>ENA-OVOD01000051-OVOD01000051.1-sediment-metagenome-genome-assembly--contig:-NODE-51-length-12034-cov-2.641633_pt1 | contig 12034 bp, 11 predicted proteins | sample MGYA00250097_ERZ650218 | MGnify/ENA primary metagenome ERZ650218 (study PRJEB26732, sample SAMN07278952) | sediment metagenome | biome: marsh; feature: saltmarsh; material: sediment | place: USA... | reverse complement strand
AAGAAATATTTACAACAGAAACTGAGACCTTCATAGAGAAAGAGATACCTTCTAAAGAGGAACTCCTCAAAGAGCTAAAGCCTGCTATAAAGACAGAAGAAGAGACACGTTCTTACCACTACAAAGCCATTCCTTACATTGACCAAAAACTTAACACTATGAAAAAACAATATCCCCCTATAGAAAGAACCTATGAAAAGTTTGATTCTGTCGAAAACCTCTTAAGAAAGATCTCTCAGGATGGGTATACCGAAGAAGAGATAGAAGAAACGCTCACAACTGTCAACCAGTTAAGTGAAGCGGGCAAAGAGACTGAAGCAGCACAACTGCTGCTTGTCTGTGCTGCAACAGAATCAAAGTTTGCACAGTTTATGTTGGGCAGAGAACTCTTTAAGGGTGTTTTACTCACCAAAAACATACCTGAAGCATTTACACAGATGCATCATTTAGCCCTTGAAGACTATCCTGAAGCACTCTGTGATCTAGCACAATTTTATGAACATGCCATAGGTACAGGCAAAGACAAAAAAAAGGCTGAACAATTGTACAAAGAGGCCATGGAATTTGGCATCAAAAGAGCTGAAAAACATTATAACCGTTTAAAAAAAGAAAAGCGTGGTTTCTTTAAATGATAAACTTCTTTAGCATCGTTTATGCATTTTGATCAGACATATTCTTTTCACACTCCCAATTCATTAGCGATAAGCTTATTTTAGATAGAATAATGTACAAATTTTTTGATTGAAGGTAGATGAAGTATGATTAGTTGGATGCAAAAACACAATAAGTATCTAGTATGGACAATCTGGGTAGCAACCATCGCATTTATTGGTGCAGGTTTTGTAGGTTGGGGAAGTTATAGTTTTGGTTCAAAAGCAGGAAATGTTGCCAAAGTCGGTGATATTGAGATCAAGCAAACAAAACTTAACATGGTATACAGCAATATATATAACCAATACAACCAGGCAATGCAAGGTACACTTGATGATAAAAAAGCCCAAGAGATGGGACTGATCAAACAGGCCTTCGCCAGACTGGCAACACAGGCTAAGATCCTGAACTTTGCAAAAGACCTGGGTATCATCGTTTCAGATGCTGAAGTAGCACAAAAACTGCAAACAATTCGAGCCTTCCAAAAAGAGGGTGTTTTCATGAAAGAGATCTACGATGGTTACCTTAAAAGTCAAAGACTTAGAGCCAATGCCTTTGAAGAGACACTCAGAGAAGAGCTTATCTTGGAGAAAACATTTTCATTACTTTCAGTGGATACTTTGCCACTTGAGGAAGAAGCTATTTCTGCAGCTATGAATGTCAGTGACAAATTGGCCTACAAAGTATTGACAAACGATGATCTCAACTTCGTCATTGATGAAGCAAAATTAAAAGCCTACTGGGAGATGCAAAAAGAGAACTTTTTGACGCCACAAATGTATGACCTTTCTATCGTGTGGACACAAAGTAAAGATACTACTGTCACTGATGATGAAATAAAAGCACACTATGACACAAATAGCTTTAACTATACAGATGGAACAGGGAAACAACTTCCTTTCGAAGAAGCTAAAGTATTGGTGACAAAAGATCTAAAAATAAAGAAAACCAAAAAAACAGCACAAAAAGCCTATATTGCATTTAAAAAAGGGAAACTTGACAACAGTGAAAAGATCACCCTTCCAATAGGTGATGCTAAGCTTACAGAAGAAGTATGGAGTGCATTGAAAGAAAAATCTGTAGGCGATATACTTAAACCTAAAGTCGTTGCAGATACCTATGCCACTGTAAAAATAGAAAACATTGTGCTACCCAAGGTAAAAACCTATGAAGAAGCAAAAGAAGAAGTGACACTACTTTATGAAAACCAGGCTAAAAAAGAAGCACTTTTAACATTGGCAGAGTCAACACTTAAAAACTTTGATCAGAACGATGCAATCATCTCTGATTTTGTCAAATTAGAAGAAAATGTCAACCTAAATCCGTTAAATACACAAGAAAGTTTACAATTTTTACAAAAACTCTTTACATCATCAAAAGAAAAGGGTATCATAAGCGTATTCGATAAAGTTATAGTTTATAATATCTTGGAGCAAAAACTGCTGCCGATGGATGTAAACCAGACAGATTTTGTAATACAAACTGCTAATAAACTAAAACAAAGTACATTTGAATCGAATCTGATTAAGATGTTAGATAAACAATATCCTACAGAAGTCTATATGGGAGGGCTGACAAATTGAGTGATACAGTTTTAGCTATTGATATCGGTTCCACTAAAATATGCGCTATCATCGCTGAAATCAAAGACTCCGAAGTCACCATTCAAGGACATGGCATCTCTAAATCCCAAGGGGTTAAGAAAGGTGCGATCACCAACATAGAACTTGCTTCTAAATCTATCAAAAAAGCCATTAACGATGCAAAACGTATTGCAGGGAGTAATATTACTTCTGCAACTGTTTCTATCTCAAATGCCTATGCTAAGAGTCTTAACTCTACGGGTATTGTCAACATTCCACATAAAGACATCTCCATTAAAGAGATCAATCGTGTGATGCAAACAGCACTTTACAATGCTAACGTTCCCACTGAGTATGATGTTATCCATGTATTGCCTTACAACTTTAGAGTTGACGATCAAGACTTTATTGAAGATCCGTTCGGCATGAATGCAAGTCGTATGGAAGTAGATGTCAACATCATCATGACACAAAAATCAAATCTTTCTAATCTTAAAAAAGCAGTACGTTCTGCAGGCGTTGAGATAGATGGCATTGTCTTAAGCGGTTATGCTTCTGCCATTGCTACTATGGATGAAGATGAAAAAGAACTTGGTGTTGCGGTCATTGACCTAGGTGGTCAAACAAGTAATCTTGTCATCCATACGGGTAACTCTATCCGATACAATGATTTCTTAGGTGTAGGTTCAAACCACATTACCAATGACCTTTCAATGGCACTACATACACCTTTACAAATAGCGGAAAATGTCAAAGTACGTCATGGAAGTCTTATAGAGAGTTCGAATGAAATTATAGAACTCCCGATCATTGGGGATGAAGAGAGTCGTAATGGTGTTTCTTTAGAAGTCGTTCATTCCGTTATTTTCTCACGTGTAGAAGAGGCACTTATGATTTTGTCTAAGTCATTGGAAAAATCTGCATTAAAAGAACAAATAGGTGCAGGTATTATCTTGACTGGAGGTATGACAAAGCTTAAAGGTATGAGAGAATTGGCACAAGCCATCTTCACTGGTATGCCTGTAAGAGTTGGTTACCCAGATAATGTCAATGGTCTTTTTGATGAACTAAAAGATCCGGCATTTTCAACGGTAGTGGGTTTACTACTCTATAAAGCAGGTGGTCATACACAATATGAAATCAATTTCCAACAAGAGTTATTACATTCAAAGGCAATGTTCGAAGATAACCTAAATGACATCAGAATAGGTCATACAGCGAAGAATACTGAAGAAGTACAGGCGACCAGAAGTCATAAAGAAGAAAAAGAACACAAACAAGAAGATCAGGAAGGGTCAGATATATCATTTGACGATCTACCGGACCTAGGTCGTGAAAATAAAAATCCATTTAAAAAACTGGCCAGTTGGGCAAGGCAGCTTTTTTAAAAGAATTAAAAACATCAAATAAAGGGGGAAAACATGGAAGAGTTTGAAATAGACATCGTCGAAACAAAATGTCACACAAATGGAGCAAAGATCAAAGCTATCGGCGTCGGTGGCGGCGGTGGTAACATGATCAATCATATGATAAGTGAGGGAATCAACACTATTGATCTGATCGTTGCCAATACAGATGCACAAGCACTGGACAGTTCTTTAGCACCATATAAAATGCAATTAGGTATCAATGCGACAAGAGGACTGGGTGCAGGGATGCTTCCGGAGAAGGGTAGAGAAGCTGCACTTGAAAGCTTTGAAGATATCAAAAAGATGCTTGAGGGTTCTGATATTGTCTTTATCTCCGCGGGTCTTGGTGGTGGTACAGGTACAGGTGCTGCACCGATCATTGCACAGGCTGCAAAAGAAGTAGGTGCATTGACTGTTTCTATCGTAACAAGTCCTTTTAAATTTGAAGGTAGAAAAAGAACAAAGCTTGCAAAAGAAGGTTTAGAAGAACTCAAAAGAGAGAGTGATTCGATCATTGTCGTACCTAATGAAAAACTTCTTTCTATTGTTGAGAAGAACCTTGGTATCAAAGAGAGCTTTAGAATGGTAGATGATATTCTTGCTCAAGCCGTAGGTGGTATCTCTAAAGTCATTCTTTCTCATGGAGAAAATGATATCAACCTTGACTTTGCCGATGTTAAAACGGTTATGAGTCACAGAGGTCTTGCTCTTATGGGTGCAGGATACAGTACAGGAACCAATGCAGCTTATGATGCAGCAAAAGCTGCGATCGAGTCTCCACTACTTGACAATATCTCTATCGATGGTGCTATGGGTGTACTTGTACACTTTGACATTCACCCTGATTATCCTATCATGGAGATAGGCGAAGCTATGAGTATTGTTGAAGAGAGTGCAGATGAAGATGCATCTGTGATCTTTGGTACAACAACCAACGAGAACATGGCTATTGATGAAGTGAAGATCACTATCGTTGCTACCGGATTTGAAGATAAAAATGCTGTTGCTGAACCAACAGTAACGAAACAAAAAACACTTTTAAGTACTAACACTTGTGACATCAGTACTGTAAGAAGTAAGATGGTCGTAGGTGGATACAATGGTGACAATGAAGATATTTTGGATGTACCTACTTTCCTTAGAAAGCAAATGGACTAAATAGACCCATCTTCTTTTATGATTTAAAACAGAGAAACTCTTCCTTCTCTGTTTTCCCCTTCCCTGAAACTTTTTCTTTCTATTAATGATATTTTGCTATGATTCTTCAAAACATAATTATGGATAAACGATGAAACATTTAAAAAAACTTTCAACCATGGCAACGGCTACCGGTCTTGGTGCACTTTTAGCCACTGGTGTAACAGGTTGCTTTAGTAATAACCAGCAACAGCAACAAGAAACAAAAGCACAAAATGCATTTGTCATTATAGAAGAGACTGCGCCTGGAAGATACCAGATCAAAGATGAGTTTCCCGCAGATGAAACACGTATCGTACTTAAAAAACTGGATGGAACAGAACGCGTATTGACCAAACCTGAAATGGATGCTCTGGTTGCTGAAGAGGCAGCCAAGATTGACAATGGCACTTCCAACCTGACTAAACAACAAAATCCTCAAATGTCACAACAAGGTGGAATGGGTTTAGGAGAAATACTTCTATCCAGTATGGCTGGAGCAGTCATTGGTTCTTGGATAGGATCTAAACTTTTTGGTAACCAAAATTTCCAAAACAACAGAAAAGCAGGCTACAAATCTCCTTCTACCTATACAAGAAGTCAAAAAAGTTTTAATACTGCTAAAAAAAGTAGCGCTAAAAGAAGCGGATTTTTTGGAAATAAAGGTGCATCAAGCCGTACTGGCGGTTTCTTTGGTGGATAAATAATGTTGAATTTACAAAAAACCATACCATTAGAGACAGACTATTTAGAATCGCTCGGTTTTGTATGGCATACAGACCGTGATGAAACAAGTTATATCTCTGATACATTGGTCGTCATCTCTGAAGAGGAAGCTGAGGCGTATTATGAAGCGACCAATACGCTTTATGACATGGTTGTGGAAGCAGCAGAACATGTCATAGAAAATAACCTCTTTCATGAGATAGGTATACCTTTTAATCTCGTGGAAGTGATCAAAGAGTCATGGGAAAATGATGTACACTGGCATCTTTACGGTCGTTTTGACTTAGCCGGTGGTGTAGATGGAAAACCCATCAAACTTTTAGAGTTCAATGCAGATACACCTACTGCTCTATTCGAAACTGCCATTATTCAGTGGGCCATGCTCAAAAAAAATGGTCTTGAAGAAGAGAGTCAATTTAATGCACTCTATGAATCTCTTGTAAATAACTTTAAGCGTTTAGTGACACTCGAAGAAGATGTTTCTACGTTTGAGGAACGTTATGATGGATGGAACTTTCTCTTTACCTCTGTCAGAGGAAACTCTGAAGAAGAAAATACAGTAAGACTCCTCCAGCACATAGCTACAGAAGCAGGATTTCAAACAGAGTTCGCCTATATAGACGACATAGAATTCTCTCCAGAAGATGGGATCTTTTATGAAAATAAGAACTATGAACTGTGGTTTAAACTCATCCCATGGGAAGACATCGCACTTCAGGAGTCAGATCTAGCGATGCTTTTGACCAATATCATTAAAAATCAAAAAGCCATCATCTTCAACCCGGCTTATACCCTACTTTTTCAAAGTAAAGGTTTACTCAAGATCCTATGGGATCTCTATCCTAACCACCCTCTTCTACTTGAAAGTTCTTTTGTACCATTGGAAGGGAAAAAACAAGTAAAAAAACCTGTTTTTGGTAGAGAAGGCGGAAGTGTGAGCATTTTAAATGAAAAGTCAAATAGTATAGAAACCGTAGCAGGTGACTACGACAGTCATAAAATGGTCTACCAAGCCTATACAGAGCTAGCAAAAGATACAGAAGGTCAATCTTATCAGGCAGGTGTATTTTATGCTTACGAAGCTTGTGGACTTGGCTTTAGAAAAGGTGGAAAGATCTTAGATAATATGTCCAAATTTGTGGGGCATATTGTTAAGGGTTAAATGACGAATACTTCTAATTATTGATCCAATTCAATATACTCAAAAAAACCTCAATCATCTCTCTACAAAACCTTATAAAATATATTATTTTATAAGGTTTTCAAAATAGTTTCGTTCAGATATAAATAGTAATTAAATAGCAAGAAAAAGCATTATAAAACTACAAACATTCACTTATACTGGCTTCGTTACTTTGTCTATACATTCAGGAATAGTTATTAGTAAGATTGACACTTGTTTTTTGATTTTATACTTTTGTAACATTCCAAATATATATTTTATTCATATTATAAATAATAATTAATTTGTATTATATGATATAGTTATGGTATAGTTATGGTATAGTTAATAAATTTATTCTAAAACCAAGGAAACTTACATGGAAGTAACAATAGAAGAGTGGAACCAGCGTAAAGTGTTTGCAAATTTTACACAAGATGATGTGGAAGCATTGGTAGGAATTAAAGACAAAATCCGTCAGAAAGCAGAAGATGTCATTGATCAATTGTATGTGCACATGCTAGAGTATCCAAATTTACAGGAGATTTTATATGATGAATCAATCATACTTCGCCTCAAAGGAATGCAAAAACGCTATTTTGAACAGCTTTTTGAAGGTGAGTATGGTGAAGATTACCTGGAGAACCGTCTTAATATCGGTAGAGTCCATCATCGTATAGGTCTTGAACCAAGCTGGTATATGGGTACTTACAGTCATTATATTGAACTGATCGTACCTATTATATTTGAAACTTTGAATGATACACAGGAGATTCAAAAAACGGTATTGGCACTCATAAAAATCATCAATCTTGATCAGGAACTTGCGATTACAACATATCTTAGTGCAAGAGAAGAAGTGATTAAGGAGCAATCTGAAGAGATTATGGAGATCTCTGTTCCAATTATTCAAGTATGGGAAGGCATTATTGCAGCACCGATCATCGGTACGCTTGATACTTCAAGAACTCAGCTTTTGATGGAAAAACTTTTGGAAGGTGTTGTCGAAACTAAAACGCGTATTGTATTGCTGGATATCACTGGGGTACCATCTATAGATACTGCAACTGCCCAACATATTATCGATACCATCAATGCTGTTAAACTCCTTGGATCTGAAGTTGTTATTACCGGAGTGAGTCCTGCCATAGCTCAAACTCTGGTACATCTTGGGATTGATCTTTCTGGCATCACGACGCGTTCTGCATTGGCACAAGGCTTGAAAGTCGCATTAAACAAACTGAATCTAGAATTAAAGGCTGGACAAAATGGATGAACAGATTGCCTTATTGAATATTAAAGATATCCTTGTCGTTATTGTACCTTCAGACCCTCATGATGAAACCATTACAATGTTACAAGAAGATGTACTTGAAGCACTTCAAAAAAATGCCAGTAACGGTGTCATTCTTGATATCAGTACTGTTGAAATCATGGATTCATTTTTTGCCCGTACACTGATGGAAACTTCGATGATGATCAAATTGATGGGTGGTGTAACAGTGATAGCAGGCATGCAGCCTAGCGTTGCTATAACCACGATCGAACTGGGTCTGAACTTTGGAGATATCGTAACAGTCTTAGACGTAGATAGTTCACTTGAATATTTAAAAGATTTATTATGAACTCAGAATTATTGGAAATGATGCCAATAAAAAGTGATGGTGATATTGTGAGAATTCGAAGGCGTACACGTGACCTCTCAAAAGCACAAGGCTTTAAGCTGGCAGATGTCACACGTGTTGTTACGGCAGCTTCGGAACTGGCACGTAATATTTACCATTATGCCCAAGAAGGCACAGTACACTGTTATGCACTAACAGAAGGCAGAAGAAAAGGGATCAAACTAGTCTTTGAAGACAAGGGACCCGGCATTGAAGACATCGAGCTTGTAATGGAAGAGGGATATTCTACAGGAAACAGTATGGGTCTTGGATTGCCCGGTGCGAAACGTTTAGTAGACAAAATAACCATTGAGTCTGAAATGGGCAATGGAACAAAGGTAGAAATAATTAAATGGATGTAGTAGAAAAATTTGATTATTTCATACAGGATATGCCAAGTGTTATTGTAGTGAAACGTAAGGCACAATCTCTCGCAACACAATATGGATTCACTCCTCAACAGAGTGCTGATATTTCTGTGGCTGCGTCAGAGCTGGCAACCAACTTGATCAAACATGCCCAAAGAGGTATCTTTAATATTGAGATCAGTCAAAAAGACTCTTATATAAAGATCTCTCTTGAAACAAAGGACAAAGGTCCTGGATTTACGGACCCAAGCGAGAGTATTGTAGATGGTATCAGTACAAGTATGACACTTGGTGCAGGATTGGGAGCAGTGCATCGCATGATGGATTCGCTTGATATCCGCTCAGATGGCATCGATGGAGTGACTGTCAGGGCTGAGAAATCATTATCAGGTAAATTCAAAAAAGAGAAAATTAAAAATCCCTATGATATTGCTGCTTTAAGCCGCTCTTTACCGGGATTAAGTGTCAACGGAGATGCATTTGTTATCATCCATAACAACAACACGACACTCTTTGCCGTGATCGACGGTCTTGGCCATGGTCAACTTGCACATGCAGCCAGCATAAAAAGCCGGCAATATATTGAAACCCATGCCCACATGCCTCTTGACAAACTGATGATAGGTACCTCTCAAGCCTGTAGAATAACCAGAGGTGCGGTCATCGGTATGGGTAGACTACACTGGGAGAGTAACATCATGGAGTATGTCTCAATCGGAAATATAGAAATACGTATACTTGAGAGAGCTGCCCCCTTCAAATCACTGTTGCGACGTGGAATTGTAGGCAAGCGTATGCCTAGACCTGTTGTCACCACAAATGTATTGGAAGAGAATAATATCATTATTCTCTTTTCTGATGGTATTCAGTCACACTGGGATGCTAAAGCATTGCGCCAGAGAAGTTTAGCACGTTCATCTGAACTTGCACGTCATCTCATGGAGCACTATTCCAAAGAAAGGGATGATGCAACGGTCATGGTCATTAAAAGAAAAATAGAGGTTAGTTAAATGTATCATATAGAACCTATTCAAGCACTCCAAAAAGAGATTCTCACTTTAAAAGAAGAAATTCAAGAGACCAATGAGGGATTGTTAGCTTTAACACTGGATCTGCAACATGCTGAAGAAAATTACCGCTCGATTGTTGAACGAAATAATGATGCCATAGTTCAGGCCGATGAGCATGGTGTACTTACCTATGCAAACCCTTCATCAGCTACCATTTTCGGATTTGATACTACTGAGCAGCTGATAGATCAATTCCAAACCTTCTCTAATCTTTTTGATGATAAGGAAGAATTCAGTAATTTTCATCTTCAACTCATGGCAGGGGCATCTGTCAGCTCAACTGCATTGGGAAATAAAGTAAACAGACAAGAAATATTTTGGCTTGACTGCCATATACAGCCTATTTTTGATAATAATAAAAATATTATTGGATTAGAAGCTGTCATGCGTGATATTACAAAAGAAAAACAAAATTATGAAAAAATGCAATTGGCATCAAAAGTACTGCAGCATAGTCTCGAAGGTATAATCGTAACCGATAAAGAGAAACAAATTATTTTTGTAAACCCATCTTGTACACGAATTTCAGGGTATACACAAGATGAAGTTTTCATGCAAAATACAAGTATCATCAGTTCAGGTTGGCATGATGAAAAATTTTATGAGCAGATGTGGAAAAGTATTGATCAAATAGGCTATTGGTTTGGAGAAATGAACGATCGAAGAAAGGACGGTAGCTTATATGCACAAGAGACTACGATCTGTGCCATTAAAAATAATGGAGGAGAAATCACAAATTACTGTGCTATTATCTCCGATATATCTGAACGAAAAAAGATGGAAGACCAAGTAAAAAACCTTGCGTATTATGACTACCTCACTAAGCTTCCCAATCGATTTCTCTTTAAAGAAAAACTTGAACATGCACTCAAAAATGCAGAGAGAGATCAGACTAGTCTTGCTCTTTTATTTTTGGATTTGGATAATTTTAAAATAATTAATGACACTCACGGGCATTACTATGGAGACAAGTTACTCCAGGATGTCTCTCTACGTATATTAGAATGTATACGAAAAAATGACACTATAGCGAGATTGGGAGGCGATGAGTTTACCATTTTTCTTGAGAAAGCAGAAGACAGAAATATTACAGTTAGCATTGCAGAAAAGATCTCTAACCGATTAAATGAGCCTTATATTATTGACGATAAATTAGTCTATACTTCTCCAAGCATAGGTATTGCTTTCTATCCTCAAGATGCTTCTAATTATACAGAACTCTTAAAGTGTGCAGACAATGCCATGTACCTTTCTAAAGAGAAAGGTAAAAATCAAATAAACTTTTTTGAATCTGCACTTAATGATAAAATTCAAGAATACCACAAAATCGAGACCCAACTTCGATCTTCCATTAATAATGGAGAACTCACTCTTCACTATCAACCTGTAGTCGATTTAAAAACCCAAAAGATACAAGGCGCAGAGGCACTTTTACGATGGAATAATCCCATCTTGGGAAATGTTCCCCCAGATGTATTCATCCATCATGCAGAAGTTTCTGGTTTTATTTTAGAGATTGGCATCTGGATCATCGAAGAGGCATGCCGAACTATACAACACTTTTATGAGCTTGGATATACGGACCTCTACATATCTGTTAATGTTTCTACAAAACAGTTAAGAGAAAAAAACTTTGTTGAAACCATTCTATCAAATCTGAAACGTTACAATATTAAAACAAAGAATTTTGCGATCGAAGTAACTGAAACCTCCTTGATTGAGTACATAGAAGACGTATTGCCAAAGCTTCAAATACTCACAGAGAAGGGGATCTCTGTACTCCTAGACGATTTTGGTACAGGATATTCCTCGATGGCATACTTAAAAAAGCTACCCACTGATGTAGTAAAAATAGACCGAATATTTATCAAAGATCTGCCGGAAGATCAAGATGATATGCAAATTACTGTTACTATTATTGCTATGTCACATGCCCTCAAGAAAACAGTCACCGCTGAAGGGGTAGAAACACAAGAGCAATTAGCTCTGCTGATTAAACATGGTTGTAACAAAATACAGGGGTACTACTTCTATAAGCCAATGCCATTTGATACCTTCATTGAAAGTATCAAAGATCAATCAAGTATAAAATATAAGATAGATGAGGCTTTAGTATTTCTTAATAAAAAATATATATAATTTGAAAAATATAGAACATCAATTCTAAGGGTAATACTTGTTTAAGCATAAAAAGGTGTGGCATTTTTGTTACACCTTTTTTTTAT
>ENA-OVOD01000050-OVOD01000050.1-sediment-metagenome-genome-assembly--contig:-NODE-50-length-12555-cov-2.639365_pt1 | contig 12555 bp, 12 predicted proteins | sample MGYA00250097_ERZ650218 | MGnify/ENA primary metagenome ERZ650218 (study PRJEB26732, sample SAMN07278952) | sediment metagenome | biome: marsh; feature: saltmarsh; material: sediment | place: USA... | reverse complement strand
AAAGTGACCTGTACCATTTTTTGTTTTTTTAAACTCTTTTGGATGCATCAAGATGACAAATCGTGTATTGGTTTTTATAGGCGTGATGTATCTGCACATACATGAGGTTTGAGGCCGGTAGCAATTGTAGCAGACGTTTCTATTTGTTTTCTTCATCAAGATACCGTTTTTTGAACCAAATATAATACCCTGCAACCACTATAAATCCAAAACCTAAAGTAAAAGTGATGCCTTCAAGTGATAAGCCCCATTTGGATGCATATCCTATAAACATAGCTGTGGCTACATTGGAGAGCATGAAGAACATGTCATTGTAAGAAATGACCCTTCCCATATAGTGTGCATCCGTCTCTTCCTGGATAAGAAGATACGTGTATGACCAGAGTGTTGTGATAAAAAAACCGGTGATAAAGAGTGAGAGCAGTGCCAAGTAGAAATTGTATTCCAGCATGGACCAGAGTATGATCGCAAGTCCCTGCATCACGAAAAAATAGTGTAAATTCTCTTTTGAAATGATTCTACTGATGATAAAAGGGCCTATCATCAATCCTATGGCTCTAGTAGCGTTCATCCAACCTATGGCAAGCGGGACAGCGATAAATTCTTTGTACTTAAAATCTGCGAGCAGCGTGATGAGGGCATCAAAACTGGTAAGTCCTATGGCTGCATGCAGTAAGATGAGGTGGAGTATTTTTTTATTGGCTATGAGATAGCTAAATCCATCTTTGAACATTTTCCAGTTTGAATCCGTATGCTGTACTTTTTCAAGTGAGAGTTGCAGGCCCAGTAAGAGCAGTATAGCTATGCCATACAAAAGAGCATCTATTAAAAAGGCGGTATCAAAGCCCATAAAATGTGTTGCCAAGCCTCCTACTGCCATACCCGATGCATAACATAATGACCAGATGATAGAGTGTATCTCATTGGTGTTCTTCAGCATTTTCCCTTTCACGAGTTTAGGAAAAAGTGCCATCTCAGCAGAGAATAGCATTGAAGCAGCAAAAAAGCGTAAAAAGATGAGCACCATTAAAACCCATATATATTCGAGTGAATTGATAAAAATAAACCCGAGGGTCATCACTATTTCAATGAGCAGAAGTATCAGCATGAGTTTTTTAAAGTCTATACGGTCTATGATGATACCTATGAGGGGGGCAAGGATAACAGCGGGGAACATTGCCATTGCGGCAGTAAGGGCTACAGTGACTTCACTTGCACCGTAGGCAACGATCATCGAAAAAATGGCTACTTGTGAAAACCATGTACCAAAATAGGAGATGAGTTGTATGAGAGATAGCCGTGCAATAACAGGGTGTTTGAGTGTTTCTATATACGTCATCTATTTTTCAATTACTCTTCATTATGTACGTCATGCAGACTATAGACTATCTTCTTGTTCTCAAGTAATTCTATATACTTTTTAAAAGATTCCAATGCCAGTTTTTCATCGCGTGATGCTACAGAAATGGAAACCCTCCATCCGTCAGAATATAACTTGGGCAAGGAAGAAAACTCCACCTCTTTTGGCATGTTTTCCATGATTTTTATAAATATATTCTCTTTGCACAGTGCGGTAAGGGTATGACGATGATATTCTCTTTTGTTCGGCAGCAGTTTTGCTAGTATCTTCTCCACCATAGGATGACTCATTTCCGGAAACCCAGGCATAAAATAGTAGCGCTCATCCAATGCAAATGCAGGCATTTGATTGACAGGATTCTCTAAAAGTGTTGCACCTTCAGGGAGTTCTGCCATGCGTATAGAGTAGGGATAGGCTTTTTCGCCAAGTTTGTTGACGATGATCTCTTTGGCTTCTTCATGTGTATGAAGGGTTCCGTCTCTCAGTGCTATGGCTGCACATTTTCTGGTATGGTCATCCGGTGTAGACCCTATACCGCCAAATGAAAAGAGTACAGCATTTTTCTGTGAAGCAATGAATTTGATCGTTTGAACAATAAGTGCAGGATCATCTTCAATGATAAATGATCCGGAGAGTGTATGGCCCTTTTTTGCTAAAGCCTTGGTGAGAAAGTCAAAGTGCTTATCGGCTCTTCGGCGGTTAAGGATCTCTGTACCTATAATAAGGGCAAAAAATCTAGGTTCAGACATGATATTCTCTCTTTTATAAATTATGTCACTGCGAATGCCTTTGTAAGCGAAGCGATTCGAAAGCAGTGACGACTTTTGCCTTACCCCAAGGGCATTTCCGATGGGCACTTTTTTAGAAAAGTAGATAAAGAATAAGCATGAAATAAAAGCATTATTCTTCGATATAATTTTTAAGTTTTCTTCCCACTTTAGGGTGTTTAAGTTTTTTAATCGCAGAAGATTCTATCTGTCTTACTCTTTCACGTGTCACACTAAGTTCTTTTCCGATCTCTTCAAGTGTTCTGTCACTTTCATCTTCAAGAAGACCAAAACGCATACGGATAACAGCTTTTTCTCTTTCATTAAGCTGATCAAGTACATCGTCTATCTGGTTGTTGAGGTCATCTTTAAGTACAACGTCAGTTGGACTCAGTGTTGTTTTATCTTCAATGAAGTCACCAAATCTACCATCATCCTCATCACCTACCGGTGTTTCAAGACTGACGGGCTCTTTAGTGATCTTAATAACATTTTTTACTTTATCTACAGAGAGTCCTACTTCTTCAGCGATCGTATCAAGATCTGGCTCTTTTCCTGTTTCCTGAAGGTGTTTTCTGATGATCTTATTGATACGGTTGATCGTCTCTATCATGTGAATAGGGATACGAATGGTTCTCGCCTGGTCTGCAATAGCTCTAGAGATAGCCTGACGTATCCACCATGTTGCATAGGTTGAAAATTTGTATCCTTTTTCATATTCAAATTTATCAACCGCTTTCATAAGACCGATGTTTCCTTCTTGGATAAGGTCAAGGAATGGAAGTCCTCTGTTCGTATAACGCTTAGCGATAGAAACAACCAATCTAAGGTTAGACTTTGCCATTCGTGTTTTAGCTACTTCACTTTTTGCTTTACCTTGACGGATCTGTCCCAAGATCTCCTGGAGTTTTTCTTCAGAAAGATCAAAACCACCTTTACTTGCTTCTCTTGTCTCAAAAAGTTTCTTGATCTCAACATAAGTACTTACCATAGTCGTCTCTGGTACAGCATCAATGATATCATCTTTATCCATCTTAATGATATTATCAAGCAGTTTTTTATGATTGGCTTTGAGTGTATCATTGAAAAGTGGAAGTTTATACTCTAAACGTTTAAGCTCTTTCTCAAAACTATCATCACTTTTAAGTGCAGTTTCCATTGCTTTAACAAGTTCATTGATCAGTTTAGAGGTTGGTCCAAGATTCAAAAGTGCAGCTTTAAGTGCTTCTTTTTTAAATGCAATTTTAAGGCGTTCATGAAGGATCTTTACTTCATCATCTTCTGTTTCTAAAAATGTATCTAGATCTTCACGTGCCTTCATCCACTCTTTTTTTGCTTTTTCAAGCCGCTTAAAGCTGTCAACAACTTGTTTCACTCTTTTGTCATCTTTAGGTGTACTTGTGTCTGTTTCATCATCCGAATCATCCGAATCATCTGAATCATCTTTATCTGATTTATTGTCATCTTCAAAGCTTTTGAAAAGTTCTTTTACACGTCTTTCACGATTCAATAAAGGTTCTTTATAGTTGATGATGTAACCTATAAGGTAGGGAACAGAACAGATAGCATCGATGATGATATCTTCTCCCTCTTCGATACGCATAGAAAGGTCAACTTCTTCTTCTTTGGTAAGTAGAGGGATTTTCCCCATTTCACGTAAATACATTCTAACAGGGCTGTCTGAACGACTCCATTCAAGAAGTTCTTTTTCTTTATGAAGATCAAATTCATCTTCTGCACTGCCATCTACAAGTTTTTTTCTTGCATCTTCTCTTCTCTTCTTTTCTTTCGTTGTGATAAACTTCGCATATTCTGAAGCAGAAACGATTTCAATTTTGGCATCGGAGGCTAGTTTATGGATCTTCTTAGCTTGTGCTGCAGTAGGTTGCTTGATAAATTCTTTTGCGATGTTCTCTAGTGTGACCACATCACCTTTTTTCTTAGACTGAATTAATGTTTCTATACTCTTCATACTGTCTTTTGTTGCCATTGAAAACCTTTGATGTGTGAGGTGAAAATCCTCGGAGATATTAAAATGGATTATACCGAAATTTTATTAGTTTTTAGCACTAAATTTGTTAATTTTCCTTTTTTTGGTTATAATCGCGAAAATTTTTATCGTATCAATATCTAAAATGTCGAAGTAATTTAATGGCATTTTAGTGAGAGGAATTACAAATAGGCATTTGTCTATTTTGTAAGGAGATAGCATAAAAAAGGATAATACTTTGCAAGGTAAAGTTTGGAAATTTGGTGACAATATCGATACTGATTTGATCATCGCAGCAAGATATCTTAATACAAGTGAGCCATCGGAATTGGCAAAATATGTAATGGAAGATGCAGATCCTGAGTTTGTTTCGAAAATGACTGAGGGTGACATCATCGTTGCTGGTGAAAACTTTGGTTGTGGTTCAAGTCGTGAGCATGCACCTATCGCATTAAAGGCAGCTGGTGTCAGTGCGGTTATCGCACCTACATTTGCACGTATCTTTTACAGAAATGCATTTAATATGGGACTGCCTATCTTTGAACTTAAAGAAGCTTCTGAGATCAATGAAGGTGACGTTGTGAGAATTGATATGGATGCGGGAGAAGTGATCAATGTCACACAGGCTAAAACCTATAAGTTTTCTCCTATTCCTGAATTCATGCAAGAGTTGGTAGATGCAGGCGGGCTTATAGCATTTGCGAAAAAAGAGATTGAAAATAAAAAAGAAGCGAAGGCGTAATCATATGAGTAAAAGTTATAGAATCGGAGTCATTAAAGGTGATGGGATCGGTCCTGAAATCATCGATGAAGCGATAAAAGTACTGGATGCAGTTTCTGTTACACAAGGATTTAATCTTAAGTATGAAGAGATGCTACTTGGTGGTGCTGCGATAGATGAAACAGGTGTTCCATTGCCTGAAGAAACAATTCAAGGTGTAAAGAAATGTGATGCTGTTCTATTTGGTGCGATAGGTGGACCAAAATGGGACACGCTTGAGAGACATTTACGTCCTGAAACAGGGCTTTTGGGTCTTCGAAAAGAGATGGGAACATTTGCAAATCTAAGACCAGCTATGGTCTATGATGAGTTAGTGAATGCATCTAGTCTTAAGCCTAAGATCATCAAGGGTGTAGATATCATGGTCGTACGTGAACTGACTGGTGGTATCTATTTTGGTCAGCCAAGAGAACTTCATGATGATAATGCATTCAATACCATGATCTATACAAGAGAAGAGGTCAAACGTATCGCTGTTGTGGCATTTGATATCGCTATGAAACGTAAAAAACGTATCTGTTCAGTAGATAAAGCAAATGTACTTGAAGTAAGCCAGTTCTGGAGAGAGACTGTAGAAGAAGTGGCAAAAGATTACCCGGAAGTTGAGCTTTCTCATATGTATGTAGATAATGCTGCTATGCAACTTATCCGTGATCCTAAACAGTTCGATGTGATCTTGACTGGAAATATCTTTGGTGACATTCTTTCAGATGCTGCGAGTATGTTAAGTGGATCTATCGGACTTCTTCCAAGTGCCAGTACAGGTAAAGGCGTAGGGTTGTTTGAGCCTATTCATGGTTCTGCACCGGATATCGCCGGACAAGGTATCGCTAATCCGTTGGCAACCATTTCATCTGCAAGTATGATGCTTCGTTATGCTTTAGGTGAAAATGAAGCAGCAGATAAAATAGATGCTGCGATTAAAAAAGCATTGAGTGAAGGCTATCGTACAGGCGACATCGGTGATTATGATGCAAAAGAGATCTGTACTTGTAGTGAGATCGGTGATATCATCGCTGACTATGCATCTAAATAGGACTTAAACGCTGATATCGAGTCAACTTTTACAGTTGGCTCTTATATAACTTCCAATGATTTCGAAAGGGATACCATGCCCACTATCAAATCTTTTCCAAACTTTTTTTCCCAAACAGATCTCCATATACTTCAAAATATTGCAACAGTAACGGATTATTTGAACCAAAATTATAATGCAAAGTGCTATATAGTTGGAGGTGCTGTACGTGATCGTGTTTTGGGACATGAGTGTAAAGACTATGATATTGAGTGTTTTGGTATCAGTGTAGATGATTTTGAGAGAGCGATGGAATATTTGGGAGCGCAGGGTGTGGGTAAAAGTTTTTTTGTTTATAAGTATCATGACCTGGATATTTCTTTACCCCGCACTGAGAAAAAAATAGCTAAGGGGCATCGCGGATTTGAAGTCTCTTTGGCGCTAGAAGAAAAGGAGGCATCAAAAAGACGGGATTTCACGATCAATGCATTGATGTATGATATTCAAAATGAACAGATACTTGACTTTTGGGATGGATTGGCTGATCTAGACCATAAAGTACTTCGTGTAGTTGATGAGGATACATTTGTAGAAGACAGTTTACGTGTATTGCGTGCTATGCAGTTTGCTGCACGTTTTGGCTTTAAAGTGGAAGAGAAAAGTTGTAGACTTTGTCAGAGTATCTCTCTGGATGATCTGCCTAAAGAACGGGTATTCAGAGAGTTTGAAAAAATGTTTATGGGTAGATATCTGCACTATGGTCTTTATTATCTATTTGGTCTTGGTATAGGTCAGCAACTTTTTGATGTACAGATAAAGAAAAATACATTTATTGTGTTAAGCAGGGTATTACAAAAAAATCAAAAGAATTTTGTAGAGAAACTAAGACCGTATTATTTTCTTTTTATTTGTAAAGAGCATTTTCCAATAGATATCAAAGAGCTGTTAGATAGACTAAGCGCACCTAAGAGTTACTATAAAAAAGTAGCAGAATCACCAGCACCTAACAATGTTACCATATCTTTCATAGCAAACCTATCACTGAAAGAGGGCATTATAGAGTATGTAGGGAACTATCACACAGATGTGATTACTATGGCAAAAAAGTTAGATGTGTGGGACAAGCCTTTTGACAGAGGAGTAACACCTTCAGAGTTGATGGCTGAAGGTTTTTCAGGTAAAGAACTGGGTGAAGAACTCGATAGGCGTACCAGAGTGAAGATAATAAGTTTGAAAGAAAAATAGGTATAATTTTACAATTCAATAGCAACTAGGGTAAATATGGAAAAAAAAGCAAGAGTTTTAATAGACTGTGAAGATGCAAAAGGTTTAGTGTATCAGATCGCTAAAGTTTTTTATGACAGAGATTTAAATATTGATAATAACCGTGAATTTGTTGATAAAGAACATGGACGTTTTTTTATGCGTACAGTTGTTTCAGGAATGTTTGATATTAAAGAATTACTTGAAGAACTAAAAACTGTTGCACCTGACGATGCACATATCAGGGTTATAGAGCCTAAAGATAAGAAAATTATACTTATGGCCACAAAGGAGTCCCATGCTCTTGGTGATATTCTTGTACGTCATGCAAATGGTGAACTTGATGCACAGATAGAGTGTGTCATAGCGAACCATGATACACTTGAGACATTTGTACGTAGATTTGACATCCCTTTCTTTCATATACCGGCAGATGATATGAGCAGGGAAGAACATGAAGGACATGTGATGAAGCTTATAGAAGAATTTGAATTTGATTATATTGTTCTAGCAAAATATATGCGTATACTTACACCTGATTTTGTCAAAGCATATCCAGAAAAGATCATTAACATTCACCACTCTTTTCTTCCTGCATTTATAGGTGCTAATCCTTATAAGCAGGCATTTGAAAGAGGTGTAAAGATCATAGGGGCAACAGCACACTTTGTGACTGATGATCTCGATGAAGGCCCAATCATCGCACAAGATGTGATACCGGTTAATCATCGCCTTTCTTGGAAAGATATGCAAAGAGCAGGACGTGACGTGGAAAAGATAGTACTTTCACGCGCTTTGTCATTGGTGCTGTATGACAGAGTATTTGTCAATGGAAATAAGACAGTAGTGTTTTAATAATATATTTAAATTTTTGATAAATTTCCTCATATTTAAACTGAGGTATTGTTTCTCCCTTCATTTTTTTAGAAAAAACGAAGCAAAAAAGCGTCGTGGCTCTCGAATCGCTTCGCTTTCAAGGGCGTTCGCCACGACAAGACACAGGATGTGTCATTCAATGATAGAAAGGTAAGTTACTTCATGTTCAATATCGTATTGGTAGAACCAGAAATTCCCCAGAATACTGGGACAATAGGCCGTCTTTGTGTAAATTTGGGTGCAACACTGCATCTCATAAAACCTCTTGGGTTTGATATCGATGATAAAGCGGTGAAGCGTGCCGGACTTGACTATTGGCAGCATCTTGACTTAGTGGTTTGGGAGAGTTTTGAGGAGTATCTTAAAGTGCACCCTATCACCCGAAAAAGCTATATGGCTACAACCAAAACGGAGAATCTCTACTTTAATGCACCATTTAAAAAAGGTGACCATATTCTTTTTGGCCCAGAGACCAGAGGGATAGATGAAAAAGTACTTCTTGAAAATCCTGAACAGTGTATCACCATACCAATGGGTGGTAAGGGTAGAAGTCTCAATCTTGGTGTAAGTGTAGGAGTGGTCATCTATGATGCACTTCGTCAAAACTATGAAGGTTTTGAAAAGATCACCATAGCCAATACCTTAGAGAAATAGCATGTCGCTTGGAGATATCTTTTATATCATCGCTATATTTTTATTTGTATTTATTACGTTTGGGATCGTGAAAAATTATTATAAGAGTAAATTTGATGATGAGGGCAGACGTATTGATATGCAAGATAAAGAGGAAGAGTAGGACTACTAACCCCCTCTTTACCAACTCTTAGGTAAAATAATAGCTATTATTATTTCACTAGGAAACCCTAAATGACACAAGCATTACTTATCGAAATCGGTGTAGAAGAACTTCCGGCTATACCACTACTGAAAATTGTATCTAACATAGAGAAATCTTGGAAAAATATACTTGAAGAGTATAAGCTTTCTTGTGACTTTGAATTTGTCTATACGCCTAGAAGACTTGTGCTAAAACATGCAGGTATGGCTGTAAAACAGTCAGACAGTACTGTAGAATTTTTTGGCCCTCCTATGGCTGCTGCTTTGAAAGATGGTGTACCAACAAAAGCTGCTGAAGGTTTTGCAGGTAAATGTGGGGTCTCTTTTGACGCACTTGGTCGTGGTGAAAAAAATGGTAAAGAAGTACTTTATTTCAAAAAAGAAGAAAAAGGATCCGAAACGGTCTCTCTTCTTCAAGAGATGTTAGAAAAGTGGATAGCTTCTATGTCATTTGGAAAAATGATGCGTTGGGGCTCAAGAACGGATGAATATATCCGTCCTATCAGATGGCTACAGGTACGAATGGGTGATGCTTCTGTACCTGTAGAACTTTTTGGTGTGAGTTCAGACACAAAAACCTATGTACATCGTATGGTGACCTATGATGCAGTAGAAGTTCCTACTATAGATGCTTATGAAAATATATTGGATGAGTGTGCAGTGATGTTGCATCCTGAAGATAGAGAAGCGAAGATCTTGACTGAGTTTGATGCTTTGGAATCAGCACATAATATCATCATAGAGAGGGATAGAGGACTTTTGGCTGAAGTTGTAGCGATCACCGAGAACCCTAAAGCACTGGTAGGGTCTTTTGATGAACTTTTTTTAGAACTTCCGCCTGAAGTGATCATCACGTCTATGAAAGAACATCAGCGTTATTTCCCTGTATTTGAAAATGGAAAAATAGCAAACAAATTTGTGGTGGTTTCTAATGCCTATACAGATGATTACAGTAAAGTAGTAGCAGGAAATGAACGTGTACTTAAACCACGTTTGGCAGATGGACTCTTCTTCTACAAAAATGACCTTAAAAATGGACTGAGTACTGATGGCCTTGAAAAGGTACAGTTTATTGATGGTCTAGGAACACTTGCAGATAAGATCAAAAGAGAAAACAATATCGCAATCAGACTACTTGCTCTCTATATGGATAGAGTAGAATCAGGTACCGGAAAAAGTTCTGCAGTACTTGAAAAAGCAATGGACAAAGCGATAAACCTTGCAAAAGCAGATCTTATGAGTGAGATGGTGTATGAGTTTACAGAATTGCAGGGACTTATGGGATATTATTATGCCAAGGCATTAGGAGAAGACGAATTGGTATATAATGCAATAAAAGAGCAGTATATGCCAGTAGGTGAAGGTGCTGAACTTCCAAGTTCTGTATTCTCCTCTATTGTTGCGATGAGTATTAAACTGGATACACTATTTGGACTCTTTAGTGTGGGAAAAATTCCTACAGGTTCTAAAGATCCTTTTGCGTTACGTCGTGCAGTCAACGGTATTGTACGCATTGTGACAGAGTATGATCTGACTTTCAACATTGATGATATTATCGCGTTGCTAAAAGGCAGTTATGATGACTTTGATACGAATCTCTTAAGTGAATTCATTATAGAACGTATCAACAAGTCACTCGATGCCAATCCCTCAGTCATTGCTTCTGTACTTGCTTCAGGTGAAAGAGATATCAATGAGATAGCTAAAAAAGTAGCTGCATTGAATGACATCGTAAGCAGTGATGCATTTAAAGAACAGTTCACTACCTTCAAACGTGTAGCGAATATCTCTAAAGATGTAAACCTTGAGTCAAGTATGGAGATAGATATCTCATTGTTTAAAGAAGATGCTGAAGTCACACTCTATAATGCTTATGAAAAAGTGGTCAACTCTACATACAGTGACTATAAAGAAGAACTTGAAGCACTCTTTGGACTGAAACGTGAACTTGATGGGTATTTTGATGATGTTTTGGTAAATACGGAAGATGAGGCATTAAAAGTAAATAGGCTTCATACGATAGGATCTGTCTATAAAACGTTTAGAAATATTGCGGATATTAAAGAGATATCGGTTTAGATAGCATGTCTAAAACCTATGATAGTATCATCATCGGTGCAGGTATTGCAGGAGCCTCTACAGCGTATGCATTGACACAAAAAGATCAAAAAGTACTTGTTCTGGATAAAAGAGGCATAGCTTCTGGTGGATCAGGGGCTGCAGGTGCCTTTGTTTCTCCTAAGATAGGGAAAGGGTCACCGCTTCAAACACTTACCAACACCTCTTTTTCTTTTGCCAAAGACTTTTATCTATCTACTTGTCCTTCACTTTTTCATCAAACCGGCGTGATACGAATCCCAAAAGATGAAGCGGATGCTAAAAAGTTTACTGAGTATGAACCTTTTAATGAAAACAGGTATGAACTTTACACAAAAACACAACTCCATGCACAAGGAATTTGTTCTGATTTTGAGAGTTTTTATTTTCCTGAGGCTGGGGATTGTGATGCAAAAGAAGTGTGTGAAGTTTTACTTTCAAACATAGAAGTGATAGAGTATGAAGTAAAGCAAATAACACAAGAGAATGGATTGTGGATTGTGGGTGACTACAAAGCAAAGAATCTTGTATTGGCGACAGGATATGAAAGTGATCTGGCTGACTTACGTTATATGGGTATCAAAGGTACATGGGGCACTAGAGGAGACTTCACTTCTAAGCTTTCTTTAGATGTCAGTATGCATCAGTCTATGTCTGTAGGCGCTAATGTGAACGGTATCATCAAACTGGGTGCCACACATGAAAAAGAGGTTAAAGAACCTGTACCTTGTCATAAAGGACAAACCTTACTTCTCAAAGAAAAAGCTTCTTCTCTTATTGATACTTCAGATCTTGAACTAAAAAAAGTGTTTTGTGGCATGAGAGCAGGGTCTAAAGACTAGTTCCCTTTGGTAGGAAAAGTAATAGATGTGCCTTTTATGTTAGAAAAATATCCAGCCATTATGCGAGGTGCCAAACCTGAGATGAAATATGTAGATAATTTATATGTTTCTAATGGATTAGGTGGAAGAGGGTTTGTCTTCGCACCACTTATGGCAAAGATTTTGGCTGAATGTATCGTTGAAGACAAAGAGGTAGATGTCAGAGTAGATCCTGACAGACTTTTTTTGAAATGGTGCCGTAAGAGTCCGGAGTTAGACGCTTTACGTTAAATCCCACTTTTCCCACTCAGGTTCTTGCGAAACATGTGGAAAACCATCCAGTATTTCTTGGGGTTGGAACTTTGGTTTATAGGCAAAAGCTTTACATCCGTCTACCCAGTATCCTAAGTAGATCCAAGGCAGTTCAAGTATATGGGCCAATTGTATCTGGTAGAGCAGTGAATAGGTTCCTAGTGACAGTCTTGCATAATCAGGATCATAGTAAAAGTATATGGAACTGATACCGTCATCGAGTATATCGATGAGGTCTACACCGATGAGTTTATCATCTTTGATATAGAGTACTTCTTTCCCATAATCATGTGCGCCATCTACAAAGTTCTCATGGTATTCCCGATGTGAAATATTACGGTGCTGCCACTGGTCTTTTTCATGCTTAAAAGAGTGGTATTTATTGTAAAGATGAATATGTGCGTCGGTAAGACTAGGCTTTTGTATAATGATCTGA
>ENA-OVOD01000049-OVOD01000049.1-sediment-metagenome-genome-assembly--contig:-NODE-49-length-13068-cov-2.922331_pt1 | contig 13068 bp, 12 predicted proteins | sample MGYA00250097_ERZ650218 | MGnify/ENA primary metagenome ERZ650218 (study PRJEB26732, sample SAMN07278952) | sediment metagenome | biome: marsh; feature: saltmarsh; material: sediment | place: USA... | reverse complement strand
GAGATACAAAACATCAAAGAGGGTAAACCCTCACACTCAGCCTATGTTACACCTACATATATGAAGACAAAACACCTCATAGAAAAGTCAGATACGCTTGTGAAACTAGCTATGAACAGAGGCTTAGGGAAAAGTACCATTGTACAGCATCTAGCACGTATAAAAGAAGAAACCCCTGAGATAGATTTAGACAAGTATAAGCCTAAAGATGGGATCTTTGAACGTGTAGATAATGCAGTGTTAAAGCTAAGAACCAAGAACTTAAAAGAGAACTTTTCGGAAGACGGCAAGCTGCGTTTAAAGCCACTATTTGAAGCTCTGGATGGCGATGTGAGTTATGATGACCTACGGGTTTGTATGTTGTTTTTGGTATAAATAATGACTTTTTCCAAACAGATACTGGACTTTTATTTCAATTTACCAAAAGAGTTACCTCTACCCAATGGAGTAGAGATCATCTACCCTTTTAATAATGTAGAAACAAAAAGAGTTATGGAAACATTTTTTAACAAATACTATGCTGACAATAGACCCCGCACCTATCTTGTCGGCATAAACCCCGGCAGACTTGGTTCTGGAATTACAGGCATTGGATTTGCAGATGCGTACCATTTGGATAAATACTGTGACATACCGAACAGCTTTGACAAGCGTGTAGAGATATCTGCAGCGTTTATGTTTGAAGTGATCGAAGCATATGGCGGTGTAGAAAAGTTTTATAAAGATTTTTTCTTTACAACAGTCATGCCCCTCGGGCTTCTAAGAAATGACAAAAATTATAACTACTATGATGACTTAGAGACACAAACGGTTTTAGAACCTTTTATAGAAGAGACACTCCTCAAACAGATGTCATTCCCTCAGGCAAAACCAGACATCATCTGTGTAGGACAAGGTAAAAACCTCAAATACCTCAAAGCCTTTAACGACAAGCATCACTGTTTTAACAGCATAGAAGTTGTGCCTCATCCTCGTTGGGTGATGCAGTATAGACGTAAGGAGAAGCAGAAGTATATAGATACTTATTTAGAGGCTTTCGAGAGCATGATGAAAATGAGTTAATAGTGCCTAATGACCATTTAGATGAGGCTCTCAGCCCACAAACTGAGCTCAACTCTGGAAAGTTGGCTGCTTATACGGTTGACTTCCTGGCCTTTTTTAAAGGCGATGATGGTAGGAAGCGCACTCACTCCATACTCTTTGGCGACCTTCTGGTATGTATCGGCATTTATTTTGAGAAATCTCACTTTTAATCCAAAACCCAGAGCCGCATCTTCATAATCATCATACATTGCCATACAAGGGCCACAAGTGGATGAATAAAAATCAACTAGCACTGCTATGTCATTTTCAATGATATGGGTCGTACAACTCTCATCAGTTACTTCAACCGGAAAGGGGTCATCTAGATCTGCTTGACATTCTGAACAGGGAATTGACTCATTCCTAACTTCACTTTTGATGGTGTTGACGCTGTTGCACTCAGGGCATACGATTTTGAGAGTTTCCATGATTGACCTTTGGATAAAATATGTAGGAAGTATACACTTTTCTTAGCAAAATCAGGGTCAGGTAACGAAAACCTACATTTAAATGTGATTATACACCTTGATTAAACCCTATTACAGCTTCTTTTTGCTGTTCTTGCCTAGTATTGATGATAATAAGAAAATGATGTTATCATGCCGTAAGTTAAGGTGCTGCAAGATATGGAGTCTTCTATATTTAGTTTTCCCTCTATTTCATGCATACCTTATAACCCTATGGCTAAAAGTAGTTTAGATTAATAGTTAAAATATATAGGAGTAAATATGGCACTCACTAAAGAAGAAAAAAACAGAGAAGCGATCAATTCTTTTTTAAAGAATAATGATATCGACCCCAACACTGCTATGGGTTATGATAATAAATTTGAAACAAGATATTATGTTGGTGATAGTAGAAAGTTTGCAGAAGAAACACGAATAGGGTTTAACATTGTTGGTACAAGCGATATTAATGTAACTTTTTATGAGATAAATGATATTGAGTTTGAAACAGCATTTAAGATCACAGAACAGATGTTTAGTTATGACGAAGTCAATGAGACCTTAACAATTACTGGGGATACTTCTAAAAAGCATAATGGAGCGTATAAAATTATTATTAGTAGTATCTATCTGGATCTCTCTTAAAAAATAAAAAGAGGATAGGCCGGATTATTCTACTATCAAAGATAAGTTAATTCACAAACTACTTGTGCATGATCACTTTTAAGTAAAGAACCATCTTTATTTTCTTGTAGATGCTCATCTAAGACAGTATAGTCAGTCACCTCGGCAATTTTATTTTCATTCTTTTTATGAAAATCATTTGAGATAAAAATGTAGTCCAATACATTTCCTTTTCCTAGAAAATAACTCGTAGCCTTTCTTTTTACTTCTTTTGCTTCTGGGTGTGGGTTATATACCTCTGGTGTGTACTCATAACTTGCATCATACAAAAGAAGATCTTCCTTACTTTTGTCATCATAGTATTTGTGATTTGATAATGCATCAATGGTCAGTGAAAACTCTTTATCATTTAGGTCACACATCAAAACGGTGGGTTTATTTTTGTATTTTTGTATATCAAAGAAAAGTGAAGATGCCTCGCATAACCTTTGTTTTAAAGATTTAGAATATTTACCTTCTAACGCTTTTGATACCTGTTCTTTTTTATGCTCTAATGTATGGCTCTCATTAAATACGTATTCAAATTCATTGAGTCTATTTGATTTTAAATGACATACATATACTAAAAGTTCTTTTCTGTTAGGAAGTGTTATCATTGCCTTTATGGGTACTCTGGAAAATTTGAAAGGGTCTTTATCATCCTTTCCAAAATTGTACTTATCAATGCTAGGTTGATGTGCTTCTACTACTTGTATGTTTGATATCGGGTACTTTGAGGCAATGGCAACGGTAGTCGTAACATATTTATATCTGTTATTGGTACTTAATTTTGCGGCATCAACAACTTTAAAATAGTTAAAACCTAAGTCTTTAACAAGATGTTTTAAAGCCTTTCTTGAAAATACTTCTTGAAACCCGATGATATCACAATCCATTTTTAGAATTTGATGCTTTATCCATGTCGTTTTTTCAAGCCATTGCCGCTCATTGAATTTATCTTTTTTGGTATACCAAGAGTAAGGAGGCTCTACAAATTGAAAAAGGTTAAATGTACCTAGTCTTATTTTCATACGCTGAGTATATCTAAATACTGTTGTGAGGTAACTCTGTAAAAGTTACAGATAAGAGATAGCAGTTCAAGTTATAAAACTCTCTTATCTAAAATAAAATCTACTATCACATGTATAAAAGTCTGTATTTTTTGATTTGCATCCACACGGAAGGTTGCCAGCTCTTTATATGTATCTATACGCTCGGAGAACAACGCCTTAGCCCTGGATTCATCTTGAAGTAAAGGTCGCTTATCGCGTTCTTTTGCCGGTAAGCGATTCAGTATCACATCAAAGTCAGCATCTAGATACACAATAAGTGACTTCTCTGGTATAGAACTATGTATAGGCAGTCCACCACCTGTAGCAATCACTTGACCCTTCTGTTGTGTGAGTTCATCAATACATTTTTGTTCAAGACCACGAAAATACGCTTCTCCTTTGTTTTCAAAAATCTCAGAAACACTACTCTTTTGCTCCGCTTCGATCATACCATCAACATCTACAAATTTTTTCTGTAATTGCCTTGCAAGAATTTTACCCACAGCAGTTTTACCACTTCCCATAAAGCCTATTAAAACTATGTTATCGTAGACCAATTTGTATCCCTTTTACTATTTTTATAAGCGTGACTATACTGTAATTCTCTTTATGTGGTATTAGTTATTGAACTAACTGTCCATACACCCCCTCAAGATAATGGAAGCGAGAAGATTAATTTATTATTTCACTACGTGATAACCCCTTAACCTTCCACAGGCTTCGTCAGAAGATATCCGCCTGCAAGGACAGGAACAATCCCCAAGACTTGACGAAGTTCCGGCACTTCATGGAGGTAAAAGTAGGCAAAAACAAGTGTCATCATAGGGACAAGTCCCAGCATAGCCGATAGTTTGGTGATGGATGTACGGTGTAGTGCTTCTATCCACATGATCTTTGAAACGACATAGATCAAAATACCGATAAAAAGCAAAGAAGGCAGAGCCGACACAAATGCATCGTAACGTACGGCCGGTTCAAAAGCCCATGCCATGAGGGCAATAAAAGGTAAACCCACTAAGGTTCTAAAACCTAAAATGGTCTCTGAAGAACAAAATTCACGTGCTCTTTTTTGGTAGAGATTGGCAAAAGGTGCAATGGCAGCTGCGACTAAGATAAGAAGATCACCTTTGTTGAATGTAAGTTCCTTAGGAATGAGGATGATAAGCGCTCCTATACCCATAATGAGAGCACCCCATACATGTAAGGTATGCATCTTCTCTTTCCCAAAGACATTAAAGTATAGGTAAGAAAAAAGAAGCTGTAAGAATATAATGACAGCCATATTCCCTGCTGTAGTATATCGCATGCCTATAAAAATAAGCGCAAAGAGTGAAGTGATCCAAAAGCTTGTAAGCAGTAGATCTTTGTAAGCTTCTTTGTTCTTAAGCTCTTTAAATCTATCTCGTTTGAACATGATCATGATAAAAAAGACTAAAGCAATGAGAAGAGAGTAGGTATATGTATGTAATGCTCCTATGTAAGACATGGAGACGATAGAGAATATGGGAAACCAAGACTCAAGTATGGCAAGGCCAACCATGAGTATTTCACCTTCTCTTTCTTTTGTCATTTTTAGCCTTTATTTTTTAGTGTATTGTATCTAAACTCTACTACACGCAAAGTACAGCCTAAATAGAGTAAGATATCATCTAAAACTTATGCAAGGAAAGAGTTATGTATCATCAAAACTATAAAATATTTTTTATCTCTATACTCCTACTGTTCACAAGTACATTTCTATATGCTTCAGATAGTATCATCATGCAAAGTACAGTAAGTATTATCTTGGGTGCATTTATAGCAGGGATATTGCTTACCTTTACACCCTGTGTCTTACCCATGGTACCTATCGTCTCAAGTATCATTGCGGGTCAGGGAGAAAATATAACCAAGACAAAAGCAGTGATGCTCTCTGTTTCTTATGTATTAGGTACGGCAGTGACTTACGCCCTTATGGGAGCATTGGCAGGAGCTACAGGAGAACAGTTGCAGTCCTATTTTCAAAATATTTGGGCTATCAGTGCGATGAGTCTAGTCTTTGTTGTTATGGCTTTGTCAATGTTCGGACTCTTTACGATACAGCTTCCATCATTTATACAATCCAAACTCAATACAGAGTCTCAAGGGATTAAAGGTGGAAAGATTAGTATGACCTTTATACTTGGGATGATCTCAGCATTGATCTTAGGGGCTTGTGTCTCACCTATACTGATCTCTTTTTTATCTGTAGCTATTTCTACCAGTGATCCTGTACTTGGTGCTTTGACAATGTTCTTTTTAGCTTTAGGTATGGGAGTACCGCTTATCTTACTCGGTTTTGGTGCCGGATATTTACTTCCAAAAGCGGGGGAATGGATGGAGAAGGTGAAGCATTTTTTCGGGGTATTGCTTCTTGGTGTTGCGATAGAGATATTTTCTACCTTAGAACTTGTTAATACACTGTTGCTTTGGGGTGTATATGCAGTAGGTATCAGTATCTATCTTGGTGCAACACAGGCACTCAATAGTGAGAGTAGCGGTTGGCAAAAACTTCAAAAAGCATTTGCTACGGTGTTACTCATATGGGGTACTATACTTATGGTAGGTGCGGGGTATGGCCAACAGGACATCTATCATCCGCTTCCTAAGGCTTCTGTGACTTATATGAAAGATGGTAAGGTAAAACTCTCTGGTGCAATGCCTTTTGAAGAGATAGCCAATATTACAGCCTATGATATTAAACGACGACAAGCGATGGATGAAAATAAAACGATGATCATCTTCTTTCATACGGATACATGTCCAGTCTGTAAGCACTTAAGAGACACAACTTTCAAAGATAAAAGAATACAAGAAAAATTGCAAAAAGATTATGTCGCTGTGAGTGTCAATATGAGTGATAAAACAGATATAAAGATAGAAGAGATCAAACAAATGTTCCAAGTTTTTGGACCTCCGGGTTTTGTGTTCATTGGTTCTGATGGTAAAGAGATAAAAGATTCAAAGTTTTATGGATATCAAGAGCCTGAAGAGTTTTATGATACCCTAGATCTAATGGCAGAATAAAAGAGTCATATGTACACCTATGTTTTCAAATATCTTGAAAACATAGGTAGCTTTACCAAGTGACTGTACATTTTAGTTATAATTTTTCAGATAAGAACAAAGGATATATCATGATGGATGAATCATTAAATGTTTTGGGTGAACCCCTGGAGCCTTGCAGTTTGAAACCTCTAACCGGCTTTCATAGAGATGGATATTGTAATACAGGTGATCATAATCCTGCAGTACATGCTGTTTGCATCTATGCGACAGAGGAATTTTTGGAATACTCTAAAAAAGTAGGAAATGATCTTTCTACACCTATACCAGAGTACAATTTTGCAGGGGTAAAACCTGGACAAAGCTGGTGTCTAGGCGGTCATAGCTTTGTCAAAGCACATTTGGATGGTAAAGCACCACATATCTTTATCCATGCAACACATAAAAAAATGCTTGAATTGATCGATCTGGAAACTTTGAAACAATATGCTATAGATCTATAGCATTTTATCCCATAAAGATTTTATCATCATGGATTTTGAGAGAAATGATACCTATCTCGTACGCTTTTTCTCTTGGTGAGAAGAATAACTTTCTGTTTAAAACTAGAGAAGTAAGCATACGATCTTTCAAAGTGACATTTACATAGTTCGAACACAGAGGAGGAGGGCTGAATAATAGCCCCCTAAAAAGGGAAGTATTGCCAGAAATGATTTCGTAGCGCTCTGCATCCAAAACGTGATAAGTACGTTGGTCTATACGTGTCACTTGGGTTTCCAGATTTTCACTTAGTCGTTGCATCTCTGCAATGCTTCCGTAACTCTTACCAAGTACGAGACATGATGACCCATTACCTATCTCCTAACCTCTAGGAGTATAGTCACTGATACATAATAACAAATTTATGTGTACTGTATGTGTAGTATTAATAGATTTTAAAATACTATCTTTCTTCTTATACTCTTAGTTTTCTGCTTCATTCAGCGATAGAGCCAACTTTTTCAAACCTTTCAAGTAAGTTTTACCCATATCCAGCTTTGGAAGTGCATCAACTTTATAATATTGACTCGGTACAAAAAGAGGATTTAAACCCAAAGATTTTATTTCTTCTTCGAGTGTTTCTACTTCACTCTCCCCTTCAAGAAGCAGTATGAGTTTTTCACTTTTTTTCTTATCGGGTATAGCAGTAATAGCGATTTTATCTTCTTCTGGCAGTACTTTTCTTACCTCATTTTCTACTAGACTTAAACTGACCATTTCACCTGCTATTTTAGCAAAGCGGCTGTATCGGTCTATAATGGTCAGAAAACCGTCTTCATCCAGATATCCTTTATCTCCAGTAATGTACCACCTGATACCGTCTATCTCTTTGATAACAGAAGCTGTTTTTTCGGGATCTCCTATATATCCTTTCATGATCTGTGTACCGCCTATGAGTATCATGCCTTCTTCACCTGTTTCAAGGGGCTTAAAACTTTCAGGGTCAACGATACGGAAAGAAGAGCCTGGAAGCGGTAGACCAACAGTGCCTATTTTTTGACCTATCTGCGGTTTCCATGAGTCTAGCATGAGTACATCAGGTATATTACAGGAAGCTACAGGGGTAGTCTCCGTTGCACCATACCCTTCATAGATATCATGGCCAAATTTCTTTTTAAACGCATCGCGTATTTCCAGAGGAAGTTTTTCTGCACCGGCTACCACCATGCGTAAGTGTTTGAACATCAGAGGGGAAAGCTTAGGATTTCTAGTATAGAGTCCAAGGAAGGTTGCTGTAGCAAAGAGTATGGTCGCCTCATATCTTGCAGCCATTTTCCCTATACCAAAACCATCGGTAGGATCTGGATGGAAAGCAATAGGGATACCTTCAATCAGCGGAAGCAGAGTGGTAACGGTTAATCCGAACGAATGAAAAATAGGTAAAATCCCCAACATGACATCTTTATCTGTCGGATTCAGCAGGGTAGTAGTCTGTTTAATGTTCCCCATCAAATTCGTATGGCTTAACTCTATACCTTTGGGTGTACCTTCACTTCCGGACGAAAAGAGTATGGCTGCCGTGTCATCAGTGTTACTGTCTTTGATAAAGAGCAGACTCAATAACCATACCGGCAATACTTTTACCAACAGAAGGGTAAAGAGTCCTTTGAATTTATTCATATTTTTTGTGAGATCTTCAAGATAGATCACTTCAACATTTTGAAGTACATTCGTCATGTCAAAACCTTTGGATTTCAGTTTTGTGAGAAATTGTTTTGAAGCAACAACCTTAGTGATATTTGCTACTTTGAGTGCTTGTAAAAGGCTCTCTTCTCCACTGGAATAGTTCAGGTTAACAATGGTTTTTCCAAGTGTAAGCAGACCCATATTACATAGAGAACCTGCAGCAGAGGTCGGTAAAAGAATACCTATGTTTTGATTCTCTTTTATTTTTGGTTTGAGTCTAGATGCCATCATCAAGGTAGCCGTGATAAACCGATGACCACTCAGCTCTGTACCGGTAGAGTCAGCGATGCAAAGTCTCTTACCTACATTTTTAGCTGAACGTATCCATGCTTTTTGAAGTGATGGTAAAGACTCAGCATAATGCTTCCAGCTTTGTACAGAGAGATCAAATACAGATTTCTTGACTTGTGAAGCAGTGGAATGAATATCGATGGCTTCTGAGAAACTTACAGTGATCTCTTTATTTTTATTGCGTTTCATTTTTTTGGATGCGTAAGAGAACTGATCTTCCCAAAGTCCTCTAAGATAAAAAGGAATGATCACGGCATTGTCTACTTCTTTTGTTGCCCTTTCAAAACCTCTTTGAAAGGTACTTAAATGTCCGTTACGTGAAAGGTGACCTTCTGGGAAAAGTGCCACTGTTTCACCACGGTTGAGTGCTTCAGTCACTTTGTTCAATGCACTTTTACTCCCCCTGCTGGAAATGGGTATGACCCCGAAAAAGTTTAAAAAAGGCTTCACATACCACTTGTCATAGTATGCTCTTTCTATGACAAAACGTATCTGTTTTGGGTATGCCATTTGTAAGATGGCCCAGTCTAAAAATGACACATGGTTTCCTAAAAGTAATATGCCTTTATCTGCAGGAATATGTTTAAGACCCTCTACATGAAGCGTATATTTCATGCCTACGATCATGCGGACCAGATAACGAATGAGTGACTGGGGTAATTTGATAAAAGTATATACCATACCTATGAAAGCGATCGTAGAGATGATGTAAAACAGTCCTATGGCAGAGAACTGAAAGTATCCAAAAACAGCAGTCAAAATGAGAAACAGAAACATACTCACATTTTGCATAAAATTATTGCCTGCAAGTACTTTACCCAGTATGTTATGAGGCGATGAGAACTGGATCATTGCATTAAGGGGAACAATGAAAAGGCCCGAAAAGAATCCGAAAGATAAAATGGAGGTCCCCAATGACCACAAAGAGCTAAGAGAAGGTATCATATAGAGTGAAAGAGCCACTCCCAGGCTGCCTAAGGGAATGATGCCAGTCTCTATGTAGTTTTTACTCACACGTCCTGCAAACATAGACCCCAAGATCATTCCGATACCAGCCAGTGAGAGTAAAGCTTGTGCTATGATCGTATTGGTGATGCCCAGTGTATTTTTCAGATGTTCTCCAAATATGGCTAAAACGACTTGTGAAACTCCCCACAGTATAGAGAGGCCGATAATACTTAACCAGATCGTTTTATTTTGTTTGATAACAGAAAGGTTCTGCTTCAAATAAGAGAGGTTTTTATACACTTCGGGTTCAAATGTCATACTTTCATCTATATCGACAGCTTTGAACTTCCGTACCAGACGTCTAGCCAAAAGGTACTCTACTGTACTGGCACCTATAAGCAAATACCCTACAGGAGCAATGTATGTGAGTATCTCTGAGGGAATGCTACTCGCATCTTGCAGTAGATTTTCAAAAAATATAGAGTAGATGACGGCACCCGTAAGGATGGAAGCGATCGTTACAGCCTGGACCAGGGCATTGGCTTCAGCCAGCTTATCATTTCCTGTCATCTCTTTGATGAGTCCATACTTTGCAGGTGAATAGATGGCACTTTGTGCCGCCAGAACAAAAGTAAGTCCAAATGCACTCCAAAACCAACCCATATGATAGGAGATAAGTATCATTGAAGTGATCCCGATGGCAGCCATAGATGCATACTTTATGACCATCGTTTTAGGGTATTTGTCAGAGATGAAACCTGCTGGAGAGAATAGAAAGATAAAAGGCAGAAGGATCAAAGCATTGACTATGGCAGTCAGTATAATGAGTTCCGGACCTTCATAGGCTTTGAAAATAGTGTTCTGTAAGATGATCTTGTGTCCAAGATCCGTCGTTGCATTGAAGAGTATAATAATGATATAAGGTGTAAATCCAGCGATTTTAAAAAGTGATAGCATCTGTTTCCCTTGTCACATTCTGTCGGCGAGCTTGAATACTATATTTTAGTAGAATTCTTCTGTACTTTCCGTTACACAAGTCAGTTCATAGACCCATTGGTGCAAGTCAAGCATATCTTCATAGATCTTAAAATTCCTCTCTATGATGGCCTTAGAGTGAAAGATTGCATCCGGCGGGAATGTGGTATAGGCATACATCGCACCATAGAGGTAGAGGTAGGCATATTTGTCATCTTTGTCAAGACCTAAAGGATAACGTTTGAATTGGGGTTCAGGAATCGTATACCCTTTTCTTTTGAGTTCTTCTAAGATGTGATGTAGTGATTGTCTCTTTGCATCATTTTTGATGTATTCTCTGTAGCTAGAAAGAAGTGGTGCTTTAAAATTACGTATACCCGTAGCAACAAATACTTCAAAAGGATCATAATGCATATAAAAAGAACTGCTTTGCATACGATGTGTCGCACCCTGCCAAAATATGATACCTATACGTTCTTTAATAGGGTCAAGTCTGTGAAATCTGGCATCACGATAAATACGAAAGAGAGACTTGTTGACCTTAGGTATGGCGTGAATATGAGGTACAAGTATCTGTAAATGTTCACCCATCTCTTCTACATACGCTTTATTGGGAGAAACAATATACTTTTCATACTCCTCTTTATGTGCATCAAGCCACTCTTTGGAATTATTGATGATGATGTTATCGAGGAAGGCAAGTCCCTCTTTTGGAAATCCGCTAAAAGACATCATATTCCTTTTATTTTTTGCCAGATCGAGCCGAGAAGTTCATGAAATACAATGCGGGACTTTTCAAGTGCATCAGAAGAAAAGAATTTGGTATAGTTTACGTGTTGTATGCTTGCCAAATGGTTCGTTGGTGCTGGGATAGGCTTTAATCCTTCATGTTTGAAGAACTTTAGAGCCCTTGGCATATGTGATGCTGATGTAACCAATATAAATGGTTTATCCCCTAAGAGTTTTTTTCCTGCTTGTGCTTCTTCTTGTGTATCTTTAGTTCCCAGATGTAAGATCATATCCTTCTCATCTATACCTAAAGATATTGCCAATTTCTTTTGCATGATGGCATGTTCTGTTGAGTCATACAAACCATGATACCCAGAGACGATGATCTTAGCTTTACCTCCTAGTTGATGGTAAAGGCGTATGCCTTCATTAAGTCTTACCACAGAGGCTTCAACTATCTGAGAGGTGATGGGCAAATTTTCATCTGTATGGTGTCCCCCACCTAGTACATAGACATATTTGACATTCTCAGGCGCATGGTGAAGTGTCGGAGTGCTTGACTCAATATTATGTAAGAGTGTATTAGCAACAGGAGGATAGGAAAAGAAAAATAGCCATACAATACTCAATGAAAGCATGAGTTTTGCGGGTTTAGTTTTGTTTCTATAGAGTAATACTAAAGCTAAAACGATGAAAAACACCCCAAGTGGAAGGGGCATTAAGAACATAGAGACCATTTTTTTGAGAATAAAGTCCATCTATATATCTTAGTATTATGAAACTACACGTGTTTCATCGGCTTCTAGTTCCATGACTTTCCAAGGTAACCCTTGCTTGTTCAGTTCTTCCATGAACGGATCAGGGTCAAGTTCTTCCATATTAAAGACACCTTTGCCTTGCCACTTGCCTTCCAGCATGAGTTTCGCTCCGATCATGGCAGGTACGCCTGTCGTATAGCTGACTCCTTGGCTCATCACTTCAGCATAACATTCTTCATGATCACTGACTTGATAAATGTAGATGGCTCTTTCTTTACCATCTTTGATACCTTTGGCAAAGATACCAATGTTTGTTTTACCTTTTGTACGTGGTCCCAGACTAGCAGGATCTGGAAGTAGGGTAGCAAGGAATTCCATAGGAACGATCTTCATTCCTTTATGCTCTACCTCTTTGATCCCCAACATGCCTACATTTTCTAGACACTTCATATGGGTAAGATAACTTTGTCCGAATGTCATGAAAAACCTGATACGTTTTAGCCCTTTGATATGTTTTACCAAAGACTCCATCTCTTCATGGTAAAGCAGGTAACTGTCTTTTGGTCCCACTTCCGGGTAATCCCATACTTGCATAATTTCCATAGGTTCTGTTTCTATCCACTCTCCATTTTCCCAGTATCGACCTTTGGCAGAAACTTCACGAAGATTGATCTCAGGGTTGAAATTGGTTGCAAAAGGATACCCATGGTCCCCTGCATTACAGTCAAGAATGTCTATGGTATGGATCTCATCAAAATAGTGTTTTTGCGCATAAGCACAAAAGACGTTGGTGGCTCCAGGATCAAACCCGGAACCCAGAAGCCCCATGATGTTCGCTTTTCTAAACTCTTCATTTCTAGCCCATTGCTCTTT
>ENA-OVOD01000048-OVOD01000048.1-sediment-metagenome-genome-assembly--contig:-NODE-48-length-13148-cov-3.593910_pt1 | contig 13148 bp, 13 predicted proteins | sample MGYA00250097_ERZ650218 | MGnify/ENA primary metagenome ERZ650218 (study PRJEB26732, sample SAMN07278952) | sediment metagenome | biome: marsh; feature: saltmarsh; material: sediment | place: USA... | reverse complement strand
AAAGATGACAGAGGACGTGCAACCATCTATCATAAACTGCCAGGCAAATATAGACACTTTGTACCTGTAGGTAGGCTAGACTATGCCTCTGAAGGACTTTTGCTCTTAACAGACTCACCAGAAGTCGCAACGGCTCTTATGGAAAGTGGCTTAGACCGAACCTATAACCTAAAAATAGATAAACCTATCACGCCAGAAATGATTACCGCGATGAAGGAGGGTCTTGTGCTCGATGATGCCCGTGCCGGTGCCCATGAAAAAAGCAAGATCTACAGTATGGAGTTTGCACCTTTCGCACACTTTGAAATAAGAGCAGAAGGGAAAAACTTTTCAAAGCTTCGTGTCACCATCACTGAAGGTAAAAACAGAGAGCTAAGACGTTTCTTTGCACACTTTGATGCCAAGGTTCTTGATCTCAAACGTGTGGCCTTTGGAGGGATCGAACTAAACAACCTCCCTACCAATAAAACACGTTACTTTACACGCAGAGAATATGATGATTTACATAAATTCATGAAACGTATAAGGGCCAATGCCGCTATTGAGGCCAAGAACAAAGCCAATGCCTATAAACAGGCAGAGAAGAACAAACATGACCAAGCATCTGAAAAACAAACATCCAGCAGATCAAATAAAGTTACAAAAAAAGATTAAGTTTTGCCAAATCTCGCTCTAAAATATCGCCCTAAAACACTGGATGAGATGATAGGTCAAGTACACCTATTGGGTGACAGTGCCATCTTGCAAAAGCTCATCAACACCGGTACACTCTCCCATACCTTCTTTTATGGACCTCCTGGCTGCGGGAAAACCACACTTGCCAGGGTAATCGCTACCCTACTTGATAAACCTTTTTACGAGATGAATGCCACCACGCTCAAAATAGAGGATCTGCGCAAGATCTTTAAAGAGTACACCAATGCCTTGCAAAAACCTCTTATTTTTATAGATGAAGTCCATAGACTCAGTAAGAACCAGCAAGAAGTCCTCTTGCCTTTCATGGAAAACAACGCTGCCCTCATCATAGGAGCCTCCACAGAAAACCCTTATTATTCTCTTACCGCTGCTATGCGTTCTCGTTCTCACCTGTTTGAACTTGAATCAGTCAGTCAAAAAGAGCTGCATGTGTATCTCGAGCACATACTCCAGTTAGAAGAGATCCTGATAGAAGACGATGCAAAAGAGTACCTTGTCTTTTCCAGTGGTGGTGACGTCCGTGCGATGTTAAATCTTCTCGAAAGTGCAGGAGCTGTAGAAAACCCTATCACACTCAACACTCTCAAGCAGATACGTCCTCATGCTATGCAGGCAGGAAGTTCTGAGAGTGAAAGCCACTATGAACTGACCTCTGCTATGATCAAAAGCATTCGCGGATCTGATATCGATGCCTCCATCTATTATCTTGCCAGATTGATAGAGGGAGGAGAGCCTGCAGAGTTTATCGCAAGACGCTTAGCCATTCTGGCCAGTGAAGACATCGGAAATGCCAACCCCCCTGCTCTCAACCTTGCCAGTTCTACACTGAACATTGTTAAACATATAGGTTATCCTGAGGCCAGAATCTCTCTGTCGCAACTCGTCATCTATCTTGCCTCTTCACCCAAGTCCAACAGTGCCTATATGGCAATAAATGCTGCACTGACCTCCATAAAAGAGGGAGAGATACACCCTATTCCCTCTCATATAAAAACCCATGCCAAAGCGTATCTCTATCCGCATGATTTTGGTGGATGGGTAGAACAACCCTACCTTTCAATACCCAAAACATACTATGAGTCTAAACAGATAGGCTTTGAGAAAACCCTTTGGCAATGGCATGAAAAAATAAAATCTAAATAATACGCCACTTTTTTGACACATTTCTGTGTTATAATTCACACTATTTAATATAAAAAGGAAATTTACATGAAAAGAAATATACTTACGTTCTTGCTTGTATCAAGTACAAGTATTGCCTTATTAAATGGTTGTACAGGCTCGGAAGTAGCCCCTAGCAATGCAACTCAAACCGGTGCGGCAACAGGTGCAGTAGCAGGTGCAGTCATAGGATACAATACAGGTAGTGGCGGTGGAAAAAATGCTGCAGTAGGTGCACTGATAGGTACAGCCCTTGGCGCTGGTATAGGAAGTGCTGTAGACAGCAGTAATCCCGAACAAGTAGAAACGGGTGGATGGCAATAGCCTGAACCTGATCATAAAAAGGAAATAAAATGAAATTAACTAAACCAATATTTGCTGCTACGGTAGCTGCGTTTATGCTGGGAGGATGCTATAATCAACCAGGCCTAGTTCAAGATGAAAGTTACGATCGTACCAAGACAGGTGCAGCTGCCGGTGCCATAGCAGGTTCAATGATAGGCTATAATACAGGTAAACACGATGCAAAAAGTGCCATAATCGGTGGTCTTTTAGGTGCTGCACTGGGTGGAGCTATAGGCTACAGTATGGACCAACAGGCCAATGAAGTTGCACGGGCCCTTGGTACGGGGGTAAACAATGATCCTCTTGCTGCACTTGATCCACGCAGAGATATCATTGTCTCAAAATTTAATGACCATGTAAAAATCATATTTAGAGATGATATGATGTTTGCTACAGGATCATCTAAACTGCAGTCAAACGCAAGATATAAAGTACAAAAAGTGGCACAGGTTTTACAAAACTATCCTCAAACCGTTGTAGGGGTAGCAGGATTTACAGATAATGTGGGAAGTTACGAATATAATCTAGGACTTTCACAAAGACGTGCAATGACAGTAAGTAATATGCTTGCCGTACATGGAAGACCATACACCAAAGGATGTTCGTACAATAAAGCCATTGTACCGAATGATTCTGCTAGAAACAAGGCACTTAATAGACGTGTAGAAGTCTATCTATATGCAGATAGAAACAGAATGTCTGATCCTTGTCGTTAAGCTCGACTATTTTAACAAGCTAAGCTCTCGCTTGGCTTGTTCTGCATTCATTGCCCCAGACAAATATTGACTTTCAACACTATCAATAGAAGCAATCAGTTTCACTTGTAATATCTCCCCTCTCAATCTCTCTTTTACAAATATTTTCATTTCAGAAAAATCAGGAAAAAGCTCTAAAAACTCTGTTTTCAACTTAGAATTATTCCATGCCTGTACTTGTATATTTGCAGGTGTCCCGGTCATATCAAGTATTTCACGCCCTATGCTGTCAACGCTTTGATACTGATCAAATTGGTGTTTTTGCTTATATTCTTCATTTTGAAATTTCTCATCTTCCTGTATATCACCTACGAAATTGGTAATGAAATAAAGAAATCCAATACCTATGAGAATAAAGAAAAATAAACTTTTGTCCATACTAAAATCCTAAATATATATTTAATATGCAGATTATACAATAATTTTTGATAAATGTGTTAATTGAAGTTTTTTGTAGATGGTGCGGATGAGAGGACTCGAACCTCCACGCCGTAAAGCACCAGATCCTAAGTCTGGCGTGTATACCAATTTCACCACATCCGCATGTGATTGTTTTACAAAACAATGAAAAAAAAACTGTTAATAAAAACAGTAAGTGGTACACCCGTTAGGATTCGAACCTAAGACCCTCGCCTTAGAAGGGCGATGCTCTATCCAGCTGAGCTACGAGTGCACAAAAAATATAATAATAAATACCAAATCTGATACATTAAATGGTACGCCTGAGAGGACTCGAACCTCTAACCCTCAGATCCGAAGTCTGATGCTCTATCCAATTGAGCCACAAGCGCTTCTTCATATTGGGTGGTTACCCGAATTAATTACCAATGGGGTGGGCGACGGGACTCGAACCCGCGACAAACAGTACCACAAACTGTCGCTCTACCAACTGAACTACGCCCACCATAATTAAATGATTACTTATTATTATAATGTTAAATACCTAAATGGTCGGAGTGAAAGGACTCGAACCTTCGACCCCCTGGTCCCAAACCAGGTGCGCTACCAGACTGCGCTACACTCCGTTACCTTATAAAAAGGAACGCAATTATAGTCAAAAGGTTTCCATTTGTCAATAGATTTTTGAAAAAAAGTAAAAAATATACTTTTATTCCCTAAATTAGAGGTACTTTAGGCGTTAATGAGTATAATAATTCTATCTTCGATGCAGGGTTAACATATGAACAGTATATTTGAACAAATCAATAGTCTTTTGGGCTCTCTCTTCTTCTTTGACATCTTTTTTGGCAACATGGAAGGGACAAGTATGCCTTTCATAGTTGCATGGCTTATCGCGGGAGGGCTTTTTCTTACTTTTCGTTTTGGTTTTATTAATGCACGTATGTTTGGTCATGCCTTCAAGATCATTATAGGCAAATATAAGACCGCTGACGATGTAGGAGAGATCACGCCTTTCCAGTCTTTAACAACAGCCCTATCCGCCACCGTTGGACTTGGCAATATTGCTGGGGTTGCTATTGCCATAGCAGTAGGAGGTCCTGGAGCTACATTCTGGATGATATTGGCAGGATTCTTTGGTATGACACTCAAATTTACGGAAGTGACCCTTGCTCAGATATATAGAGAGAGAAGACCTGATGGACGTATCATGGGTGGAGCGATGCAGTATCTTTCCATAGGGCTGGCCTCAAAAGGATATATCAAACTAGGAAAAATACTCGCTGTGATGTTTGCACTGCTTGCCATAGGAGGAAGTTTAGGTGCAGGGAATGCCTTCCAAACTTCACAAGCTATGGGTGCACTCTCAGAACGTATCCCTTTCTTTCAAGAGTATCCGATCGTTTTTGGTCTTATCTTGGCAACACTGGTAGGATTTGTCATTATTGGAGGTATTAAACGTATCGCGAGTACGGCAGAGAAGATCGTTCCTGCAATGGTATTGATCTATTTGGTTGCATCCTTATGGATACTCATCACAAATGCTTCTCAAGTACCTGATGCTATCTCAACTATCTTTCATGAAGCATTTGCTCCTACTGCCGCTGCAGGTGGCCTTATAGGGGTACTTGTACAAGGTTTTAAGCGTGCTGCCTTCTCAAGTGAAGCGGGTATAGGTTCTGCTGCTATTGTACACTCTACGGCCTCAGTCAAATACCCTGTCAGACAGGGTATGGTCGCACTTTATGAACCCTTTATAGATACCATCGTTATCTGTAGTATGACAGCACTTGTGATCGTCACTACAGGTGTCTATGACCCTAGTGGAGAGTTTGCGAGCCTTGTGGCTTCAAAACAGGGTGCAGCACTTACTGCAGCAGCCTATGGAACGGTTATTTCATGGTTCCCTGTTATCTTGTCATTTTCCATTGTACTTTTTGCTTTTTCGACGATGATCTCATGGTCTTATTATGGTGAGCGTTCTTGGACTTACCTGTTTGGAGAAAAATATACTTTGTTGTATAAACTGATCTTTGTTTCATTTACAGTCATATCATCAATCACCAGTGCTTCCACCCTGCTAGAATTCTCTGACCTTCTCATCCTGGGAATGGCCTTGCCAAACCTTATAGGACTGTATATGCTGCAAGGTGTTGTTCATGCAAACCTCAAAGCGTATCTTAGAAAATGGAAAAGTGGGGAGTTAGATAGAGAGTGTATAGAAAAAGGGGTTTGTAAAGCTGAGTAGTATTTGACAAGTAAGGAGGGTGATTACACCATCTCCACACCCTTTTCACCATGTGCAAGTGCACCGATAACATAACCATCTGTGTTAGCAAGTACAGTATCTACATTTTCAGGGTCTACCACCCATACCATTCCTACACCCATATTAAAGGCTCTATACATCTCTTCTTCTTCAACATACTGACCCATAAATTCAAAGATAGGCAGTACTCTGATTGCATCCTTGTTTACAATGGCTCTCATGCCCTCTGGAAGAACTCTAGGAAGGTTTTCTATGATTCCCCCACCTGTGATATGGGCTAAGGCTTTTACATACTGCTTATTGGCTTTATACTCTTTTACGTAGATACGTGTTGGTTCAAGCAGAGTCTCTACCAGCGGTTTTCCGTTAAAATCATCCTGAAGGCTCATCCCCAACTTGTCAAAGAAAAGTTTTCTTACCAGTGAATACCCGTTTGAATGTACTCCGGAGCTTGGCATAGCGATAAGGATCTGACCCTCTTTCACATTCGCTACAGTATCCATCTCTGAACGTTCTGCGATACCCACTGCAAATCCTGCAAGGTCAAAGTCATCATCTGAATACATACCCGGCATTTCAGCTGTTTCACCACCTACAAGCGCACATTCAGATCTGCGACACCCCTCTGCTATACCGGCAACCACATCTTTTGCATTTTCAGGGAGTAATTTACCCGTTGCATAATAATCCAAGAAAAACATCGGTGTACCGTTGTTACAGATAAGGTCATTCACACACATAGCGACAAGGTCGATACCTACTGTGTCGAGTTTCCCACTCTCTATAGCGATTCTAAGCTTTGTTCCTACACCATCTGTTGCAGAAAGAATCACTGGTTCTTTATAACCTGTTGGAAGTGCATAAGCACCGGCAAATGAACCGATACCACCGATCACATTTTTATCGAAAGTAGATTTTACATCGCTCTTGATCGCTTCAACGAACTCATTACCTGCATCGATATCAACACCGGCATCTTTATATGATATATTTGACATTATTGATCATCCTTATCGTCACATTTACATGGAGGGAATATTTTTTTAAGTACAATTAAACCTGGGCAGAAACCTGTCAATCCAGCGATCACAAGCATAACCATCATGGCAAATTGCAAAATAAACGCAGCTGCATACATACCAGAACCTGCTAAACCCATAACAAACCCTAGTATACTCGCCTGTATTAAACGTTGTATCTTTTCAGCACACATTTAAAGATCCTTATTAGAAATTGGGCGTATTATATCTAATTTTAGCTGTTTAACTTCCGACCCAACTTCTCTTCCACTGAACCTACTTTATTACCCAGTCTGCCCACCGGACCATCACGCCAATCTATCTTGATCGAACTATAGACACGACCACAATCTTTTTGAAGCTCTTCGTATGCTCTATTGATCACAGCCAAAACCTCTTCGACTGTTTCACCTTCAATGATAGTCCCCATAGGGGTAAGTTGATACCCTAATCCGCTTTTGTCTACGATATCTAAGACCCGCGCGACAAAGGCACTTTTACTTTGGGTTTTCTCGGTTGGGAACATACTGAATTCTACTAATGCTGACATGATCATCCTTATTCTTTAGTTTATTTTTGATGTTATAACAGATTATAGGTTATAATCCAGCATAGTTCGGCTTAAAGGATGAAAATGGTGGATATGATCGTTGTAGGTGCGGGGGCAGCAGGACTTGTCGCTGCCATCACTTCTGCAAGAACAGGGCAGAAGGTACTATTACTGGAACAAAATAGCAAAATCGGTAAAAAAATACTTGTTTCTGGTAACGGAAAATGCAACATAGACAATAAATACATCGCTTTACATCGCTTTCATGGAGAGAATCCTGATTTTATAGATCAAGTATTGAAAGGGTATGACTTTGAAGCAGTAGAAAAGTTTTTCACATCCATAGGACTTGAACTTATCGAAGGCAAAGAGGGTAAAATGTTTCCTATGTCATTGCAAGCCAGTTCTGTCGTTGAACTGCTGGAGTATGAAGCCAAAAGAGCAGGTGTAAAGATACTCTGTGAGTGTGTGGTGACCGCTATAAATAAGGAAGCTGATATCTTTACAGTAGAGACTTCACAAGGAGTCAAAACCAGTAAGAAGCTACTTCTCTCTTCAGGTTCACCTGCAGCACCACAACTTGGAGGTTCTAACTCCGGGTATGCATTTGCTAGCAGAATGGGACACTCTCTCATACCACGCTATCCTTCACTTGTACAACTCTGCTCAGAAGAAAAATGGGTTAAAGAGTGTGCAGGGGTCAAAGTAGCTGGAATAGCGCAACTCTATGCCAACGGTGAGTACATCACAGAAAAAAAAGGTGATCTACTTTTCACAAACTATGGGATAAGCGGATTGGCTATCTTGGATCTTAGTCGAGAAGTGAGTACAAGACTGGCACATTATGACTATTGTGAGCTCAACTTGGATCTCATGCCAGAACTTAGCAAAGAAAAACTCACCAACTTACTGCTGGGTCGCATAGAAGAGGGAAGTGAAAAACCTATATCAATATGGCTTCACGGTGTCATAAACAAAAAACTCATCTCTATCATTTTAGAACAGTCGAAGTGTAAAGCCAGACAAGAAAATGACTTAAACAGAAAAGAAGTCAGTAAGCTTGTCTACACCATGAAAAATCTCAAACTCTCTATCAACGATACCAAAGGTTTTAAAGGGGCTGAAGTAGCCACAGGCGGTGTCAACACCATTGAAATAAACCCCCAAACGATGGAATCAAAACTTGTACCCAATCTTTACTTTGCAGGAGAGATACTCGATGTTGATGGAGACAGAGGAGGATTTAATTTTCACTTTGCCTGGGTAAGTGGATTAAGAGTAGGAAATAATCTTTAAAATACATCCAAAGTAATAGTCTTTTAGTTTACTATAGATTTGCCTGAAAAGTGTGAGTGAGGAGAGGGAGTATACTCCTAGTATGTGACCAAACGGAACGAAGCCGTTCAGTCGAAGATGGAGTGAGATGAAAGAACTATTTAGCGTTTTTTTTGTCTCTTGCCATTCTCTTTCGTATATTCTCATCCAAATATTTCTTTCTGATTCTGATAGATAATGGCGTAATTTCGATAAGCTCATCGTCTTCTATCCATTCCATTGCCGATTCGAGTGTCACTTGTCTTGGTTGGACTAGTTTGATGGCATCATCTGCTCCACTTGTTCTCATATTTGTAAGCTGCTTTCCCTTCAGCGGGTTTACATCCAAGTCACCTGGTCTTGCAGACTCACCGATAACCATACCTGAGTACACTTTATCTTGTGGTTTAATGAACATTATACCTCTTGCCTGAAGGTTAAAGATAGAAAAGGCTACGGCCTCACCGTTATCCATAGAAACCAATGCACCCGGTGTTCTGCTGACAACAGTTCCAGAGTAAGGTCTGTACTCCAAGTAAGAGTGGTTCATGATACCTTCACCTTTAGTGTCAGTCAAGAACTCATTTCTAAATCCGATCAATCCACGTGCAGGAATTTCAAATTCAAGTCTTACTGTACCATCTGGCATTGGAGTAAGTGATGTCATTTCTGCTTTTCTTTTACCTAGTTTTTCGATAGCAACACCCTGAAATTCTTCAGGAACATCTACTACTAAGTGCTCGAATGGCTCCATTTTCACACCATTTTCTTCTTTCACAACCACTTCTGGACGTGCAAGAAGGAATTCAAACCCTTCTCGTCTCATATTTTCTGCCAAAATACCGATTTGTAGTTCACCACGACCTGAAACTTTAAATGATGCATCACCAGTAGGCTCCATACGCATCGCAATGTTTGTTTCCATCTCTTTTTCAAGTCTTTCACGAATCTTGTTAGACGTTACGTGTTTTCCTTCTGTACCTGCCAAAGGACCGTCATTTACTGACATGATAACTGAAAGTGTAGGTTCTTCCACATGCATAGGGTCAAGTGGTACCGGGTTTACAGGATCACATATAGAGTCACCGACATCAATGTCAGAGAAACCTGCGATCGCTACAATATCTCCTGCTTCTGCTTCTTGGATCTCGATACGATCAAGTCCCTTAAACCCGATAAGTTTAGAGATACGGCTTTTTGATTTTGTTCCGCATGCTTTGACTAGAAGATACTCATCACCTTTTTTCACTTTACCGTTAAAGATACGTGTAATCCCTATACGGCCAACAAAGTTATCAGAGTCAAGTGTAAATACCTGTGCCTGAGTATCGTTGTCAGGTGAACCTTGTGGATAAGGTACTTTTTCTAAAATTGCTTCGAAAAGTGGTGCCATATCTTTATTTTCATCTTCCATTTCCCATTTTGCATAACCATCTCTTGCTGCTGCATAAAGTACCGGGAATTCAAGTTGTTCTTCATTTGCATCAAGTGCAACAAGAAGGTCAAACATTTCATCAAGTACTCTTTCCGGATCTGCTCCATCTTTATCAATCTTGTTAATAACAACAACTGGGATAAGTCCAAGTTCAACCGCTTTTTTCAAAACGAATTTTGTTTGTGGCATCGCGCCTTCTTGTGCATCAACCAGCATCAATACACCATCTACCATCTTAAGTACACGCTCAACCTCACCACCAAAGTCGGCGTGACCCGGGGTGTCAATAATGTTGATCTTGTGATCACCATACACGATTGCAGTGTTTTTAGAAAGAATCGTAATTCCTCTTTCTTTTTCAATATCGTTAGAATCCATTGCTCTTTCTTGCACTTCCTGGTGTGCAGCATATGTTCCTGATTGCTGAAGTAATTGATCAACAAGTGTAGTTTTACCGTGGTCAACGTGAGCGATAACCGCAATGTTTTTAATCTTTTGCATAAAATGTCCTGAAATAAAGCTTTTTGCCCTATGTAATTTTCGCGAATTATACCCAAAAATTACTATATAAGAGATTTTAATATAAAAAATTACCTAATTTATCTAAATATTCTATTATTTATCTATATAGGCACGTACTCTTTTCTATAGTGAAAATCCATACATTTCATGATACGTTTTCATCGCATAACGATCTGTCATTGCTGCAATATAATCTGCAATAACCCTCTCTTTCGTACGTACGTCAAAGAGCTCTTTTTGATGAGGAGGAAGCAAGTCTTTATCTTCTGTAAATGCTTTATAGAGTCCTTGAATACACTGTTTCCCTGCGTGCATTTTACGTACAATTTTTTGATGTCTATAAAGTTTCTGATGTAGCAGTTTTTTGAGTTTTTTAAGCTGTGTTCCTGTCTCTTTTGAAAATCCCATAGGTAATTTCTCTTCTGCATCGATGGTCACACAAATAGGTGTCTCTTGTCGATATTTTTTTGCACCATCCTTTGAATTATCTATAAAATCTTCTACAAGCAGCTTAATAAGTCCTGCTACAAAACGGTGTCTATAGAGTTTTTCTTCTCTTTTAACACCCTCATTTTGTACCACTTCATCTACTCTTAAACAAAGCTCATCTTTCAACAGATCCTCAAAAGTAATGAGCCCGTATTTGATACCATCATCTATATCGTGAGAGGTATAGGCGATCTCATCTGCATGATCCACTACCATCGCTTCAAGTGAAGGATGTTTTTCTAAATCAAAACGAGGATCTAACCCATCTAAAAAAGGCTTTTTATACGGGTATGAATGCTTGAGTACCCCCTCAAGTGTGGCAAATGTAAGGTTTAGTCCATCAAAGTCCCTATAGCGTTTTTCCAGTTTAGTAAGCACCCTGAACGACTGAAAATTATGCTCAAAGCCCAATGGTCTACCGTCTGCCTTGAGAAGTTTATCTAACTCGTCTCCACCCACATGCCCGAACGGTGTATGCCCCAGATCATGTGAAAGTGCAATCACTTCTGCAAGGGTTTCATTGAGTTCCAACATACGTGAAAGTGTTCTGGCTATCTGGCTGACTTCAAGTGAATGGGTTAAACGTGTACGAAAGTAGTCACCCTCATGATTTAAAAAGACCTGTGTTTTATACTCTAACCGTCTGAAAGAACTGCAATGGACTACTCTGTCTCTGTCTCTTGCATAAGGGTCTCTAAAATCTTTTTCGAAACTAAAAAATCGTTCATCAGGTCTCACAGCTTAATCCTTATATTGCTCTAAATTTATAGTGATATAATTGTATCTAAATTATGATGGAGTGTGCCCATGGAAACAATGGAAATGTATCACATAGAGTATGAAAAACCTAAAGTTACACTTTTACAACAATCTGGCCTTGGTGTTGCAGAGATCGCAGCAAGAACATGTTACGACAGTTTTGAAAACAGTGAAAATGCATGTGTAAAGAATGCAATGCATGATCTAGATACGGATGCCATCAATGACATTGATGACTCTGATCTGCTTTCAAACCTTGCATGGGTGCATCACCATCACTCCATCATCGAACATGCTACTTTGAGTTATTTGATACAGGGAACATCACGGGGTGTGCTTCAGGAGCATGCAAGACATAGACTCCAAGCTATTTCTGTAAGAAGTACACGTTACACCATGTCATCTGTCATCAATGCCTTTGTGGCATCACTTGAAAATGATGATGGTTTTGCATTCTTTTTAGAAACACTGCTCACTTTAAACCTCTTCGTCATTGTAGACAAAGCGTATTTGAACATCGAGATCAGAGCGATCTATGATAAATTATATTTTCAATATCAAAAAGACAGTGATTTCATAAATACTGCCGTAGCAAAATCTTCTATACCTTTCATAGAAGAGAATAAAGGCAATGCTGCTGCACTCTTTAAAGCATTGGAAAACGGAAAGAAAAAAAGAAATGTGGGAGATGGATTTAAACACATTGTCTCAGATAACTGGAAAGTAGATATGGTAGTCACTTTTAACATCAGAAGTCTCAAAAACTATTTTGATCTTAGAGATTCTGGTGCAGCATGGTTCCAGATACAATGGCTGGCTGAAGCAATGAAAGAAGTTACCCCTGTAAAATATTTGAAACTTATCGATAAAAAGTATAAATAATTTTTCTAAGAATTGACATTGTATACTTTTCGACATATAATTAGCAGTTACATCTAAATACAAGGGAAAAGTATGAAAAAATTTACACTTTCAGTAGTGACAGTTTTGGCAATGGGTACATTTGCAATAGCAGGAGGGGATATAGCACCGGTTGAACCTGTAGTAGAAGTAGAAACGCCTGTTGATAACAGCAGTTTCTATGTAGGTTTAAGTTATTCACGATTGAATATGAATAATGATCAACCTATAAGAGTTTCACCTCCTAGTTATGGCGTTGATGCATTGTCTTATAGTTCTGATGCAGATATATCGGGTAATGCTATAAACCTGATTGCCGGGTATAATTTTAACCAATACATTGGGGTAGAGGGTAGATATTCTGCCTCTTTTGGAGATCTAACGTTCGATGATGGTACAGAAACAGATTATGATGGAGAGATGTCAAATATTGCTCTCTATCTAAAACCGATGTATCCGATGGGTGGAATAATACTTTATGGTTTACTTGGTTATGGTGAAGTAACAGTTGAGGATGCATATACTGAATATTCAG
>ENA-OVOD01000047-OVOD01000047.1-sediment-metagenome-genome-assembly--contig:-NODE-47-length-13280-cov-2.857229_pt1 | contig 13280 bp, 11 predicted proteins | sample MGYA00250097_ERZ650218 | MGnify/ENA primary metagenome ERZ650218 (study PRJEB26732, sample SAMN07278952) | sediment metagenome | biome: marsh; feature: saltmarsh; material: sediment | place: USA... | reverse complement strand
CTGCTTCGTCATCTGATCTTCCCTCTGAGAGTGAGAAAACAATGATGAAAGCTGATGCATTGGCGACTAAGGTACACAGTACCGTGACTGTCCCAGTGGAAGTAAAGAGTGCAGCACTACCGGTACCAGAAATGAAGGTGAATCATCACAAAGAACAAATGGTAAGGGATGCAAAAAAAGAAGGTGCAGCACTTGAAGTAGAGCGTCAACAAGATTCTGATGAACTCCCTGTACATGATGGTAATGTACACATGAATGATCAGAAGGAAGTAGCAAGACGATCTACTGTTTCGTCTGATGCCTGTGAGGCTATCAATAAAAAACTTATCGAATTGTATGAATTTACGATCATGGTAAAGAATACCTCTGCGTTCCATTTGCAAGAAAAAGCTGCAGCACTATCGGTACCAGGTATCACAGTGAGCAATAATAAAAAGAAAATGTTACAAGATGCCGAGAAAAAAGGTGTAGAACTTTTAGCGGAGCGTGACAAACAGGGTTGTGGAACTTCTACAAAATAAGACAGTATTTTATAGAAGAAGTGTGTAGATTGATATGAAAAATGAGAGCAAAAAAAACCTATCATTGCTCATTATTGTGATCTCATGTGTAGCCTTTATCTATGGGACTATTAAAGCAATGGGTATCGTAGATAAAACCCATGTAGGTACATCCAATGGTATATATAGATCTTATGTCACTACTTCTAAAGAGATACAAGATAAGGCATTTACCTTAACCGAACACTGTCACGATACACTTTGTGAAATACAAAGTATATTAGATTTTGTGACTAATATCCCTTATCAGACAAATACCTTTCAGCAGTATTCAGCACAAAAAACCATACAGCAAAATTTTGGCGATTGTGATGATAAGAGCAATCTACTCATTTCTATGCTGCATGCAATAGGCTTAGAAGCCTATTTTGTTTTGGTGCCAAAGCACATTTTCATCATTACGGCCATAGAGGACAAACGATTAGAGAAGACAAAAGGGCTTTGGATCGATGGAAAGAAGTACTTTATCCTTGAAAGTACGGCTAGAAATTCAAAAATAGGTTTTCCTTTACACTACACACTGGATGATATAGATGTCATCGTTGAGCCATTTTCAAATGAAAAACTTACGTTCAAACAATTAGAATGGAAACGATAAAAGATTTATGTATACATTTTCGGGTAAATAAAAAAGTTTAATTTTGCTTTTTCGGGTTTTAATTTCTTCCAATGCTTGATAGGCAGTTTCAAAGCGACAATACCTAAAGTAGGTACATTATCTATGTAGTCATCTAGCATCAGGTCTGTTAATTCCGTTGTTTCGGGATTATGTCCTATGATAAATACATTGTCGTATTTGTCTTTTATCTCTTTGATTATGGAAATGACATCTAGTGGTTCTGCCATATAGAGGGCATCTATGTATTTGATCTTTCCACCATATCCTATCTCTTTCGCTAAACCCTTGGCAGTGAGTTGGGCTCTTTTAGCAGAACTGGAAAGTATGAGATCTGGCATTACTTTTTTTTCTTTGAGTGTATTTGCCATGGTAAGGATCGCTTTTTGACCTCTTTTATTGAGACCTCTTTCGAAGTCACTTTTAGTTTCATCACTCCAGTCTGATTTTGCATGTCTGATAAGATATAAATGTTTCATATCTGTATTATAGCAAGATAAAGAAATATTTTAAAACAGATATACTTTAGTCAATTACACTAAACTTTCTTTCTAAAAACTTGTAATATTTAGAAAAATATATTATAATCCCATAAAATTAATACACTATAGGAGAAACACAATGGCAAAACATCAGTTTCAAACAGAGATTGGGCAACTTTTAAAGCTCATGACACACTCACTTTATTCCAATAAAGAAATTTTCATTAGAGAACTTGTCTCCAATGCTTCAGATGCATTAGATAAATTTAATTATCTTTCTTTGACAGATGAGAAATTCAAAGCGGATCAGTGGTCTGGAAAAGTATTTATTAAATTAGATAAAGAGGATAACTCTCTTACCATCGGTGATAATGGTATAGGGATGAATGAAACAGATTTGATGGATCATTTAGGGACCATTGCCAAGTCTGGTACAAAAGCATTCATGGAAAACCTCACAGGTGATGCGAAAAAAGATTCAAATCTCATTGGCCAGTTTGGGGTAGGATTCTACTCTGTATTCATGGTAGCAGATAAAGTAGATGTAATCTCAAAAAAGGCGGGTGAAGAACAAGCCTATATGTTCAGTACAGATGGTACAGGTGAGTATGAAGTGAAGCCTGTGACAAAAGAAGAACATGGGACAATCATATACATCAAGCTCAAAGAAGATGAGAAAGAGTTCTTAGACAAGTGGAGAACACAAGAGGTAGTCAAGAAGTACTCTAACCACATTGCATACCCTATTATGTTACATTATTCTGAAGAAGAGACAGAGGGTGAGGGAGATGAAGCAACGACTAAAATGGTGAATAAGTCAGAACAGATCAATGCGGCTACCGCACTATGGACACTTTCTAAATCTGAATTGAAAAAAGATGATTATGTTGAGTTCTACAAAACATTGGCACATGGTGATGATGAACCATTAACTTATTTGCATAACAGAGTAGAGGGTGCGAATGAGTTTACTACACTTTTCTATATTCCTAAAACAGCACCTATGGATATGTACAGAGCCGATTATGAAGCAGGGGTCAAGCTGTATGTGAAGCGTGTATTTATTACCGATGACAACAAAGAATTATTACCACCGTATTTACGTTTTGTAAAAGGTATCATCGATTCTGAAGATCTACCGTTGAATGTGTCTCGTGAATTGCTTCAGGAAAATAGAATCTTGGCTAACATCAAGCAAAACTCCACGAAAAAGATACTTCAAGCTATTAAAAAATTAAGCGGTGAAGAAGCGGATACATTCATAGAACAATACAATAGAGTGATAAAAGAGGGTATCTATACTGACCATGTGAACAAAGAGTTGTTACTTGATATCGTCAAATATAAGAGTTCGACAGAGGAAGGACTCGTATCATTTGAAGAGTATATAAGTCGTGGTGATTCTGAGAAAAAAGAGATCTATTATATCGTAGGTGAAGATGAAAAAGTGTTAAGAAATTCTCCACTTCTTGAAGCTTATAAAAAAGCAAATATCGAAGTACTTATCATGGATGATAAAGAGGTAGATAGCATTGTCACGCCTATGATAGGAGCCTATAAAGAGTGGAACCTTAAAGACATTACAAGCATTGAAGCACCAGATTCTAAGACAGAAGAGGAGAAAGAAGAGATATCTAAAGAGTTCAAATCTCTTACCGATAAGATCAAAGAAGTATTAGGTGAAGAAGTGAAAGAGGTAAAAACCTCTACCAGACTGACATCTAGTCCATCATGTGTACTTAAAGACAGTTCAGATCCTATGGCAGGTATGGCAGCGATGTTTGCTCAAATGGGACAGGAAATGCCAGAGATACCTTTGATCTTAGAAATCAATCCTGACCATGAAATGATCAAGAAACTAGATACGCTTGATGATGAATCTTTATTTAGTGATCTATCATGGATACTTTTAGATTCAGCAAAACTTTCTGAGGGACTTGAGCCTAAGGATAAGGGAGCATTTGCACAACGCGTCGCCTCTTTAGCGACAAAAGCACTCTAATTATCTCCTTTCTTCTATTATACGGGTAGTGCTACCCGTATAATTTAAATCTAACTTATGTTAAAATCATTTTTTATTTAATTATTAGGGTGCTATAGATGGACATTCCAAATCTTTATGAAGAAATTGTTGTTCTCATAGCACTTCTTTTAGGTGTGATCGGCGTCTATATCATGCTTAAATTGCATTATCAATTTGCCTTTGGCTTGATGAAAAATACTGATTCATATGCAAAGCACAAATCTAAAATAGAGAAAGCAAAAAAGTATCTGTTCTTAGTTCTGAAAGTATTGTTATGGATTGGACTTATCGGGATGTTAACTTTTAGTGTTTATTATCTTTCCGAGGGGATGAGTCTTAAAGGACTTCTATTTGACTTATGGTCCAAGATACCTCAAGGCTTCTGGATAGAACTATTTTTTGTCCTGATTAGAATTGCCGTGATTATTACTTTATCACGCTTTATGTTGAAGTTTGTTTATGCATATTTAGATAAATACCAGCAAAAAGCTATTGAAACCAGATGTGATACCTGTAGTGAAATAACCATTGTCCAACTCTATAGCCATTTGCATAATATGGTGAAATATACAGTCTTACTAGGTATACTATATCGTATCACACTTTTCTTCCCTTTCATGGATATGATAAGTCGTGGATTATGGATACTTCTTATACTTTATCTTATAGTATCGGTGGGGTTATTGGCAGTGAATGGGTTGACAATGTTGAAAGAAAAAAGAGGAGCACGAACATGAGTAGGGAGTTGAAAATGTCACCACAAAAACGAGCAGTACTTGTGTCAAGTTCTGTTGCAACACTTTTGGTGATCGTAAAATTGGTCTTGGGAATAGCAAGCGGTTCAGTAGCCGTACTTGCTTCTGCAATAGACTCACTTTTAGATATGCTGGTTTCCGGTTTTAACTTTTTTGCGATTAAAAAGTCAGAAGAACATCCAGATGATGAGTATCACTACGGTAAAGGTAAAATCCAAGCTATCGCGGCAGTTATAGAAGGTACGATCATTACCATGTCAGGTATTTATATCATTTATGAAGCGATTAAAAAGCTAAGCAGCGGAACCGTGACCACACTTCTTACACCTTCAATTGCGGCAATGACAGTTTCCATTATCATCACCTATCTTTTAGTCAAGTATCTCTTAAAGGTTGCAAGAGAAACAGACAATCTTGTGATTAAAGCAGATGCTTTACATTATAAAACAGACTTATGGAGCAATGCTGCTGTTTTGGTAGCGTTGGGACTCGTATATATGACAGGCATGGATGCGATCGATGCAATATTTGGTTTAGGGATAGGACTTTATATTATCTACTCCGCCTATGAGATCATACAAGAGGGTATAGAGATACTTTTAGACCGTGCGCTGGATGCGGATATGGTGGAAAATATTAGTCAAATTATCTCGAATCACCCTGAAATAACAAGTTACCATTGGTTAAAAACACGTACGGATGGAACCACTAACTTTGTAGAGTTTCATATGGTTTTACGTCCCAATATGCTGCTACTTGAAGCACATCGTATTGCCGATCAAGTAGAAGATCAGATTTTTTTACTCGATACAAATAAAAAATGGGTTATCACGCCACACTTTGATCCTTATGATGATGAAAGTGTGAATGTTGCAATGCTGAATGGTAAGCATTTATCCAGAGTGACCAAAGAATCATAATGACTCAAACTGATGGTATGATTTATCTTTCATCTCCTTTACCTAGAGAAGGAACGATACATCTACCAATGATACATTTTTCACTTCTACCAACACCGATAGATTTTTCAAAATGTGATACACTGATGTTTACCTCCAAGCAGGCTGTTAAGAGTGCTGAAGCATTAAACCCAGAATGGAAAAAGTATCCTTGCCTAGCCATAGGTTCTGCCACGGCAAAAGAGATAGAATACTTGGGTGGAAAGGTAAAATACCAACCTAAATCATTTTATGGTGAAACATTAAGTCAAGATATCATCGCTCAATTTCATGACAAAAAAATTTTATATCTACGTCCTAAAGAAGTCTCTTTTGATTCAAAAAACTTTCTGGCTAAGGCAGGTATAGAACTTCAGGAACAGATCATTTATGAGACTTCATGTATCGACTATAATGAAAAAGAGAAACCAGGTAAAAATGCCATTATTATCTTCACTTCCCCCTCGACTATTCATTGTTTTTTGAAAAATTTTGAATGGGATGAAAGTTATACAGCAGTGGTCATAGGTGACGCAACACGAGTACATTTACCTGTACATGCACGTGTAATGGTAGCGGATACACCACTTATAGATGCTTGTATACTAAAAGCAAAAGAAATTTTACTCACTTCTAACTCCAAATAGGCTATAATAAATTTAACCTAGGTGATGCGACGACTGTATTTGGGGTCCAACATTAATCTTAGTGGGACATGTAGTCTCTTGGTGTGAGGAAGTTTTCATTTGAGTTTGACCTGGTCGGCGAGAAATCATCCCCTAAAGAGGGACTCTCTCCTACACTGTTGGCTATATAGGGCCGACTTTAAGCAGAACGCTCATCCGGGCCTTATTAGTGACGATTTTTGAACGCATAGGACTTTGGAAAGGTCATCGATGAACAAGACAGTTCGCCTTCAAACCTTTCCAAAACCCTCTACGCACAATGGTCATCCCTACTAAACAAACCGCATATTATGGTTATAATTAAACTTTTTCGGAGAATTTTAAATGAACGTATTGATAATAGGTGCTGGCGGTAGAGAATATTCTATTGGTTTGGCATTGACAAAAGATGAGAATGTAGAGAAGATTTATTTTGCACCAGGTAATGGCGCAACAGATACCTTAGGTGAAAACCTGGATATCAGTGACTTTTCTGCATTGGCTGATTTTGTTGAAGCCAATGGTATCGAACTGACTATCGTTGGTCCTGAAGCACCATTGGTAGGGGGTATTGTTGATGTATTTAAAGCCAGAGGTCTTACGATCTTTGGACCCACAGCACAAGCTGCACAACTTGAAGGTTCTAAGATCTTTATGAAAAACTTTCTTGCCCGTCACAATGTGCCTACAGCGAAGTACATTGAAACTGATTCATTGCAGGATGCGTATGATTTTATCATGACACTGGATGCACCGATCGTAGTGAAAGCAGATGGACTTTGTGGTGGTAAGGGTGTGATCATTGCGCAAAGTCATGATGAAGCAAAAAAAGCTGCGGGTGAAATGCTCTCAGGTAACTCATTTGGTGATGCGGGAACCAGTATTGTTGTGGAAGAGTTCCTAGATGGCTATGAACTTTCTGTATTTGCTATCTGTGATGGAAAAGATTATGTGGTTTTACCTGCTGCACAAGATCATAAAAGACTCCTCAATAATGATGAAGGTCCAAATACAGGTGGTATGGGTGCATACGCACCGACGCCACTTGTCAATGATGAAATTTATCGTAAGTTGAACGAAAGAGTTATAGAGCCGACACTAAAGGGTATGGAAGCTGAAGGTATGCCGTTTACAGGTGTACTCTTTATCGGTGTAATGGTGGTAAAAGGTGAACCTATCATACTTGAGTACAATGTGCGTTTTGGTGATCCAGAATGTGAAGAGTTGATGCCACTGCTTAAGTCTCCAGCCTCTGAACTGTTCTATAAGGCAGCAACGGGCGACTTGAAAAATGCTAAGATAGAGTTTCATGACAAGTATGCAGTCGGTGTCGTCATGGCAAGTAAAGACTACCCGTATAAAAGTTCACCTCCTGCAGAGATCATTGTTGATGATATCTACCATGAAGAGGTAAGTGAAAATGCACATATCTCTTACGCAGGAGTCACGCGTGGTGAAGATGGAAAACTCTATGCAACAGGCGGTAGGGTACTGGTTTGTGTAGGTGTTGGCGACAGTATTAAAGAGGCACAAAAACGTGCGTATATGCTGGTAGGTCAAGTGCACTTTGCAGGTAAACAGTGTCGTACAGACATTGCCTATCAGGCACTCTAGGAAGTAGGGATGTCTGACTCTCTATCACTGCCTATTGCAAGCAGTCAAAAAAGAATTGCTTCTTTTATCATAGATGATATGGTGATTACACTGTTTTTTTTTATTATTTTTTATGAGCAGTTTTCTGCAGTTTTTTCAAATATTACAGTAGTAGATGAAGCAGCACTTGAAAGTATCAATGCCTTTATAGCTCAAAATCTTTTGGTTGTACTCTCTATAAAGCTCATCTATCATACTGTTTTGGTTTGGCAAAATGGTATGACACTAGGTAAGTATCTCATGAAGATCAAAGTCATAGACTTAGAAACAGGAAATACCCCTGGTTTTCAACAGGCATTTTTACGTGCTTCAGTGAGAATCCCAAGTGAAGTATTATTTTATTTGGGTTTTCTTATGGCATTCTTTGTCCCACTAAGACAAACATTTCATGATAAACTTTCTAACTGCGTAGTTGTTAATGACTAAAAAACTCATTTTTTTTCTTGTATCTATTATAGTGGGTGTGCAAATATTGTCTGCTGCTTCAGATAAAAGTAAAATTGAGATAACCGCAAAACATGTCGATGCCACAAAAAACATAGTTAAAGCTAGAGATAATGTGGTGGTTTATTATGAAGACTCTGTCATTAAAGCATCTTCTGCTGACTTTGATAAAAACACTAAAGTACTTGTGCTTGATGGAAAGATTGAAATGATAGGGTACAAAGGAAGTAAAGTACATACCAATCATATTGAAATTCATACCGATACGAAAGAGGTCACTTTTGATGAACTCTTTCTTATGGGTAAAAATGATGTGTGGATCTATTCGGATGATGCACATAAAGAAGAAGGTCAATATACTTTGGGTGCATCTCTGATCTCAAGTTGCGATATTGAAGATCCTTTATGGAAAATGGTTTTCTCAGGCTCTTTATACGATAGTGATACAAACTATATGAAGATCTATGGTGCAAAAGTATATTTGTGGGATATTCCCATGTTTTACACACCTTATCTAGCATTCTCAACGGATAGAGAAAGAACTTCAGGGCTTCTTTTCCCTGCTTTTGGGTATTCATCCAATGAGGGGTTTCTTTATGAACAACCTGTCTATTGGGCTATTTCTCCAAGTATGGATATGGAGTTTAACCCTCAGGTTCGGACATCAAGAAGTGTAGGGATGTATAGTACATTACGTTTTGTTGATTCCGCCTATTCCTCTGGAAAATTAAGGGTAGGGTATTTCAGAGATAAGACAGAGTATATAGAAGGTAATTATCTTAACAATGACAGTCACTATGGGATAGAATTTAACTATGAATCTTCAAAAGTCTTTTCCGATACCTTACTTCAAGGTTTCACGGATGGTTTATATATAAATACTACCTATCTAAACGATATTGACTACCTTAACTTACAACAAAATAAGTTGGAACACTTTGGACTTGTCCCTTTACAGGAATCAAGGGTTAATTATTTTGCATATAACAATGACTATTATGCAGGACTCAATGCCAAATATTTTATAGATACAAGAGAAGGAGTGAATGATGATGAAACACTACAGATACTTCCTTCTGTACAACTGCATAAATACCTAAGTCATTTTATATGGGATAATCTTACCTATAGTACAGATCTCCGTATTAACAATTTTTATAGAGAAAAAGGCACTACCCTCCGTCAGGCAGAACTCAAGGTACCATTGGAATTTACGACCTCATTTTTTGATGATTTTTTAAATCTCTCCTTGGGGGAAGAGTTGTATTATAGTAAATTCTTTTTTGGTAATGAAGTGTATCTCTATGATGATTTTGAATACTATAGCAATATACATAAAGTAAAAATTTTTACAGATTTAACGAAAAAATATGATGGCTTTATACATGTATTGCAACCCTCTCTAAGGTATATTAGACCGGGGAATGAATATCAGGCTCCTGCGTTGTCTTCTTTGGATGTGAACCAAACGGCATTATTTACTGTGGGTTTACCTGAAGAGCACTATGATTTGAGTTTAAGTCAATACTTTTATGATGAAACAATGAAGTTAAAGTTTTATCAAAGATTTACACAAACGTATTATCCTGATAGAAGTTATGAACTTGCGGATATGCGTAATGAAATGCAGTATAATTGGGATCAATGGAGTCTTTATAATAATATGATCTATGCGCATGAGTACGGTAAAATACGTGAGTCATCCAGCCGTATTTCATTGAATAAACAAGACTATCATATAGGGGTAGGCCATACCTATAAACAAATTTTACCTGATGTACCTAGTGATATTGCAGATGATGATATTAATGCAAATGATATTTATCTCACTTTTGGATACACGTTTAATGAAAAATTTACATTAAATGGCGGTTTTACGTATAATCTGGATGACAGTTCAAATAACCAATGGAGATTTGGCGGAGGGTATCATCGTGACTGCTGGAGTGTTGATGCTTCCATCAGACAGGAGATCACACCTAGACCTACAGGCTTTACCACAGACAATTCTTTTTATGTGCAGTTGAACTTTATTCCTTTTGGTGGCGTAGGTACCGGAGACACTAACAAATGATCATGAACCCTAAAGATGAGATAGAAAAAGCATTAGAAATTTTAAATCTCCCCAAGTTGATCAGTAAAGCAGATGTTAAAAAACAATACCATTTTTTGGCTAAAAAGAATCATCCTGACCTAGGAGGGGATGTTGAAAATATGGAACAGCTGAATCACGCTTATAAATTATTGATGAAGTATATAGAAGAGTTTCGTTATACTTTTGATGAAGAAGAAATTTCTAAACAATTCCCAGGAGCAGATTATGCCCAGCGATTCAAACCCTAATACGTATTTTGAAGATAGAGAAGATGCCTCAAAACAGTTAATTGAGACGCTTCCTATAGAGTTATTCTCAAAAAATGAAACGGTGGTTATAGGTGTAAGTGAAGGTGGCGTTTATTTTGCAGATCAGATATCTAAGACTATCAATGCACAGATGGACATCTTACTGACAGAGCCGGTTTTGGCACCCAACAACCCGGAACTTTTTATCGCAATGGTTTCAGAAACGGAAGAAGTGGTGATGCACAAAGCACTTATCGATGCGTTTGAGATCAATGAAGATTATGTCTATGGTGAAGCACACCGAAAGTATGAAGAAGAAGTACTCTCTTATGTCTATAAATATCGAAAAGGCAAGGATCTGATCTCTCTCAAGGGGAAGTATGTTGTCTTAGCTGATGAGTGTATAGAAACAGGACTTACCATGATGGTTGCACTTAAGTCGGCCATTGCAAGGGGAGCTAAAAATATTTTTATTGCAACGCCCATTTTGGATAAAGGTGTCTATCAAAATCTGCTTACGGTGTGTGATGGTGTATTTTGTCCTTATAAGATACGAGACTATATTTCGATAGAATACTATTATAAAGATTTTCAAAAATTACAGTTTGAAGAGATATCATCCATGGTAAATAAGCAAGAAGTAAAAATAAAAGAAGAAGACTAAGTATATTTTTATGAAGAGAAATATTTAAAACAGAGTGTTGTGAAAGCATTAAACAGGTAAAAGGAAAGATAAACGAATGAAAGAACAAATAATAGAGATCAATGTAAACAGTCTCGAAGAAACATATGAATTTAATAAAATAGCAAAGCAGGCAAGTGGTGCAGTGATGTACAGACAGGGGAAAGCTGTACTTATAGCAGCAGTTGCTGTAGATGAAAAAGCAGTAGATGAGGATTTTCTTCCTTTGACTGTACAGTATATGGAAAAATCTTATGCTGCAGCTAAGATCCCTGGTGGTTTCATCAAAAGAGAGACGAAGCCTGGGGACTTTGAAACACTGACATCTCGCATCGTTGACCGTTCTTTACGTCCGTTATTTCCTAAAGGGTTTCATTATCCTGTAACGATCACAGTGATGGTGGTAAGTGCAGATTCAGAAGTTGATATGCAAGTGGCAGCTTTACATGCGGCAAATGCAGCACTGTATGTATCAGATATTCCGGTAAAGACCAGTATCGCCGCAGTCAGAGTAGGTACCGTTGGAGATGATATTGTAATCAATCCGACACTCACGCAACAGGCACAAAGTGAACTTGACCTTTTGGTCGTAGGTTCAGGTAAAGATGTAGTGATGATAGAGATGCGAACACTCGCCACTGAAGATGAAGAGGGACAAAGTGCCAATGAGTTTGATGAGTCAGCATTGGTTGATGTGATTGCGATGGCAGCAGAAGCTATAGATGCAGCAACAACTGCTTATGTAGATGCATTTACTCCGATGGTACGAGAAGCCCTAGATCTGCCATTGGCTGAAGATAAAGTAGATGAATCATTGTATGAAATGATAGAAAAAAACTATGCATTGGATGTCGAAAAAGCTATTTCGCATATGGCTAAAAGTGAGCGTTCTACTGAACTTAAAAAAGTACGTACGAAAATTATGGAGGCATTAGAAGCAGAGGGTAAAGAGGCAGATAAAGAACTAGTTTCTAAAGTCCTAGAACGTTACAAAAAAACCGTTGTAAGAGCGATGATCCTAGATAAAAATATTCGTGCAGACGGCAGAGCTCTTGATGAAGTAAGACCTATCAGCATTGAAACAAACCTTTTACCTTCTGTACACGGGTCGTGTCTCTTTACACGTGGTCAGACACAAGCACTTGTCACAGTGACACTTGGCGATAAAAAAGATGCGCAAATGTATGAACTGATCACTGAGAAAAATGCTCAGTCAGAGAACTTCATGGTACATTATAACTTCCCAGGTTACTCTGTTGGAGAAGCGAAATTCATAGGTGCTCCAGGCAGAAGAGAACTAGGACATGGTAATTTAGGAAAACGAGCTCTAGAGCCTTCTTTAGATTTGAATTATGATGGAAGTATCCGTTTGGTCTCTGAAATTTTAGAAAGTAATGGTTCATCCTCTATGGCGACTATCTGTGGTGGGGCATTGGCATTGCGCGCTGCTGAGGTACATACTACAGCACTTGTTGCGGGTATTGCTATGGGGCTAGTGAGTGAAGGAGACAAATATGCAGTACTCACAGATATTATGGGACTCGAAGACCATGATGGGGATATGGATTTTAAAGTAGCAGGTACTTCAAAGGGTATCACAGCACTTCAAATGGATATGAAATTAGGTGGTATAGACTTAGCTGTACTGAGAGATGCACTACAAAAAGCCAGTCAAGGTAAAAACCATATTCTTGGACTTATGGAAGAAGCAGAGAAAAATATCGTTTCAAGTACAGCACTTCCAAGTACAGAACATTTTACAGTACATCCAAGTAAGATTGTAGATATCATCGGAAAAGCGGGTGCTACAATCCGTGAGATCATCGAGAGGTTTGAAGTTTCTGTTGATCTTGATCGTGACGTAGGCGGAGTAAAACTTTCAGGGGATGATAAAGCAAAAGTAGCAGAAGCAAAAGCCCATATAGAAGAGATCGCTTCATCTCCTGTGAAAAAGCAAATGGAGTATAAAGTCGGTGAAAGCTATGAGGGTAAAGTGAAAAAAATCGTAGATTTCGGACTTTTTGTTGAAATGCCAGATGGCTTTGATGCATTGCTCCACATTTCAAAAGTAGCCAAAGAACGTGTCAATAACCTTTCAGAAAGATACAGTGAAGGTGAT
>ENA-OVOD01000046-OVOD01000046.1-sediment-metagenome-genome-assembly--contig:-NODE-46-length-13393-cov-3.277185_pt1 | contig 13393 bp, 17 predicted proteins | sample MGYA00250097_ERZ650218 | MGnify/ENA primary metagenome ERZ650218 (study PRJEB26732, sample SAMN07278952) | sediment metagenome | biome: marsh; feature: saltmarsh; material: sediment | place: USA... | reverse complement strand
CAATACTGCGCTTTACAGTCCGTCAGGTACCTATGCTGGTATTGGTTTTGCTGTACCTGTTGATACTGTGAATCGTATCGTTCCGCAAATCATTAGAGATGGTCACTACCAGAGACCAAAACTAGGTATCACTATTAATGAGGACTTCAATAAAGAGATTACCAAAGAGCTGGGCATCTCCGGTGTTGCAGTCATAGAAGTTCGACCAAACTCAGCTGCAGAGAAATCTGGTCTTAGCGGAGTCAAAATACAAAACAATGCTATCATCTCCGGAGATGTTATCATCGGGATAGACCAACATAAGGTAGAGAATACTAAAATGCTTCTCTCTACGCTAGAAAAATATCATATCGGTGATACAGTAGAGGTAAAACTATTTAGGGACGATCAAGTAAGAGCAGTATCTCTTACATTGGAATAAAGTTTTTTCTTAACTATGGTTATCTACAGTTGGAGGAATGATCTCTCCTGAGGCTTGCATACTTAATGCTTCAGGATATTTTTTATAGTGTGTGCGTACTGATTTTGCTAAAGCTTTTTTGGTCTTTTCATCTACAGGTGTCGGCATTTTATTCGGTAATGCTTTCAGTAGTGATTTAACTAAGATGTCTTGAGGCGGAGTCATTTTTTTCACCCAGCTTTCCAAAATATCTCTGTTCACATGAGAAGGGATGGAACCCATGATACCTACATCATTCTGATCATGTACAAGCAGACCAGATGTGGTTCCTCTATCCAGTGTCAGTACCTGGAAAAGATAGAGTGTATGGTATGCCAGCTGCTCTTCTTTCTCTTCCTCTGTAAAAGTAGGATAGTCCATGAGTTTTTTCGAAATAATTTCAATATATTTGTCTATCACTCTTTCGCCTACTTCCAAAACAAACGCTTTATCTTCTTCAAAATTTCCGCTATTGTAACCTTCAAGATAATAATGGCTTACACCACGATGTCGTCCCAGTACCGGAATATAAAAATATCTATCACCCTGTGCAGCACCCTCTTCGTAAAGTTCACCTGTGACTTTTTTGAGCATTTCAGAAAAATTCTTTTTATCAGCATCAGATTCGCCTATGATCGAAGGGTTTAGATCAGCCATGACACGCCAATACCCTTCTCCATCTCTCATTTGTGTCCAAGAGATGTGCATATGCATAGATGGAGCATGAGGATTACGTGGGTGTATAATAGTAGAAATCGCAGTAGCTGAACCTAACTTTTTACTCTTGTCATCATCATAGTGTACTTGAGAAACATTGACTGAACCTCTGTCATATACAACAGAATCTCTGGCTTCATAACGTACACCACCACCATGTTTGCCCCCGTCACGTCCCCATGTCACAGCTTGACATGACCTGCCTTCTCCAAACTGTAAAGCAATCGAATTGAGTTTTGAGACAAAATAAGCCTGCAATCCGTCTACAAGAGTATAGGCTTCTTTTGCTTGAGGTGATTTTGCAGGAATGTTCATGGGTGTTGGCCTTTATTTTTTATAGCATTATATCATAGTAATTTTTATTTCATTTCGTTACAATACACACATAATCATTTACAAGAAAGAGGCACCATGAAACGACATTTTATATTAACGGTACTAGTTGCATTAGGCTTCTCTGGATGTACAAGTTCTATAGACCACCTCATAGAACCAAGTAAGCCAACCCAACCGAATCAGAAAATTCAAACAACACAGACACAGTACAATTATGAAGAGCCCACTCCTGAAAAAAAAGTGGCTTATGAAAATAGGATGAGAAAAATAGCCTCAGGTATTCAAGATGATCCTAATTATCAGAGACTTTCTCTCAATACACCTGAAAAAAAAGAGTGGTTTAAAAAGTTAACCTACAGTCTATGGGACAGACAGATCACTCGATATCAATTTATTGCAGAGGGGCTCAAAAGATATCCGGATCATGGATATGAGCTTAATTTTATTGTCAGAGGATTTACCTTTAATTAAACCTCTGCTACGCATAAAGAATCGGGTCTATACTTCCCGCTTCTTCAAATCCTTTTAATCGCAATCTACAGCTGTCACAAACACCACAAGCCTTCTCTTCTGATTTATAACAACTCCATGTATCTTTCAATGGGACATTAAGCTCTAAAGACTTTTGGACGATCTGACTTTTTTTCAAAGCCACCAATGGCATTTTTATCTCTAGATTTGTTTCATCTTTTGTACCAAGATTGATCGCTTTTTGCATTTGTTCTATATAACTCTCACGACAATCAGGATAGCCTGAACTGTCTTCTTCAACCACACCTATAAAGAGTGCCTGAGCAGCATGTTTCTCAGCTACTGCAGCAGCAATGGAAAGAAAAATACCGTTTCTGAAAGGTACATAGGTTACAGGTACACCTTCTTCTAATCCTCCCGTCGGTACATCGATATTTTGATCTGTCAAAGCAGAAGCACCTATCTGCTCAAAAAAAGGCAGATCGATCTCATATGTTTCACTCGCATTTACATTATCTGCTATCTTACGAAAGCATTCAAGTTCTTTCTCCTGTGTACGTTGTCCATAGTTAAAATGCAAAGCGATGATTTCATACCCTTCATTTTGCGCCATTTTAGCGCTCAAAGCACTGTCCATACCTCCAGAAATAATACATACTGCTTTTTTATTCATTAAATCAGACCTTAATAGCGTTATTTACTGCCATTTTACCAAGATTTGGGTAAACTTCGAGCATGATAGACTTAGATAATCAAACATCACTGGCAGTTGACTTGGAAGCATTGGACAAGATAGCAGAAGCTCTTTCTGAGAAAGAAGTAGAGCTGATCATCACCGATGATGAGACGATGCAGGAACTCAATGCACAGCATAGAGGTAAGAACAATACAACAGATGTACTCTCATTTCCTATGGAGGCACCTTTTACAGAAGAATCTATATTTGGTATGCCCTTAGGATCTATCATTATTGCAGAGTCATTTGTAAAAGAAAAGGCAGCAGAATTTGGACACACTATTCAAGATGAACTCTCACTTTTGTTCATTCATGGTATGCTTCATTTACTGGGCTTTGACCATGAAGATGATAATGGTGAAATGAGGATGAGAGAAAAAGAGCTCATCGAAGCGTTTGATCTTCCTAACAGTCTAATTGTAAGAACAGAGGAGTATTGATTTGAGTTTTGTTATTTTTGTGATTGCTATGGGGGTATTGATATGGGGTGCGGACCTGATTATTGATCAGAGTGAACGCATCGCGTTAAAGTTCAATATACCGGAATTCATCATCGGTGCCACGCTCATAGCACTAGGTACTTCCTTACCTGAAATGGCTGCAAGTATCGCTGCAAGTCTAAGCAATAAACCTGATATAGCCATAGCCAATGTGATAGGAAGCAATATCCTGAATATTACCCTTGTATTGGCCTCTGTTTTTCTTATAGCCACAAAGATCAATCCAAGCAGAGACTTTTTTGCCAAAGACAGTACTTGGGCACTGGTACCGGTACTGGTCTTTATATTGATGATACTTGATGGTATGATCACGAGATTTGATGCTTCACTTTTGTTACTTTTAATGGGTGCATACCTTGTATTTCTTCTTCAAGATGCCAAAAATATTCCTGAAGAGGATTTCGAAGATCTTGACATAGGTACTTTCTCCTGGACAAGGAGCATACCTATACTTTTAGGAGGACTCATTCTTGTCATCATTGGTGCACATTTTACCGTAGAAAGTGCTTCAGACATCGCTAAAAGTTTTGGGATTTCAGAGTGGATCATAGGTATTATCATGGTTTCATTAGGGACCTCATTACCAGAATTGGTTGTGAGTATCTCTGCAGCGATCAAGGGAAAAGTTGATATGGCCATAGGAAACATTATCGGTTCAAATATGGCAAATACGACTGTGGTCCTTGGTGCAGCAGCCTTTACAAAACCTATGAGCATAGATGCACCTGCATATATCTTTGATATCGCTACAATGATCGTTGCAACGCTACTTCTTGTATTTATTACAGCAAACAAACTTTACACTAAATCAGCGGGTATCAGTCTCATCATTCTTTTAGGACTCTTTTTAGATAATACTTTACAAAACATGTAAAGTATTATCTAGAGCTGTTATTATCCACGCCTTCTGTATCTGATTCTTCTTTAGAAAAGTAGCCTTCCCGGTAAAGCCATTTATAAATATCTGCTGTGATAGGACCTGCCGTACTACCACCATGGCCTCCGTGTTCAACCAGTACTGTTACAATGTATTTAGGATCTTCATACGGAGCATAGGTCGTGATCCATGCATGAGAACGGTGATAATAGGCTAACTCTTCCTCTTTTAAACGTTTTTGCGTAGATTGAGGGATAGAAGTGACTTGCGAAGTACCTGTTTTGCCGGCAACCACAATAGGCAGTTTACTCATGGTTCTATAGGCCGTTCCACCTCTTACATTACATACTTCATACATCCCTTTTCTAATCTCATTCAAATAGTAAGTGTTAAAATTCAAAGACTTTAATTCAGGTTCAATTCTCTTACCATCCACTTCCCTTGCAACAAATGGCTTAGCCAGTGATGAAGTAGCGATCAAGCCCGTATAACGTGCTACCTGTAAAGGTGTGACCAGGTCATAGCCCTGGCCTATGGCTGAGATGACAGTCTCTCCCATATACCATGGCTGTTTATAACGTTTCATCTTCCATGCCTTATCTGGCATTACACCTGCATATTCACGCGGTAGATCCACACCTGTTTTTACACCTAACCCAAAAGTACGAAGGTGTTTTGCCATCGCATCAATACCTACTTTTAAGCTTTTATTGTAAAAATAGACATCACAACTCTCTCGTATCGCTTTTCTCAGATCAACTTTACCATGTCCCCATCGTGACCAACATCTGAACTTATGTTTACTCGTACCCAGTGTGATATGTCCATTACAATGCTCAGGTGCTCCAAGAGAATTTGGCAATGCTTTAGAAAATGCCAAGGCCATTCCCATTTTAATCGTTGAACCCGGAGGATAGGTCCCATGTATAAATTTGTTGGTAAATGGATGTGCGAGATCATCCTGCAAGGCATTCCAATCTTTAAAGCTGATACCCCCCACAAAAAGATTAGGGTCATACGAAGGATAACTGACTGCAGATAGCACTTCACCATTGGTTTTCATGACGACTGCCACACCCGTAACATCTCCAAAACGTTCATAGATCATCTTTTGGAGCTCTATATCTATATTGAGACGTATATTTTTATTGTCCTTTGGAAGTTCTTTTTCAAGTACTTCTATGGCTTTATTCGTTGCAGTTACTTTACTGATCTCATAACCTAGTTCACCTTCTAATACTTTATTGTAATGGCGTTCTAAACCACTCTTTCCTATTTTGCCGACCTCATTGACCACAGGGTCTTTTTCGTTTTCTTTTTTATTGGATCTTCCTGTATAGCCGACTATATGTGCTGCATACTTTCCATAAGGGTAATAACGTTTTGTTTCTGCTTCTATTTTAATATTTTCTATTAAACTTAACTTTGGATAGGCACCCATCATATCTGCGTAATGTATAAAATCAACAACTTTTATATACTTGTGATTGTAAGGTGAATTGTGTTTATTATAGACTTTTAACATTATTGTTTTATTAAGGTCTGGAAATGTTTCAAGCAGTGTGTCGATGACATTTTCCAGCTGATGATTCTTTACTTTTAAGTGTGGTGCAATAGAGAGTGAAAACCCGATCTGGTTCATGGCCAGTAGCTTTCCATGGACATCAGTTATCTCTCCTCTAACAGGTTTGATAAATTGTTTTCTTTCTATATTCTCTTTTGCTAACCCCTCATAGTAAAAATTGGATTTGATACTGACATGATAGAGTCGGGTTATCATCACTCCCCAAAAGATAAGGAAAACCACTACTATAAACTTATATCTCATAAGATCACCACAACTAACATATCTACTATAAGGGTATAGAGTAAGATCTCATCTAGAATAATACTCTGGGTCTGAAAAATAAAATCATAAGAAAAGAGGCAGCCCAGATACATAAGATCTAAAAAAAGTACACTTAAAAGTGCTCTACATATGATGCATCTTCGGAAATGTTTTAAAGACGGATAGAGAAGTATGTAAAACAATAAAGAAGAGATCACTGTAAGGAAGATCGGCAACGAAAGATTCACTTCCAAATTTACCATATAGACGATAGCAAGTAAAATAAAGGATGCTTTTTCTCTTTCTAACCCCTGTACTAACATATATCCCATAGCCCCTATCAAGAGGGGTAAAAAAACATAAATAGAGATAAGCATAGGATAAAAAAAGATGAATATACTAGCAAATAACCAAAAAAACAGGCCATGCTGGGCTTTTGTTACATGATCCATAAAAAACTCAGATTAAACTAATTTGTAGACTAAGGCTACTTCATTACAGATAGGAAAATGAATACACTTAATACAATCCGCCCAAATTTTATGTTCAGGTATCACCTCTTTATCGATCTCTTTAAAGTTTAATTTTAGAAAAAACTGAGGAAGATAGGTTAAAACAAGCACATCTTCTTCTACACCTATATTTTTAGCTTCATCCAATGTGAACTGTACCATTCTATGACCTATATTTTGTCCACGATAGGCTTCATCTACTATAAGACTTCTGATCTCTGCTAATCTTCTAGAGTGTATATGTAAGGCTGTATATCCTACAAGTTTGTCACCATCTTTTGCCAAAACATAGGAGCGTATATTGGTTGCTACTTCATCTTCTGTACGATTCAGGATGATTCCATCCTTTACTTCAGAAGCAACCAAGGCCTGCATTGCAGGGATATCACTCAGTTTTGCTTTTACAAGTTCGATCACTCTTTTTCCTCATTCTCTTGTACTGTATCATTCTCACTTTTGGATCCATCATCCATACCTACACCGAAAATCGTTTGCAGTATCATTTGATGTACTCTGTCATGGCCATTCTTCTTTAAGTTTGAAAGTGTGATAGAACCAGGAAATTCTCTTTTGAGCTTTGCTCTCTCTTTTTGATTGAGTTTATCGATCTTCGTAAATACTGTCAGGTATTTCTGATCAGGACGAATAAATTCAGAGATATAGTGTTCAACATCATCATCTATCTTGGCATGAGGATGGCGAGCATCACGAAGATGGATAAAAAGACGTATAGAGACACGATGCTGAATAAATTCGACAAGGTTCTTCTGCCAAACTTCTTTCAATGATTTTGAAACTTTTGCATAGCCAAATCCCGGTAAATCTACAAAACGTACAGGATAACTCTGTTCGTTGTAAAGATATCTCGTTTCAAAAAAGTTGATCAGTTGTGTTTTCCCTGGTGTAGCTGAACTTTTGGCCAAGTTCTTTCTTTGAGTCAATGAATTCAGTGTGGAACTTTTACCTACATTTGAACGTCCTAAAAAAACCACTTCACTCATATCTTCTGGTAAAGAATCAGCAATACTCTGTGCTGATTTGATAAATGCAGCTTCTACTACACGAGGTATACTCATTATTTATCCTCCATATCAAAAATAAATTTCACAGGTTTTTTACTGCTTCCCTTAACATCTACACTTCCTGTAGACATGTCAAGCATGATCTCATCTCCATCTACATGGCTTTTCTTGACCAGATCATCTATCATTGCTTTTCCTTTTAGGACGTAAAGTGATTTAACAATATTATATATGACTCTATCGGCACTTCCTTTGAAATGTTTTTCATCTTTTTTAAATTCAAAAGAGACTGATCCAATCGCTTCATATTTGCTTGTTTCATTATTCTCACCAAAGTAGACGATCACTCTATCAGCATGCAACCAATCGCCCCCTTTGATTATTTTCGCATCACCTATAAAATGTACTTCTTTTTTTAACTCTTCTGCCTCCATAGAAGTAGAGGTTATTTTTACCTTTTCTGCAAAAAGTGTCTGTGTCAGCATAAATAAAAGTATTATTTTCAAAAAATTCAATATAACCCCTTTGTAGGCAATTTAGTTAAATATTGTACCATGATATTACTTGTCGGGTGTATAAAAGACTGTACCGACAGTCGTACCTGTAGCCTTTTTTTTACGTATATTATACTCCATACTTTCTCCCTCAATTGTATTTTGCCCCTTTACACCAGTGAAATGTGATGTGATGTGTAAAATTTCAGTTTTTTTATTGTAAACGGCATGTTCTGTTTCATATTTATAGCCATCCCTCTCCTGCAGAACAACATTACCTTCTAAGTAAAGGAAATCACCTCTAAGTCTAGCTTTATTGGCAGAAAGAGACTCTATCTTATGACTTAAATAAACGATGTTCTCTAATGTCAAAACATCCTTGTCCTTCACCCCATACGTAGCATATACACGACTTTTTATATTGTCTGTATCTACTTCTATCAAGGTGGTATTTGTAAATTCAACTTCTTTGGTGAATACTTTAGTTGTTGCAGGTGTATTACGTAATTTGAGCATGAGTGATCCTGATATGATCCCGATGACTGCAATGGTCAGTACATATTCTAATTTTATTCCCATAGCTCCAGATACTTCTTTTCGAGTCCTTCTTTAATAATGAGATGTTCTATCATTTCACGTACAGCACCATCTCCACCTCTTTTAGAAAGCACTACAGTAGCAATCTTATCTACATAAGCACTTGCATCTCTTGGAACAAATGACACTTCAGCAGCTTTAAGCATCTGTAAGTCATTGAGATCATCTCCTATGGCTGCCACATTATCCATGGTCAGGTCAAGCTTTTCCAAGAGTGATTCCAAGACCTCTTTTTTATTCTCTATTCCCTGATAAAAATGTTCTATATGCAATTCTTTTGCACGTCGTGCTACAATTGATGAAGATCTACCCGTAATGATAGCTACCTGCTTACCAAGTTTTCTCCATGAGGCGATTGCCAAACCATCTTTGACGTTAAAAGACTTGATCTCATCACCCTGTTCACTGTAAGTGATATGACTGTCTGTCATAGTACCGTCTACATCAAGTACAATTAATTCAATACTCACAGTACACCCTTTGTACTTGGGATACCAGCATTTTCATTTACAGTTACCGCTCTACGGAGGGCCACAGCAAGTGCTTTAAATGCACCCTCAATGATGTGATGTTTGTTTTTACCACGGTTATAGATAAGGTGGAGGGTTAAAGGAAGATTAAAGGCAAACGCTTTAAAGAACTCTTCCACAAGTTCCACATCAAAGTCCCCTACTTTACCACCGATAGGAAGTTCAAATACAAGGTATCCACGGTTCGAAAGATCTATATCACAGGTAATACTTGCTTCATCCATAACTACAGTTGCATTACCGAAACGCTCTATGCTTTTTACAGGATAGATAGCTTTTTTAAGTGCCTGACCTATAACAATACCCACATCTTCAACCGTATGATGGTCATCTATGTGTGTATCACCTGTACAATTCACTTCCATATCTATATGTGCATGTTTTGTAAATGCTTCGAGCATATGGTCATAAAATCCCACACCTGTATTGATGTTTGCTTTCCCTGAACCATAAAGGTTGAGTTTGACTGAAATTTGTGTCTCTTTTGTTTCTCTTGTTACTTCTATCATCTTTCTTCCTACTTTGATTAATTTCTTACGATAAATGCGCCTTCTAAGTTATTATGTGCTTTAAAGTCCCTCGCCTCATCTTCAGACCTGAAGCCCATGAGCCATACACGGTATAGCGGTGCACCATCTATATCATCAAAACGTCTTATGATGGTATTATAACGTCTATATAAAGCACTATATTTTCTTTGATATACTTTGGCACCTTCATGACGTCTGAATGCACCCACCTGTACTCCAAAATCCGAAAGTACTATACGTTGTTGCGTATGCTCTCTTTTCTGTCTGGCGATCGCTTCATCTGACTCAACTTTTCCTGCAAATCCAACGACTTCAATAGACACTTTAGCGATCCCCATTTTGTCAAGTCCTATCTCTTTCCCGGCTGTATAACTACAGTCGATGATTCGGCCTCTCACAAAAGGTCCCCTGTCATTAATACGCACAATTGTACTTTTGCCATTTACAAGGTTATTGACTTTTACCATCGTATCCATTGGCCATGTTTTATGCGCAGCTGTTCTTGCATGCATATTATAGACTTCACCATTACTTGTCTGTTTACCATGAAAGTTAGGTCCATACCAACTTGAGATTCCATACATTACCTGTCCCACTTCTACATACGTTGGATTGTAACGTTTTCCCAAGACCTTATATGAACGCATGGTAGCTTTATGTCTCGCTGCACTTGTATATTTTGTGGATTTAGTCCCTTTAGGTTCCGGTCCACACCCTGTAAAAAGAGTACTTGCCCCCAAAATAATGATCAATAATATTGGGGATGTAAGTCTCTTCATAATACCTCGGCGATGCATTTATATTTAGGTAGATATTATCACTTTATTTGACTTTGTTTTTGCTTGATATATGCATAGATACAATACGATTTAATCATGATTTTTAAACCTTTATTTTAATTATTCTATCACTTTTTCAAATATATTTTGAGTCACAGGAATCACCAGCAAATCATCTACTGTCAGAAAGTCATCTGTTAAATGATTTGATATTTTTATCTCTTCTACATTTGCTTCATACTGTTTTGCAATACTTTCCAGTGTCTCTCCCAAACTGATATTATGTGAGATCATGTGTGACTTAAAGACTTTCTTTTTGTCAGGTAACTGATATCGCAAATAAAAAGCATACACCTTATCTATTGGAATTGTGATTTTGTAAGTAGATTTCTCTTTAGGTACGATACCGTCTTTTAAACTTTTGTTTAAACTTAGAAGTTTTTCTTCCTCCATTTTTAACAATATTGCAATTTCTTTTAGTGGTGTACCGGCAAGTACATTAACCTGTATAAGAGAGTTTGCTAGCTTTTCATTCGTGTTATTGCTAAAGCCTAACGTATAATTCTCACCAATCATAGCAAGAAGAAGAATTTTTTTCATATACTGACGCGTTTCACGAGGCAGATATTTCAAGTTTCCATCAATCAAAACACTTAATTCATCCGTTCCAGCACGTTTAATGGCCCTGCTTACACAACCTTCTCCACAATTGTAGGCCATTGCTGATAAATACCATTTACCAAACTGTTTATAAAGTTTATTGAGATAATTTATCGCTGCAGATGTAGCGCTGACCGTATCACAACGTTCATCATAGCTTTGGCATACAGTCAGATTATAATCTTTTGCCGTTGCAGGCATAAACTGCCATAAACCTACAGCTTTTTTGGGAGAAACTGCATCTATGGAAAATCCAGATTCAACCATAGAGAGATAGATAAACAGATCGCTCACACCATCATCTACAAGAAGTCCCTGTATCGTCGGTAATATCTCTTGTCCTCTAAGTAATGAACGTGTGTAAAATGATTTCAAATTTTTTTCATGCTTTGAAACAAAAGAGATAAACTCTTCATTATACAAATAAGATTCATCTACATCAAATTCATGAAACACATACGTATAGCTAGGGTACTTATGTTCCAATGAGATTGCATAAACGGATCCTACACCTAGTGTGTAGAAAAATAAAATACTCTTAAAATATCTGATCCATGCATACATTCAGATCAGAACCTAAAAAGTCTTTGGGCATTTTGTGTACTTAACTTTTCGATATCTTCCCTACTGAGCGAAGAAAGTTCTGCCATTTTATCTGCTACAAAGGTGGTATAACTGGGCTCATTTCTTTCACCGCGATGGGGATGAGGCGTAAGATACGGTGCATCTGTTTCTATGACCAGTTTATCTTGAGGTATCTTAGGGTAGACATTGATAAGTTTTCTTGCATTTTTAAATGTCAATACTCCACCGATACCATAATAGAAATTCTTTTTTGCAAGTTTTAATAAAGATTCATCTGCATTGTAACAATGTAATACACCACCCTCTTCACCTGCATATTCATCAAGTAAAGCAAGACAGTCCGCACTGGATTCTCTTACATGAACTATCAATGGTTTTTTCAGCTCTTTTGCCCAAAGTATCTGATCTATAAAAACCTTTTTTTGCAATTCTTTTTCTGCATTAATTTCATCTTGTGATTCAGGTAATCTAAAATAATCCAATCCGCATTCACCGATAGCAACACATTTAGGATGGGTAACAAATCCCTCCAAATAGGTTTTGTCATAATGACAGGCATCATAAGGATGAACACCTACTGAAAAATAAACATTCTCATATATTTCAGCTAAGTCAACTGCTCTTTGAAGGGTTTTAGGATCAGCACCCGGTATGATAAACTTTTCCACGCCTTTGCTCTTGGCATTATTCAAAACTTGCTCTATATCATCATTATATCGTTCATCGTCTAAATGACAATGTGTATCTATTAACATATCTACATACCCTATATTTTTTGACACATTATAACAAAAATCTTGTTTTTCATGTGTGTTTCATCGCTTCTGTAATATTAAATAAGATATAGTTAAGTATAAATTATAATTGAGAGGGGCTACTATGTTGGCATTAACCATCCTATCTATCTTTATTTTAATCATTGTCTTAATCATTTTTCTTGAATATAGAAATGAAAAGCAATATCAGGAAAAAAGACGTCAACAGCGTCAAACTTCAAGTCGTAGCGAACGAAGCACCCCTCCAAAAGAAACTACAGAGGTCACTCCAAAACCTGAACGAATACCAGAACCTACACCAGAGCCAGAAGTCATTCAAGAAAAAAAACCAGAAGTTAAAACAGAACCAACTGTTAAACCAGAGCCAACAGTAGAAGTTAAGCCAGAGCCAGAAGTAAAAGAAGAACCAAGAACTGAACCTAAGACAGAACCAAAAGTTAAACCAAAACCTGAAGTAGAAATAGAAGTAGAGCCTGAACCTAAAACAGAAACAGTAAAAGAAACAAAAGCACTACCTGAGGCCAATTATCCTCCATTTACGCATGTACGTCTAGTAGAAATGGGGCTTTCAGATGAAGAAGCAAAAGAATTTGTGGCTGAACTTATCCCACAGCTAGAAACACAAATTCTTCGCATAGAAGAAGCTATCGATATTCCTGATTTTAATGAGATGGAACGATTGACTCATGAGATAAAAGGCGCAGCAACAAACTTAGGCACAGGTGGAGTATCAGACCTTTTGGTTGAATGGAATTCCTATCTTAAAACGGGTACAGATACTGACATAGCAAGAGCTTATTTTAAACTTCTCAAACACTATACCAATGAGCTCAAAGTACAATATCATTAAGCTCTTAACTTTTTAGCAAACTCCAATGCTTCATCCGTAGGATTTTCTCCTGCGATAATCCTTGCTATCTCAGCAACACGGCTCACATCATTTAATACTTCTACCTTACTGTTCTGCCCTACTTTTGTTACAACAATATGTTGTCCTGCTTTTG
>ENA-OVOD01000045-OVOD01000045.1-sediment-metagenome-genome-assembly--contig:-NODE-45-length-13408-cov-3.320081_pt1 | contig 13408 bp, 14 predicted proteins | sample MGYA00250097_ERZ650218 | MGnify/ENA primary metagenome ERZ650218 (study PRJEB26732, sample SAMN07278952) | sediment metagenome | biome: marsh; feature: saltmarsh; material: sediment | place: USA... | reverse complement strand
ATTGAATTTTGCAAGCTCTTTTCGTTTTAATCTAAATTTTTTTGCTAGCCGACTTAGCGAATCCCCTTTAGCAACAATATACTTTCCATAGTTAATTTGTGGCTTTTCGGCTTCTTTTTCTACTAAAAGTTTTTTTTCAGTATCTGGTGATACTTTAGAGACCTCTAGCTCTTTAGTCTCCTCTTCGCCTGTTTCTTTTAACAGTGAATAAGATGTTTTTCCACTCCCTTTATAACGTACAGGATCTTCGATTTTTGCATATTTTTCCAGCATCTCTTCCACTGATATGACACTTATAAAACTCTTTTGCTCAAGACTTGGTAAATTTTTGACCCTGATCAATCCTTTTCTATCTAAATCATAACGGATTTCTCTAGCCTTAAGCAGCTTAGCCCCATAAGGATAGCATTCTGTAATATCTCCAGTGACCACTCTGCAGTCAATCATTGATTTAGCAAAGGCTGTTTCTATACACAAAGAAGATAAGATTAGGTATACAAAATGATTTCTGGACATTGCATTATGCTAAACTATAAAAAGTTTAACATCTCACCTTTAATGGATTCTTTTGGAACGACAATAGAATGAATAATAGGTTTTTCAAATAAACCATGTATCATAGGTGGTACAGTAACTCCTGCATTTTCACTCACCCATTTTAATGCTTCTACATCATCTTTGACTTCATGACCCAATGATTTTGAAACAGACGGACTGAATTTGGTCCATTCCGCAGTTGAGTAAACCACGGTTTTGAGATCTTTTTCTCTTAACGTTTTATACGCTCTCATACATGTTGCCGTATGCGGGTCCATAATGTACCCTTTTTTTGCATATTCACCTACCACAGCTTCACACTCTTCATCATCTGAGAAAGAAGCATCAAAATCTTCACGTAACAAGGCAAGTTCATCTTCTGTCAATTGATACTTACCATCTTTAGCCAATGCTTCCATAAGCTCTTTAGTACGTGCTGCACCAAATTTATCAAACATGATACGCTCAACATTTGAACTTTTCAAAATATCCATTGCAGGTGATTCTGTCTGTATGAGTGTACGTGTCGTAAGATCATACGCACCATTCGTGATCCAATCTGTCAAAATATTATTGATATTTGATGAGATTAGGATCTTTTCTATAGGAAGTCCTGCTTTCTTCGCATAATAGGCACCTAAAGCATTACCAAAGTTACCACTTGGAACAACCAAATAAATTTTTTCACCCATTTGGATCTTCTCTTTACGCACCAACTCCAAATAGGAGTGGATATGGTAAATCACTTGAAAGATAATACGCCCAAAGTTTACAGAATTCGCTGCGGAAAGCTTGATATTTCTCTGTTCTAATTCTGCTTTAAAATCTTCAGAGGCAAGTAAATCCTTCAGTGTATTTTGTGTGTCATCAAAGTTACCTTCAACACCTATCACTTTAAGGTTCGAAGCATCTTCTGTGACCATTTGTAATCTTTGAACATCCGATGTACCTCCATCAGGATAAAGACAAGCTACTTTAACACCCTCTTGATTTTTAAATGTTTCCAATGTAGCAGGACCGGTATCTCCACTCGTTGCTGCCATGATAAGATAATTTTCACCTCTTTTTTGTGCCAGTTTACTTAACACATATCCAAAAGGTTGTAATGCCATATCTTTAAAGGCTCTTGTTGGCCCATGATAGAGTTCAGAGACAAAGCAGTCATCTTCTATTTGAGACAGTGGTACAGGATTTGAAGGATCATCAAAAGCATCATATCGTTTTAACGCTTCTAACAGTACTTCTCTTTCAATGTCTATACCAAACTGTTCTAAAAAATCTAATGCCAATGTTTTATAATGGCTTGAGAGGTGTCCCTCCAAAAATTCTGTATCTAAAGTTGGGAGTTCTTTGGGGACATATAACCCGCCAAAACTAGCACTTGGGCTGAGTATTGCTTCTGAAAATGGCACAGATGAAGGTTTCTGTCCGTCATTTCCACGTGTCTCAATAAATTGCATCTATATTATCCTACTGTTTATATTAACGATAATTATAGCTAAATAAGCTAAGGATTAGGGGGAGTCTAAGTGTGAAGAAAACTTAAGTATCTAGTATCTATTTACCCTACAATTATAGGAGAAGAATGTTTTTAGGGAAAAGAATGTCAACTAATAAAATTATAGAGACAAACAAACACTAAAATACTCAGGTAATAGAAGAATGAAACTTTCTAAAAGATAGATGAGTTTATATCTCTATTGGTAGTCTGGCGATCTACGTGAGACCCATAACTTTCCGTACCCACCTCGCGATGAACTTGGCTTTTTCAATACAGTATAACCGTATGAAAGTATTATATCATAGTTACCTAAGATAACTATCTTAAATTCTAAAAATATTTTTTAAATATACAATTTTTTATTGTTTATGTAGTTTTAACATATAAAACTTTGTTGCTCTACTGTAACTGTCACTTCCACCGACTGCGATCATACTTCCATCATCCATGCGTGCAATGGCATGCATTCTGTCTTTATTTCTGTTACCATAGACATGTGACCAGATAAGCTTACCCGATTTATCAAGCACGATCATATAGGCACTATGATCACCCTTCCCTAGAGTACTTGTACCTCCGGCAACCATCACTGATCCATCACCTGTACCAGCCACTGCATTGCCGTATTCGTAATATTTAAACCCATAGATTTTATGCCAGACGATATTGCCTTCATTGTCTAACTTCATGACTGACATATCTGTTTGTGCACTTTTATAAGAGCGTGTTAAACCTGTTGCCACAATGCCGCCATCTGCTGTAGCTGTCACACCATTTAATCGATCTGCTTGTTCTTCTCCATAGGTTTTAGCCCAAATTTTCTTTCCGTTTTGGTCCAGTTTCATCACAAAAAAATCTGTATTTCCAGAACGATCAAGTTCACGGTATCCTACAAGCATCATAGCACCGTCAGATGTACGTGTCAGTGCTTGGGCACTGTCCTCTTTTTCTCCACCGATCACATAAGATGTGATCTCTTTTCCATTTTGATCAAGTTTGACGATATAGACATCTTTATATCCATTACCAAATGAATTACTGTCTCCAACAACCAGAAAACCTCCATCATCTGTTATTGCTATGCCTCCGGCAAATTCATCACGTTTACCACCAAAGCTTTTCTCCCAGACCAACTTACCTTCCAAAGATACTTTTGCAACATAAATATCTCGATCATAGTGTTTAGCTAGAGACTTAGAAGTGCCAAGTATGATAAGGCTGCCATCTGCTGCACGGGTTATGGATTTACCAACGTCTTGTTTCTTGCCACCAAGTAATATGTGCCATAGTACATCACCCTTTCCATTCATACGTACCACACATATATCTTCACCTTGCGCGCCAAATGATTTACATGTACCTACCAAGGCATATTCACCATTTTCAAGTGCTACGATACCATTTGCGATATCTCCGTCATCTCCACCATACGTTTTTTCCCATACGGCTTGGTATACTTCTTTTTTAAGTACTTTGTTCTTTGCTGATTCCTTTGCCTGTATAACAGAGAAAAACAATACTGTTGTGAGTAGAACCTTTAATGATTTTTTCAACATGATTTTCACCTTATAGTTCGATACAAGTTCCTACACCGGAACTTGTTAAAATTTCCAGAAGTAATGAATGCTCCACACGGCCATCAATGATGTGTGCTTTTTTTACTCCACCACGTAAAGCTTCTATACAAGCATCCACCTTAGGTACCATACCCCCTTGTATCGTTCCATCGGCTTTAAGGGCTTCCGTTTTTTCTATACTTAGGTTTGTAATCAGTTTCATCTCTTTATCTAGCACACCGGGAGTGTCTGTCAGGAAAAGTACTTTTCTTGCTTCCAGGGCTACCGCTATTCTACTTGCTGCAAGGTCAGCATTGATATTAAATCCAGGATGTCCCATAGTACTGCTTCCTGCAATAGGAGCAATCACAGGTATCGCACCGTCTTCAATGATATTATTTACGATTTCAGGATTGACATGTTCGATGATACCCGTATAACCGAACTTTTCAAAATCTTTAGGTATACCCTTCAAAAAACCACCATCTTTTCCAGAAATCCCAATGGCTTTAGACCCATGATTGTCAAGTAAAGAGACGATCTCTTTGTTGATCTCTCCGCTCAATACCATTTCTGCAATACGCATCACCTCTTTTGTCGTGACTCGCTGTCCATCTATAAACTTCGTATCTACCCCTAAATCGGCAAGAAGATCTGTAATACTTTTACCTCCACCATGTACGATAATAGGTTTCATCCCTACAAGATGTAAAAGTACAATATCCTGTGCAAACTGTTCTTTTAGCGCATTACTCGTTTGTGCAGAACCACCATACTTAATCACTATTTTTTCATTGGCAAACTTTTTGATAAACGGTAAAGCCTCAAGCAGCGTTTTTACAACATTAATATTATTTTTCATTCTGGATATCCCTTTATATATTCATCAACCTGAGTGAAGATAGTCTCTTTAATCTCTAATTTTAACTTCATTTCAGAGATAGGTAACTTAAAGTCCTGCATTTTTACTGCATCTTTTTCTGTCACAAGAAGACTCTGTGCCTTATAGGTAGATAGAAGTATTTTTAGCTTTTCTTCCTCAAAATAAGCATGATCTTCCAAATAGACTTTATGTACTACGCCTTCAGGCAAATAGGCATCAAGTCTACCCGGATTTGAAATTGCCGTTACCAGTACCATTTTTTCTTTGAGATTTTCAAACTCTACTCGTCGATGAAATAACTCTCCCTCTTTTGCCACAATATCTGCATACTTTTTATTAAACCAAAATTCTCTAAATGCACCTGCCGGGAAAGGAAAATAATTTTTGATTTGCTCAGGTTCAAGCACAATTTCAAATTTTTCTATTTCAACTCGGTTAAATCCATCATCCAAGATGATACACTTTGCACCTTTTTCTTTAGCTAGATCTATGGCTAACGCCCTATCTTCACTGACGATAACACTTGCTCCAGGAAGTGACTGTGCCATCAGCATAGGTTCATCTCCACTCTGTGTTACATCAACAAGTATTTTTCCTCTGGAGCTGACTTCAAGCATTCCTTGACTTTTACGGCCATAGCCACGAGAAATGATCACTACATCTTCTAATTGTTTTGCAAGTGCTATAACAAAAGGGGTTTTCCCACTCCCCCCAACGATAAGATTTCCCACAGAGATAATAGGTATGCCAAAGTTTTTTGGTGAAATCATTATTCTGCGTACAGACATCATGATCCCATACACGACAGAAAGAGGGAAGAGAAGCAAGATCAGAGAATAATGATACCACCTTGGTGCAAAGAACATTGCTTCAAAAAATGCTCTCATGAACACTCCTTTGCACCCAATTTTTTTATCTCAGAACAAGAAAAACCTGCCTCTTTTCTTGCTTCGACATTTACATGCGGACGATGTTTTGAGAGTAAGTTATAACGTTCAAGTATCTCAAAATAAACCTCTTCTTCTGTACCCTCTACTTTTCCTTCTTTTTTACAAAGATACTTGAACCATTTATCACCCTTATGCACATGGTCTATCTCTTCATCATAAATGATATGCAGTGCATCTATGAGTTTTTTCACCTGAGGATTTTTACGCTTGTTGTCCAACTTTTTAATGATCTGAGGACTGACATCAAGACCTGATGCTTCATAGTAACGCGGGATGATCGCCATACGGTCCAGTATATTCTCTGCACTATGCTCTGCCGCATCAAAAAGTCCACAATGTACTGGGAAATCCCCATATTTATATCCAAGTTCTGTCAGTATGCTCTCTAAGAGTTTAAAGTGACGTATCTCGTCACTGGCCACTTCAAGCCAATCTACTTTATATGCATTAGGCATCTGAGGGTAACGATACACGGCATCCAGTGCTAGATCGATAGCAGAATACTCTATATGTGCAATGGCATGTACCAAGGTAGCCAATCCCTCTTTACTCTCAAAGTCTTTTCTAGCAGGCAGCTCTCGAGGATCTACAATGTGACATTTGGAAGCATATGAGGGTTTTGAAAATAATTGAGGCGTAAAATCATCATTACACCTTATTTCATTTTGGGTACAATACGCCAAACATTGAGTGGTCAACTCCTCTTTCATAAGAATATCATCACTGATAATGGCACGTTCTAAAAGACTAAATATATTCATAGGAGAATTATATCATGCAAATCAAAATACAACCTATGGGAACTTACCAAACCAACTGCTACATAGCTACAGTAGATGGGAAAGATTTTATCATAGATCCGGGTATGGGGGCTACCCAATGGGTACTTGATAATGTCACGAATCCCGTCGCTATACTTAACACACATGGTCACTTTGACCATGTATGGTCAAATGCAGAGCTCCAAGAGAAACTAAGGCTTCCTATCTATTGCCCTAAAGGTGATGTTTTTATGCTCACAGATGATCCGTTAAATCAAGGTACACCTCCAAGTGAACCTGATTATATTATTCTAGGAGATGAAGAACTGACTATTCAAGGGGTGAAGATCAAATTCCGTCACTTCCCAGGACATACGCCCGGTTGTTCCATTATAGAGATAGAGGATGTATGGTTTAGTGGAGACTTTCTTTTTGAACAAAGTATTGGGAGATGGGATTTCCCTTCATCAAGTGGAGAGGAGATGGTGAAAAGTTTAGAAAAAGCGCTCACCATAGAAGACGATTACACGATCTATCCTGGCCATGGAATGAGCACTACCCTCAAAGCAGAACAAAGAGTCATACCTTTTTGGATAGACCAGGTGAAGAGGACTATTTAATCCTCTGATCTATTGATCGTCACCGCATTTTCCTGAACCACATTTTCCTGCTTCACATTTCATAACAGGGAAAGTTTTTAAATCACTTTTTTTTGCAGGTTCCTGAGTCTCAAATGCCCCTTCACTATAAAGGATATAAGTAAAGATTGCAGCAAGTATTGCCAGAGCCAGAAAAACATAGAGAAAGAATTTTTTCATTGTAATTTACCTTAAATTGTATTTAAAAAATGAAGTATAGCATAAGCTTCTATTAGCCTAAGACATGAGAAGGTAATACGAACGTCGTAAAATTGCCTTCAAACACCAACTTCTCATTGACATATGCCTCTACTTCTACTTCACTTTTCTTACCTTTACTATTTACAATAGTAGCTTTACAGAGTACTGCATCACCAACCTTTACAGGTGCTATAAATTTGGTACTTGAAGCTCCAAGTACCACATAAGGGTCATTCACTGCGGACATTGCTGCATAATCTGCTGCACCAAAGATAAAGCCGCCATGTACCAATCCCTGTGTATCTGCTGCCATCTTCTGTGTAGTATGAAGCAGAACTTCTGCATACTTTTCTTGAAGCTTTGTCACTTTTCCACAAAGTGAAGTATTGATATTTAAATGGGTATTAAGTTGCATCATAGATCCTCAAAATTTTTTGAAAATTATAGCAATATTTTTAAAAGGTTTTAATTTAGTAAGATAAAGAAGAGGAATGATCCTCTTCTTTATAAGTATGTATTAATAAGAGAATTTGTATCCACGTCTTCTTACAGTATGGATCACTTGAAACCCAAGTATACTTTTCAAACGCTTACGAATCTGGTTAATAGCCACTTCAACAGTGTTATCACTCACATACTCAGGCTCTTCCCAAAGTGCATTGATAATTTCATCTTTTGAAAAAACACGTTGTTTACGAAGCGCAAGGTATGCCAAGATATCAAATGTCTTGCCATTGAGAGAAACGATCTTCTCATCATATTCGATCTTTTTATTTGCAATGTCGATCACAAGCTTATCAATGTTCACCTGTGTACCAAAAAGATGTCTCATATTTGCTAAAACTCTTGCAGCGATAAGATCAGGGTATTCACCGTGCTGATAGATCACATCATCTACACCCAAAGAGAAGAAAGCAGATTGTGCTTTAACATTATTTGTCAATATCATAATCTTCGTTTCACTCTTTTTCTTTTTTACTTCATTCACGTAACGTTCAAGTGAAAACTTTACACCTTCATCCACGATCACAACCAGTTCATAATGTCTAAAGTCTGTAAAGTTGGTTGCATCATACATATCTTTTGCATTGTCAACAATACAAATAAAGTATTTATCTAATTCTTTTTCAAGTTCTTTGACGTATTCATCATTAAAACCTACCGTTAATATTCTCATTCTTTTCCAATCCAATAAGAAAGTGTCCAAAACTTAAATTTTGTCTACTTTTCTCTTTTATTAGCGTATTTATAGCTAAATCAACCTTATTTAAAAATAAAAGTAACTTTAAGAATTAAGCTTTTTAAGCTATTTTAAAGTGATTTCATAGCCTTTATGTAGACTCTTTTAGGTGCAGGATAGCCCTCAACGGTCTTAGTATGATCATCAGGATCAAGAAAATCTTCTAGACTTTGTGTGTCTATCCACTCTGTTTTTCTTTGTTCAGTAGGTTCTGTTTTCATGATTTCCAATACTTCAACTGTTTCAAATCCTGCCCTAAAGCACCAATTTTTTAATGCATTGACCGTAGGTACAAAATAGATGTTTGGTATTTTTGAATAACGGTCCCTAGGCGTCAGACACATCTCACCTTCACCATCTATCATAAAAGTATCCAAAATGAGCTCACCGCCTTTATGAAGTCCTTTAAACAATGATTTCAGCATCGCCACAGGGTCAGACCTGTGGTAAAGCACACCCAAACAAAAAAGCGTATCAAACTTATGTTCATAGAACTCTACATGTTCTACACCCAAAAGTTCATACACAATATCAGATTTTATAAAATGGTTGATAAACTGAAACTGTGAGTAGTAGATAGCAGAGGGGTCAAAGCCTATAAGTTTTTTAGGTGCTTGAGACAACATACGAAACAAGTAGTATCCATTGTTACATCCTATGTCACCAACGATCTTATCTTTCAGATCAAAGTGTGGTTCAAGCAGATTGTATTTAATTTGGCTTTGCCATTCAGAGTCTATAAAAAGATCATTGATCTGAAACGGGCCTTTTCGCCAAGGCTTCATCAGAAGTGCTGTCTCTTTTATCTGCTGGACATCCCGAGAACTAAGGTCTTTGATTTGAACTTCAACTCTATCTCCAAGCTTTACCTCAACATCCTCATACGTTTTAAGCGATTTAATGGCTTCCTGATAAGGGATAATGTTTTTCCACGTAAGCCATTTCTTACGCTCGTCTCGTAAACTATTTAAATCCATCTATTTTTTGATATACGCTTTTTTAATCATCTGATCGAACATTGGTCTGTCCCCTCTACCCGTAGAAACATTTTCCATCTTGCGTACTGTTTCTTCGCCTGAGATCACTTCACCAAAGATCGTATGTTTTCCATTTAGCCAAGGTGTTGGAGCAAGTGTAATGAAGAACTGACTTCCATTGGTTACAGGTCCACGGTTTGCCATAGCCAATAACATCGGTCTATCAAATACAATATTGGGTGCAAATTCATCTTTAAAATCCTTTTTCCAGATAGACTCACCACCCCTACCTGTACCTGTAGGATCACCACCTTGAATCATGAAACCTTTAATAATTCTATGAAAAATAAGCCCATTGTAGTAACCATTTTTAACATGCGTGGTAAAGTTTTCAACGGCAAGCGGTGCCACTTCAGGATACATTTTCAATTCTATCTTCCCTACATTGGTTTCTAGTACCACCACAGTATCTTTTGCATATGCTTGAAAACTTAATCCTATCAATAGTATTGCTACTAATATTTTCTTCATTTAACTATCCTTTATCTAATATCTTAAAATTATAGCCATTTTAAAATTTTACTTTGCATAATTGACAGCACGGGTCTCGCGGATGACATTCACTTTTATCTCACCGGGATACTGTACTTTTTCCTCTATCTCTTTGGCAATTTCTTTACTTAAAAGTACAGTTTCATTGTCACTCATCTTTTGTGCATTGACAAAAACACGTATTTCCCTACCTGCATTAATGGCATAAGCTTGATTGACATAGGTTTTACTTAGAGCAATATCTTCAACCTCTTTTACACGCTTTGTAAAGCTTTCAAGCACTTCTCTTCTAGCACCAGGTCTTGCTGCAGAGAGTTTATCTGCAGCACATACGGCAGCACTCTCTACAGAGTCCGGTTCTTCATATCCATGATGAGCATATATCGCGTTGATGACCGTAGGATGTTCCCCATGTCTACGACATAGATCTGCACCTATATCTACATGTGAACCACCCAAATCCTCTGTCAATGCCTTACCGATATCATGTAAAAGACCTGCTCGAAGCGCAAGTTTTTCATCTCCACCCATTTCAGCTGCCATGACACGTGCAAGTTTGGCTACTTCCAGAGTATGCGCCAGAGCATTCTGCCCATAGCTTGCTCTGTATTTCATACGACCCAAAAGTTTTACAAGCTCTTCATGCATAGGGAAAAGCCCTAATTCTATGAGTATATTTTCACCTTCTTCAAAAGTTTTTTGTTCAAACTCTTCTTCTACTTTTGCATGGACTTCCTCTATGCGTCCGGGGTGTATTCGCCCATCTTCTACCAGTATCTCTATTACCCTGGTTGCTATAGCCCTTCGATAGAGATTGAAACTGCTTACAAGGATCACACCCGGTGTTTCATCTATCACGATATCTACGCCTAAGAGCATTTCAAGTGTCTTGATGTTTCTACCTTCTTTGCCTATGATGCGTCCTTTGTGCTCATCACTTGGCAAATTCACAAGGTTAATAAGACGTTCACCTGCAAAGTCACCTGCATAACGCGTAGTGGCTTGTGCTAAAATATAATTGGCTTTTCGTTCACCGTCTTCTTTTGCTATTTGTTCATACTTACGTACAATATTAGCAACATCTGCACGGCTCTGCTCTTCTACCTTTTCTAAAATATATGCTTTTGCTTCCTCTTTTGTCAAAGAAGCTATATGCTGCATTTTATCTACCGTATTAGCAATCTCTTCTCGTTTTCTTTTCTCAAGTTTGTCTAACTGGGTCTCTTTTTCCAAGACTCTCTTTTCCAAGAGTTTTAGGCTCTCTTCTTTAGCTGCCAGTTCCTTGGTTTTCAAGATCAAGGTACGATTACGTTCATCTACCTTTCCCACACGTTTTTGAAATTCACGCTCTTGTTCCAACTCGTTTTCTTTGATCTTTACATGTGCAGATTTGAGTAAAAGTTCCGTCTCTTTCTCTATTGCTTTGGCCTTGGCTTTTGCTTCTGATTCCAGGTATGAAAATTTGTGCTTTGTGCTCTTTTTTAACCACAGGTAACACACACCTGTTCCAATAGCCATCCCAGCTATACTGGAAACCCCTATTATCCCTAACATTACTTATCCTTCGGTTATTACATGTCTCATAACATACGAATCAAGTTCCTACGTTATTCGATCATCCAAGATTTGCTTTTGGCAAAACCTGTTTAAGCGGTGATAATCATGTCTGCTTTTACATCATAGTCGTCTGTTATGATCTCTTTGCTGTAACACAATTCACGCGCTACAAAAACTGTTTTTTTTATATATTTATTCTGTTTTTCATAAAATCTATCATACATACCTTTACCAAATCCAACACGTCTATGTGTTACATCTACTCCCACGATAGGTACAATAGCAATATCTATATTTTTTATTCTGTATTGTTTTGAATCATTGGGTTCTTTGATCCCAAACTGCTTTTTCTTTAGTGGAAGTCTATATTTTACCAACCTAAAACTTGCACCTTCCATAAATGGTACATAGAGCAGTTTCTTTTCCTTGCGCAATCTCTGTATGAGAGGATACAAGTTCACCTCTGTTCCCAAAGGTACATAAAGCATCACAATGTTAGCCTTATTTTCTACAATATATTGATACAGTGCCTGTACTATTGTCTTATCTTTTATATAACTAACTGATCTAGAAACTTTTTCTAATCGTTTCAAGCTCTGCATTCTAAATTGCTTTTTTTTAGCCTCTTTTGTCATACTAATCCGTCTATTCATCTTATTATTTATTGCTCTTTGGCTATAATCGCCAGACTAATTATACCAAAAGGGTCTGTGTGCATAAAAAAATAGCTGCGCTTCTTTCATTGATACTGCTCATTGTTTTGATCATTTTTATGGTGGCGAAAGACAAAAAGCCAGAGCCCACCCCGCTTCCCACAGAAAATACTACTGAAATTTTTTCGGAAAAAAATAGCCTTAAAAAGGAAGACAAAAGATTTAAACTGGAAAAGAAACAAGTTACTTTACTTGATACACTTCCTCAAACAGAGCTATCTAAAGAAGATCAGGAAGTAAATATATCTGTACTGAAAAAAGAGCCAGAAATATTTACACTCATCAATACAAAAGAGAAAAGTCATAAAGTTACCATTTTCGGTCAAAAAGTCATTTTTCAAAATACAACACAACCCATTGTCATGGTAAATCTTTTTGCTACATGGTGTCCACCTTGCATTGGAGAGATCCCGTATTTGAATGATCTTCAGAAAAAATATGAAAAAGAGCTTCTTGTCGTAGGGGTACTTACCCATGACAGTATTGTGAAAACTGAACTGGAAACATTTATGGCAAAACAACAAATTAACTATTTTATCTCCAACGGTACAGACAACGATGCGTTTGCAAATCTGCTGGCAGCTACACTTGGCTTACCTAAGAACTTTCCCATCCCGCTTACAGTGATGTATGTAGAAGATAAGTACTTCACACATTATGAAGGTGCAGTCCCGGTAGAAATGATAGAATACGATATACAACAAGCCAAAAAACAATTAAAAGCAAGGTAATACAGCATGTTTAATTTATTAAAAAAAGTATTGGGTAAAACCAGTGATGCGATCAAAGAGGTTGCACCAACAAAACGAAAAGTGATTCCTAAAGATGAATTTGAAGATATCCTGCTTGAAGCAGATGTGAATTATGAACTTGTAGAAAGACTTTTAGCTGGATTGCCTGACAAGATCAATAGGATCCAGGCATTCAACTCACTTATCTCTGTTTTTCAATATAAAGCAGACTTCAAAGAGAGTGATGCCAAACCATATGTTGAAATGATCATAGGTGTCAATGGTGCAGGAAAGACAACGACCATTTCTAAACTCGCTTATCGTTACAAACAAGAAGGTAAAAAAGTCATGCTTGGGGCAGGAGATACTTTCCGTGCTGCGGCGATAGAACAACTGACAAGATGGGCAGACAAATTGGAGGTTCCTATCATTGCTACACAGCAGGGGCATGATCCATCTGCTGTGGTCTTTGATGCCATAGAGTCTGCAAAAGCCAAAGGTTATGATAACATCATCATTGATACAGCAGGAAGACTCCACACACAAACAAACCTGAGTGAAGAGTTGAAAAAAATGATCCGTGTGGCAGGAAAGTCACTTGATGGTGCTCC
>ENA-OVOD01000044-OVOD01000044.1-sediment-metagenome-genome-assembly--contig:-NODE-44-length-13549-cov-3.080240_pt1 | contig 13549 bp, 13 predicted proteins | sample MGYA00250097_ERZ650218 | MGnify/ENA primary metagenome ERZ650218 (study PRJEB26732, sample SAMN07278952) | sediment metagenome | biome: marsh; feature: saltmarsh; material: sediment | place: USA... | reverse complement strand
ACAAATGAGGCCAGCTCCGCCACGGGCCCGCTCGGCATAAAAGTTTATCAGAGGGTCGGTCACCTCGAAATCCACGGCCATGCCCATGTGCATGGCGGGTATATAAATTCTGTTTTTAATCTTTCAGATTTTTTAAGTTCTTCTTCTACTTTTTTTCTTTTTATGATTTGATTACGTAGTAAAATAACCCAAACTATTGGAATTAACAATAAGACAATTGATCCAGCAATGATCTTAATAATTAAATAGTAATCTATTTCCTGTTCAGGGTCAAAGAACAGCCATTGACTATAGATCTGATCTTTTTCTTTTGCAGTGATCGAATCCATCGCTTTTTGTAAAATAGAAGTAAATTCAGGCCAATCCTTTCGCACAGCCATTGACAACTCTAAATGATACCCCATATCTCCGGAAACTTTTAAATTGCTCAAACCATTTGCTTTAATATAATGACTGCTGGTTGCAATATTTTCTAAAAAAGCAAACGCATCTCCATATGAGACCATCTTTAATCCCTGCTCTATAGTGGGGACTCCGACAAAATCCATCTGTGGATACTTCCCCGAAAGTAACTCCTGTGTTATAGAACCTTCTGTAACAAGTACTTTTTTTTCTTTAAGTTGTCGCAGATCATGCAAATAGGAGACATTGTCTTTGGTAATAATCGAGATAGGAAAAGAGAAATAAGGTTTAGTATAATTTAAATATTGTGTTTGATCTGCTCTTGGAAGAGACAGACCGAGCATGTCCAGTTCTTTTGATCTTATCTTTTTCTTTATCTGAAGGCAACTAGAAGATTTTTCTATTTGAAACCTGACACCTATTTTTTTTTCGAGGATATCTAAATAAGCAGGAACCATACCCTTATGTTCCATTGCATCTATATACTCAAAAGGCTTATAATCTTTATGAACACCAACCTTTATCAAAGGATGTTCTTCTATCCATGCCAATTCTTCTTGGCTAAACACAGGTTTAGTTTTATCTTCAATGTCAGTATAGAGAATATCATCAATCTTATAGTCTTTTTCAATAAGTCCTAAGATAAAATAGATATCTGCTATTCGTCGTAACTTATTTATATCAACATGACCTAACGTAATGTTATCCACATAAGCATACTTTTTTAATACCCTTCCTTCATAGACCAAAGCATCTAAACTTTTGTTCTGTGTATTGTATTTAGTATGGATCAACTTTGCTGTTTCTTCAATGTGGGAAAAAGCATATTCCCAACCTTTCAATGTTGCCTTGCAAAATGCCTTTACTCGCATAGGATGTTGCCTTAGTTCTTCTTTTGAAGTAAATAAGAGATCACCATAAAGGTCAAAACCATAATCAGCTGGATCCAGTACATCGTATTTCATCCCTTTTTCATGCAATCGGTAAGGTTCATTGGAGATATATGCACCCATTACATCGGTATTTCCCTCTATCAAATCATTTAAATCAAATGTATGTTCCTGTCTCTTTATATCTTTAAATGAGACATTCTGATTGGCAAGCATTGCAATAATAGAAGCTGAATTGACCAAATCCCATGTCACCATGACACGTTTTTTTTTCAGATCAGAAACTGTATTTATATTGGATGATTTTAAAGAAAGAAGTATATGCGGAGACTTTTGAAATATAGCCCCCAAAAGCACTATTGGTTTTTTTTGAATTCTGTCCACAATCAGTGATGATCTTCCAACACCAAAATTACTCCGTCCCTCAACAATTTCTTCTGTAACGTTCATTCCATATTTGGATTCTTTTAGCTCAACATCCAGTCCGAGATTTCTGTAAAATCCTTTCTCTTTTGCCATATAATAACCGGCAAACTGAAATTGATGAAGCCATTCAAACTGAACAGAAACTTTATCAAGATGATTGCTGGCTGTTACATAAGATTCATCTGCATCCAATAATGAAGATGTGATAAACAATAGTATCGATATAACCTTCAAACTGAATATCTTCATCTATGTGATTTCCTTTATAGAACTTCCCCTATAATTATATTTACTTATAATGTATCATATATTTCTTAGTGGGGATTTAAACGCATCATATTCATGAAAATAAGCTATAATATCACATGCCAAACTTTAAAGTACGTTCAGATTATGCACCTGCCGGTGACCAACCCAAAGCTATAGAAACATTAAGTAATTCCATAGAAGCAGGAAACCAATACCAAACCCTACTCGGTGTTACAGGTTCAGGTAAAACCTACACCATGGCAAAAGTGATAGAAAAAACCAAAAAACCCACCCTTATCATGACACACAACAAAACGTTGGCTGCACAACTTTATTCTGAATTTAAAAGTTTTTTCCCCGACAACCATGTTGAGTACTTTATCTCATACTATGACTATTATCAGCCTGAAGCCTATCTACCACGACAAGACCTATTTATAGAAAAAGATTCTTCCATCAACCAAGAGTTGGAACGTTTGCGTTTGAGTACGACTGCGAATTTACTTTCACATGATGATGTCATCGTCATCGCTTCTGTCTCTGCCAACTATGGATTAGGTTCGCCTGATGATTACCGTTCCATAGTACAGAAACTTTGTGTAGGCGATGAGTACAACCAAAAAGCCCTGCTTCTCAGACTGGTAGATATGGGGTACAAACGTAACGATGAATTTTTTGACAGGGGTGATTTTCGGGTTACGGGTGAAGTTATAGATATTTACCCTGCTTACTCTGAAGAGTTTGCCATACGTATAGAGTTTTTTGGTGATGAGATAGAAGCGATTTATGAGTTTAATTCACTCACCGGAGAAAAAGAAGAAGGTATCAAAGAAGCCACCATCTATTCGGCCAATCAGTTCATCGTTTCAAAAGAAAAACTTGCCCGTGCGGTCAAGAGCATAGAAGAGGAACTCGCAGAGAGACTTGCATACTACCAAAAAGAAGACCGTATGATAGAGTACAACCGTCTTAAACAGCGCACGGAGTTTGACTTGGAGATGATAGAAGGCACAGGCATGTGCAAAGGGATCGAAAACTACTCCCGCCACCTTACCGGAAAAAAAGCGGGAGAGACGCCTTACACCATGATGGACTACTTTGAATCTATGCATGATGATTACCTTGTCATCGTTGATGAATCTCATGTCTCTTTACCACAATTTAGAGGAATGTATGCGGGAGACAGAAGCCGTAAAGAGGTACTCGTTGACCATGGCTTCAGGCTGCCCTCTGCATTGGACAACCGTCCATTAATGTTTGACGAATATATCCATAAAGCCCCTCATTTTCTCTTTGTTTCTGCTACCCCTGCACCGCTTGAGCTTGAACTTTCCTCTACAGTAGCAGAACAGGTCGTTCGACCTACAGGGCTGCTTGACCCGGAGATAGAAGTAATTGACAGTACCTACCAGGTAGAAAACCTGCACGATAGGATGAAACCGGTCATAGCACGTGGTGAACGTGTGCTTGTCACAGTGTTGACAAAAAAGATGGCAGAAGAGTTGACAACGTACTACAATGATCTTGGACTTAAAGCCCGTCATATGCACTCAGACATGGATGCTATAGAACGTAACCAGACCATACGTTCCTTACGTTTAGGTGAGTTTGATATCTTAGTAGGTATTAACCTGCTAAGGGAAGGACTTGACCTTCCTGAAGTCAGTCTCGTGGCTATTCTTGATGCAGACAAAGAAGGTTTTTTACGTTCACGAACTTCTCTCATACAAACAGCAGGAAGAGCTGCAAGAAATGCCAATGGACATGTACTGATGTATGCTAAGAAGATCACAGATTCTATGCAGTTCACCATCGATACCACACAAGCCAGACGAGAAAAACAAATAGCCTATAATAAAGAACATGGCATTACACCTAAAACCACACTCAGGGTCCTTGACACAGACCTCAAAGTAGAAGATGCAGGTGAGCTCTACAATAAACAAAGCAAACTGGACAAAATGCCAAAAGCAGAACGTCAACAAATGGTCAAAGAACTCAAGGCAAAGATGCTTGCTGCAGCAAAAAATTTGGACTTTGAAGAGGCTGCCAGACTGCGTGATCAGATAGCAAAAATCAAAAAATTGTAGGTTTTTGCTATAATACGCGTAAAATACTCTATTATATAGGCAAATTTCATGGCTTTAGATCTCTCTTCTTCACAACTCTATTTTAACCGTGAACTCTCATGGCTGCAGTTTAACTCACGTGTCCTGGCACAAGCATTGGATGAACAACTACCACCACTTGAACGTCTTAAGTTTCTTGCTATCTACGGAACGAATCTTGATGAATTTTATATGATACGTGTTGCAGGACTTAAGGCGCTCTATAAGGCAGGCGTACAAGAGACTGGACCAGACAAGCTGACTCCAAGCCAACAACTCGAGCAAATACACGGGTACCTGCATAAAGAACATAAAGTGTTGGAATCATGTTATACCTCTATCATCTCAGAGCTTCACATACATGGGGTCAATGTAAAGAACTATGATGCGCTCAACCAAGACGAACAAGAAGAAATAAAAGAAAAATTCTTTCATGAGATATACCCTGTGATCATCCCTATAGCTGTAGATGCCACACACCCTTTCCCTCACCTCAACAATCTTAGTTTTGGTTTGGCACTGACACTAGAAGATGACTCTAAACATATCAAACATGGGCTTGTGCGTATCCCCAGAATACTTCCTAGGTTTATACAGTTAGGACAAACATTTATACCTATAGAATCTGTAGTTGAGTACTTTGCCTCAGAACTTTTTCCAGGGTTTAGTCCACTGGCTTCAACACCTTTCAGAGTCACTAGAAATGCAGATATCGAGATAGAGGAGGAGGAAGCAGATGACTTTTTGGAGATCCTTCAAGAGGGTTTACGCTCAAGAAACAAAGGTTCTCTCATACGTCTTGAACTCATCGATGGTGCAGATGAAGATCTGATCAATTTTTTACTTTCGCATCTTAACCTTGATGATAAAGACATTTACTCCTACAAAAGTCTTTCTCTTAACTTGGGAAGCCTCTGGCAAATCGTAGGGGATAAAGCACTTTCGCACCTAGTACTGCCTACTTTTGCACCCAAAATACTTCCTCCGTTGAATAGTGAAGATATCTTTGAGGCTATCGAGAAACAGGATGTCCTTCTTTATCATCCTTTTGACAGTTTTGAACCTGTTGTAAAATTCATCAAACAGGCTGCAGCAGACCCTGAAACGATTACTATACGGATGACACTCTATCGTGCAGGTCCAAATTCTCCTATCGTAAAAGCATTGATAGATGCCGTACGTGACGGGAAACAGGTGATGGTACTTGTTGAGCTGAAAGCAAGATTTGATGAAGAGAATAACTTGCGTTGGGCAAGATTACTTGAAGATGTTGGGGCACACGTAGTCTATGGTATACCGGGACTCAAAGTCCATGCAAAGATCGCACAGGTGATCAAAAGACAAAATGGAAAACTGAAAAGTTATGTACATCTTGCAACAGGGAACTATAATCCGAGTACATCGAAGATCTATACCGATATGTCATATTTTACAACAAAAGAAATTTTCAGTACAGATGCCACACATTTTTTTCACTTCTTAACAGGTTTCTCTACACATACAAAGCTAGATACACTTTTCATGTCTCCTACACAGATCAAGCCAAAGCTCATCAAGCTCATAGAGAAAGAGTGCAAACATGGATCCGAAGGGCATATTATTCTTAAAGCGAACTCTTTAGTGGATGCAGATATCATCAAAGCACTGTATATCGCTTCTCAAAAAGGATGTAAGGTCGATCTTATCATCCGTGGTATCTGTTGCTTAAAACCAGGAATCAAAGGCATTAGTGAAAACATTACTGTCTCTTCTGTCATAGGAAAATACTTAGAACATGCACGTATCTACTTTTTTAAACATGACAAAGTTAAATGCTACATCTCATCTGCGGACCTCATGCCACGTAACCTTGTAAGACGTGTAGAGCTTATGACACCTATATTGGAAGAGACCCTGAGACAAAAGATAGAGCAAATTTTGATGTTACAACTTGCAGATAATACCTTACGCTGGGAACTGCAAGAAGATGGAAATTATACCAAAGTACCTTCTTTAGGTAAAAATATCAACAACCATTGTGTCTTAGAAGAGTATGTCAATAAGATCCATGATAAAACAAAAAAAGAGACACCTGACTATGTAAGTCGTTTAGCAACTCGTATATTGAAGGAGAGTTAATGATACTAAAATTTAAAGAGTGGACACCCAAGCTCGGACCAAATGCATGGATAGCAGAAGGATCTTCTGTGATAGGACGTGTAACCATGGGAGAAGATTCTGCTGTATGGTTTGGCTGTGTGGTACGTGGTGATGTACATCACATTACCATAGGAGACAGAACCAATATCCAAGACCTTAGCATGGTGCATGTCACACATCATAAAAAAGCAGATATGTCAGATGGACATCCTACTGTCATAGGCAATGATGTCACGGTAGGTCACCGTGTGATGCTTCATGGCTGTACGATAGAGGATGCCTGTCTTATAGGTATGTCTGCCACTATACTTGATGGCGCTGTCATAGGTAAAGAATCTATCGTGGGTGCAGACAGCCTTGTAACAAAAAACAAAGTCTTTCCTCCTCGAAGTCTCATCATGGGAAGTCCTGCAAAAGTAGTACGTGAGTTAACAGACGAAGAAGTAGCAGAGCTTTATGCCTCTGCTAAACGTTATGTCAGTTTTAAAAATGAATATCAGTAAACATAAAGCATGAAGAAAATGAAGCAGATCATAACAAAAAGTTTACAGGACATGCTCTCTAAAGATGTCATTCTCTTTGTCATCAAAATAGGATTCATTTCATTCGCCACTACACTGCTGTTCGCATGGAGTATGTGGGGTCTAGTAACCAACATCATTGCTTCCTATCTTTCATGGATTCCATGGGAATGGGTACAAACATCAGGAGCATCCGTAGCAACCTTTTCATTTACCTATATGCTTTTTATCATCATAGTTGCATTGCTTACGTCTCTTTACAGTGAGAAGTTACTTATCGCCTTAACCAAAAAACGTTATCCTGATGTTTCAGTGGTCGGAAGTGCAAACATCACTACTTCTATCCTCCTAACACTGAAAGCCAGTATCATTTTTCTACTGCTTTTCATGATCACCCTGCCTTTACTGTTTATACCTATATTTGGCCAGGTATTGATACTCTACTTGTGGTCTATCTTACTGAAAGAACCTACCATTTATGATGTAGGGGCACTCTTCATCAGTGATAAAATAGTACTGAAAGAAAAAAGAAAAAAGACAAGAGTTTTGGCTATGATAGCTGCACTCTTTAATTATATTCCCTTAGTCAATATCTTTGCCCCTGTATTTGCACAGATACTGTTTTTACACCATATTCTAGGAAAAGAAAAATAGAGTTTATTCACTCTTTTTTTCTTTTTTCACCCTTCTCTCTTTCTTACTAGAGACAGAAAAACGTAATAACTCATCTGCACTCTTTACATACTCCGGCAGTGTTTCTAAACTTTTTTCCATCACCTTTGCAGCACATACAGCATCACTAAAAGCACGATGATGCGTAGCCGTTTCTATCTCTAAAAAATCTATAAGATAGGCAAGACCATAACGTTCGCTCTCAAAGGTACGTCTAGCAAGATCAATCGTACATAGTTTAGGATTGCCTATATGTCCCAAGCCAAATCTGTCAAAAGAGGCATTCAAAAAACTATAATCAAAATTTGCATTATGTGCCACAAACACAGCATCACCCATAAAATGGCGTAATGCTGTTAAAGCTTCTTTTCTTGTGGGTGCACCTATAAGGTCTGTAGGTTCTATGCCTGTAATTTTAGTAATATATTCTGGTAAAAAAGCACATTCGACAAAGGTTTCAAAACGGTCTATCACTTCGCCATTCTGCAACATCACTGCACCGATCTCTATAACTTGGGAGGTACCTGGCTTAGATCCGTTCGTTTCTATGTCAATGACACAATAACGCTGTTCTTTATGTGAAGTAAAACATGTCTCAAGTCTATAGTGTTCATCATTCATTTGGGTGATAGGATAGCCTGCAGCTTGAAGAAGAATGAAGATCGTTTCAGCATCTTCTAGTAGTGTGGTATGCTTTGTAACGATATGTCTGTATTGTTCTTCATGCAACACTCCGTCATTTTTACGAAATGCTGTGGTGAGTTCTTCAAAGACTTTTTGCATTGGTTATAAATTGTTGCACTTTTTTAGGGTCTTTTTTCCCTTTAATGGATTCTACACCCGAACTTACGTCCACACCATAAAAACCAAGTTGTTTGACTTGGGCTAAACTCTCAGGTGTTAAGCCTCCTGCCAAAACGATCTTAGAACAGTCTACACCATTGAACCATTCAAGATTCAGACGTTTTCCCGAACCGCCATAGGCTTCACTGTAAGCATCTACCAAACGATATCTATCTTTAAATTTTGTTAAATCTTCCGGGCCTCTTGCACGTACCACAGGTAGTGTTTGTAACCCTATGGCAGCCAAAGACTCTTCATCCACATCAAAATGAATCTGTGCGCGTGAAATATCAGAATATTTACACACCGTATCTATCGTCTCCACACCTTCATTAACAAAAAGCCCTACTCTTTCCACAAAAGGAGGAAGTTGATCGATGATTCTTTTCGCTGCTGCAGGCGTGATATAACGTGGTGATTTATTATAAAAAACAAAACCCAATGCGTCTGCTCCACACTCTACAGCATGTAAAGCATCTTTTAAATTAGTAATCCCACAAATTTTTACTCTCATGATACATCCTCCTTCAAAAGAAACAAAGTCCCTTCTGAATTCCTCTCACTGGCGCTTCGTTTACAACTCAGATACATATTCTTCCTTCTCTTTATTTTAATGCAGAAATTGCTTTCTCTATGCCATCTGGATGTTTATAGACAAACGAACCAGCCACAACAACGTTGACACCTGCTGCCTCTAACTCTTTGACATTTTCATCATTCACTCCACCATCTACTTCTATCAGACATTGTGGGTTTCGCTTCTCTATCAATGCTTTTAAACGCTGTGCTTTTTCTACAACTGAAGGAATAAATTTTTGTCCGCCAAAACCTGGATTGACACTCATCAAAAGTACCATATCGACATCTTCAATTAAAAACTCTATCGCTTCAGGTGGTGTATGTGGATTAAGTGTAATTGCAGGACGTATACCCAGCGCACGTATTTTTTGTATGAGCCGGTGAGGATGCTTCTCCTCTTCGATATGAAACGATATAAACCCCGGTTTCAAAGGTGCGAAGAGGTCGACAAAAAATGCATTATTCTCTACCATCAGGTGTATATCCAAAGGTTTGGTTGCCGCTTGAGCGACTGCTTCCACAACCACAGGTCCTATGGTAAGGTTTGGTACAAAATGCCCATCCATCACATCAACATGCACGAGGTCACAACCACCTTCACAAATGGCTGCGACATCACGAGCCAAATGTCCAAAATCAGCGGAAAGTATACTTGGAGCTACTAACATAAATATCCTAGTGTGTTATTTTATTTTAATTATAGCAAAATCAAACTTTTGACCTTGCGCCATACTCATATGATTTACGAAAGAATATCACTGTCAAATCATACGCTACACTCTCAACAGAGTACTTCCTTTGAATTCGCCTGCTCTTTTTATGCAAAACTAAAGAAGGTCTGCAAACACCTTAAGCAAATTTTATGCTCAAATTGTCTATAATCCCACAAAATATTCATCGTTTTACACTGAACTTTTAAAAAAGTGTAACTGGGACGATCAACTTAAAGGACATACTATGGCAAGAAGATGTGACATTACGGGTAAAGGCCCATTAACAGGAAACAACGTTTCTCACGCAAATAACAAAACAAAAAGAAGACAACTTCCAAACTTGAGATCTGTAAAGATTACACTTGAAGATGGAACAACTAAAAGAGTTAAAGTTGCTGCTTCTACACTTAGAACAATGAAGAAACACGCTGCTCAAGCTGCCACAGCTGAGTAAGTCCCTACTTTTGGGACTCAGGCTTTGAAAGCCACACAAAGATTTAAAAAGTTTCTCGGTTGGAGAAGCGCACCCAAACCTCATATTACACTAAATGATGAGTATTATAGTCATTTAGCCCCTTTTAGACTTCCTCTTATACTTACTGTATTTGTTATGCTTACTGGTACAATGGGTTATATGCTCATTGATGGTTTTCCACTTATGGATGCCATTTATCAAACAGGTATCACATTTACTACTGTAGGTTTCGGAGAGATAAAGCCCATATCTGATATGGGCCGTATCTTTACCATTACCCTTATCATCTTTGGCTTTGTCGTCTTTTCTATCGCTATAGGTATTATCGCAGAAGTTGTCAAAAAAGGTGAATTTCAAAAAACTGCTAAGGAGCGTAAAATGCTTTACGAGATTGCTAGACTTAAACATCATTTTGTTGTCTGTTATCATAATGAATTTACGATAGAAGTAACCAAACAACTTCGTGCAAACCACATCCCTTTTGTGGTTGTTGACCCTAGAGAAGATATGGATGAGATAGCAAAAAAATACCATTATCCTTACTTTGTAACTGCAGAACCCCATACAGAAGAAGGTATATTGAAGTCACATCTCTCTTCAGCAAAAGGTGTCATCACATTGGCAGTTAACGTAGCAGATAACATTGCAACCATTGCGTCCGCCAGACTCTATGAAACAGAGATACACCGTGGCAAAAAATATCTCATCATTGCCAATGCAAGAAGCAATGAAGATGACCAAAAACTCCTTAAACTTGGTGCAGATAAGGTTGTTACAGCAACGAAACTTATGGCTCAGCGTATCAATGCTATGGCAGCACGTCCAGACATGGAAAACCTTCTTCAAGAATTTCTTTATAAAAAAGATACTCCTCTTGATATGGAAGAAGCAAAAGTGTTCAAAACATCGTGGCTTGCACTGAAAAAAATAAAAGCTGCGCGTTTTAGAGATGTGGCAAATGTGACCGTTATCGGTATACGTCAAAAAGATGATAGATTCATCCCTATGCCCAAAGGTGATACGATCATCATGCCAGAATCCAAACTTTTGCTTATCGGTACAGGTGAAGGTATAGCTAAAGCCAAAAAAATTATGCGCAAAAAAGCAAAGCCTGAGGAACTCAAATATGTTTAAACTGATTCCTGTTGATAATGGACTTGAAAATGTGCAAGGCTTCTTCTGTGGTGCAACCAACGTAGGTATGAGAACCAAACCTTCTGATCCTGAGTCAAATCACATAGATGGTGATGTAGCTTTTATACGAAGTGCACAACCTTGTGACATATCCGCTGTGTTTACGAGTAATACATTTCAAGCTGCACCTATCAAACATTTTCAAAAATATCCTAAAGGTTTTCAAACCAACTTTGTCCTCATCAATGCCAAAAATGCCAATGCGATGACAGGTGATAAAGGTATAGAAGATATAGAATCTATTATGTCTACACTCTCAAATAAACAAAATGTACTTAACCCTGTAATGAGCTCTACGGGTGTCATAGGCTACCGTTTACCTATAGATAAAATCACCTCTGCTTTTGATACACTGGATTTCAATGCTTCAAATTCACATCAGGCAGCCCGTGCTATCATGACGACAGACAGCTTCAAAAAAGAGTTGGCCTATAAAGTAGAACTTGAAGACGGCAACGCATTTAATATTGCAGCCATCTGTAAAGGTGCAGGTATGATAAACCCTGCTATGGCGACAATGCTCTGCTTTGTCATTACCGATGCCAACATCCCCAAATCTGACATGGATGAACTACTCACTGAAGCAACAGAAGGTTCATTTAACCGTATTTCTGTGGATGGTGATACATCTACCAATGATACGGTCATGTTACTTGCAAACAAACGAAGTGCACATTATGATAAAGAAGCCTTTGCTGAGGCACTCAATAAGATCATGTTTGAACTAGCTATGCTTATACTTAAAGATGGGGAAGGTGCGAACAAACTGGTGGCTTTTGAAGTTAAAGGAGCCAAGAGTGAAGAAGAAGCAAAGAGAGCAAGTATGGCATTAAGTAACTCTCTTCTGGTCAAAACTGCACTCTTTGGAGAAGATCCAAACTGGGGACGAATTGCTTCAACCATCGGTGCATCCGGTATAGCCTGTGATGATGAAACCCTTACTATACATTATGATGACCTTCTTATCTACTCTAGCGAATTTAGAGAATTAGACAAAGTACGTGAAGACAAGGCATACAAGATCATGAAACAAGAGCGTTTTAAAGTCACTTGTGACATTGGCTTAGGTGATGCAAGTTATACATCTTATGGCTGTGATCTGAGTTACGAATATGTAAAAATAAATGCAGAATACCGAACGTAAAAAATTTTAATTTTAACTCTTTGCTAACCACAAAAAAGTTATAATATAAAAATATTAATACTAGGAATTAACATGTTACACGAATACAGAGATGAAATACACGAACTTAAACTAAGCAATGCACACTTTGCAAATATCTTTGATAAACACAATGCACTTGATCAACAAGTAGAAGATGCAGAAGCAGGTCGTACAATTTTAACGGATGTAGAGCTTGAAACACTTAAAAAAGAAAAACTTCTTTTAAAAGACGAAGCCTATAAAATGATTTTAGACTATAAAAAAGCTCAAGCCTAATTTTAGTCTTCAACACACTATGGGCTCTTGCCCATATATTAATCTTCTTACCCTATAATATCTTTAATCAATGTATAGGAAAACTCATGAAATTATTACCATTTATACTTATTACCCTGTTTACTACAACAATCTATGCTACAGAATCTGAACATGAGGGACACGACCATGAAAAAAGTGCTCAGACTGCATCTCAAACCATCTACTATGGAAAAGTGTTAGAGATACAAGGGGTCATGGGATACAAATATCTTAAAGTAGATGAAAATGGTACCCAACATTGGGTCGCTATAGCAAATGCACCCGTGACTGTGGGTGACAAGATCGGTTATGATAAAAGAACCGTTATGCATGACTTTGAAAGCAAATCTCTAGGTAAAACATTTAAAGAGATCATCTTTGCCTCAGATGTCTATCTTCCTCAAAAAGTACAAAAACCTCAAAGTATGAAAGATATGTTGGGGCTTAGCAGTAAAGATCCGCACAAAGGTATGGGAATAGGCATGTCACCAGAAGATGAGGAAAAACCCGCAAAACCTTTTGTGAAAAAAGATGTGTATACTATTGATGAAGTGCATATGTGGAGAAAGAGTCTGGAAGGTCAGGTCATCTCTTTGGAAGGTACTGTCTTTAAAGTCTCTCATCAAATCATGAAACGTGACTGGGTTCACCTAGGTGATGGGACAGGTATCGAGAAAGAACTTACCGATGACCTGGTATTTACCGCTGCTTCAACAAGTATCAAATCTGGAGACAAGGTCATTGCCAAAGGTAAAGTCGTTGTCAACAAAGATTTTGGATATGGCTACTTCTATAAAGTACTTATCCAGGATGCTGCATTTGAAGTCAAATAATATGGCAACTTTTAAGAGCATAAAAGCATTCCCCGAGGCGCTT
>ENA-OVOD01000043-OVOD01000043.1-sediment-metagenome-genome-assembly--contig:-NODE-43-length-13674-cov-3.250644_pt1 | contig 13674 bp, 12 predicted proteins | sample MGYA00250097_ERZ650218 | MGnify/ENA primary metagenome ERZ650218 (study PRJEB26732, sample SAMN07278952) | sediment metagenome | biome: marsh; feature: saltmarsh; material: sediment | place: USA... | reverse complement strand
AATCTCACCTCAAGCACTTTTATACTAAGTGAAAAAGAAGCTCGGGAAACAGGTACTATTACACTGCAAGATAGACTCAAACGTGACACTTCTTTCAGTGTTGTTGTAGGAGACAAAGGTGAAGAAGCCATATCTTTTCGAGGACTTGACTTTAAAAATACCGAGTATGTAGAAGACGGTATCCCTTTGTATCGTAATGTAAATGGTTTTACCGACACCAAATTTACCATGACCAATGCAACACTTAAGATCAATGATGGATCAGGTACTTCTTCTTTAGGCGTCTCTCCTATAGGGGGTGAAGTACAGATCACTTCCAAAACACCTGCCAAAGCTTTTGAAAGTACAGCAAATATCCTATTCTCCACCAATGATGAATATTATCACGCTTATGTCGGCAGCATGACAGAGAATGTCTATATACAAGCAGATGCCAACTACTATCACAGATCGGACTATACACTTTCAAGTGAGTATGATGCTACCTTACTGCAAGAGTCAAGAAAGCGTCTTAACAGTGATAAAGATCAGAAAAACATTTCTGTAAAAAGTGGTATGTTCATTGAGGACCACATCCATCTTGCAGCAAAAGCAAGTCTTACCAGAGCAGAGTATGGTGTACCGCCGAATATATATACTGATCTAAATGCTACGGTATGGGATGCCTTTACCCGTTTAGACCGTAAAGATTTAAACAGTTTCTATCTCTATGGTGACTATGTTAGAGACGACCTGAAGCTAAGTATTCGAGCCTATTACGATGATTATGAAGATATCTATAAAATATATAATGAACCCGAATACAGATCAAGCTGGCCTGCAGTTACTTATGATGATGCTCGTTTGGGTGCAGTGATTAAAGCCGTTAAATCACAAGAGAATCATACCAGTACTTTCATCTTTCAAGCGGAAGAGAACGAACATATCAGACGCGGTGGTGATCTTAATACAACCAAGTCCCAAGTCGATACCTTTAAGCTCAGTTTTTTAGATCTATGGGAATTAAATAGCTTCTGGAAACTAGAGGGCGGACTCTCAGCTACGCTCATGCAAACTAAAAAGTCTGCTGAAGCCAGTGCAACACAACCTCCTGATGATAAAAATACACTTGATGCACAAGCAAAACTCACGCACACACAAGAAAAAAGTGCCCTTTATGTCAGCATAGCAAAAAAGAGCCGTATGCCGACTATGTCTGAAATGTTCACCTTTTTTCCATGGGTTAAGTCCAATCCTGATCTTAAACCAGAAAAAAGTATGCAGTATACTCTTGGATACCAACATGATCTTATGAAGCATACTTCTATAGGTCTATCTTTCTACTATTACAATATAGAGGATCTTATCATCTATCGTGACAGTGCATATATCAATCATGAAGAGGCAGAACATTATGGTGCAGAGTTTCATCTCAACAGTACCTATTTTGCTAAGCACCATCTACGTGCATCTTATGCCTATGCACATACAGAGGACAATGAAGGTGAACCTTTTGAATTGATTCCTTTACATCAGTTTAAACTAGAGGACACACTTCACATTAATGAAAAATGGAATGCCTATCTGGGGTACCAGTATATTGGTTCCAGGTACAGTCCTAATTCCGCTACCTACAGTGATGAACAGATCAAACTGGACAACTATCATCTTCTGGATACCCAAGTCGCCTATAAAGTCTCTGGCTCAACACAGTGTAGAGCAGGCATTAAAAATATATTTGATGAATCTTATGAATGGAAATATGGTTATCCTGCCCAAGGACGTTCCTATTATTTCTCTTTGGAGTGGAAACTTTAACGTGAAGAGTAGAAGTTTTTTTTCTCTTGATACATGTTTTTATCGGCTATTTGAATAAGCTCATTAAAGCTGTATCCTTCATCAGGAAAGTAAGCATACCCTATACTCATATTAATTCTATAACTTTCTGAACCATTGATACAACGAATAGGAAAAGCCTCTTGTATTTTACTGATTATCTGCGTAATTGTGCTACTATGTTTTATCTCCTCGAGTATCAATACAAACTCGTCTCCACCATATCTGGCAACAGTATCACTGGCACGCAGCATATGTTCCAATGTTCTGGCGGCAGTTTTTAAAACACTGTCACCCAAGTCATGCCCATGGCTATCATTGAATTGCTTAAACTCATTGATATCACATACCAGAAGTGCCATTTTGTGATGGTTTCTTATGGCTCTTTGTTGTGCTTTTTTAAAATTATCGTACAATAAGACACGGTTGGCTAAACCGGTTAAGGGGTCATGTGTTGAGAGATGCTGATAATGTTCCAATACTTTTTTTTGTTCTGTAATATCTTCAAATGTCAGAAGGGTATAGTTCTTACCCTGACTAATGAGTCTCTTATTATTTTTACGTACTAAAAGATGTACATCATAGTTAGTGAGGAGATACACTTCGCAGCTCTCATTTTGCTCTTCCTGCATGGTGTCTTTAGAAGATTTATCATATAAAGACAGTTTATTCCGATTGGATTCAAGAATTGATATATGCTTTCCAAGAAGGTCTATTTCATTATATCCGAGTAGATGCGTAAGAGCGATGTTTGTTTTGATAATGGTAGCATTTTCATCTAAAATAAGCATGGCGATAGGGCTTTGAGTAAAAGCTAAAGCTGTAATCTCATCGATTACATCATTTACTGTATGAATGGATGCCTTCTCGTCCATAGATGTCATCTGCTATAATCCCTCTCCCTTAAAATATCCCAATTGCTTACTATATCCATAAAGATGTCACATTTGTGTCATATTTTATAAACTTAATATTTATCTTTTATACATTTAATATGACACAAATATTACATTTTTTATACTATACTTCTATATGAAAGTATTAATAGTAGAAGATGATGTTCAGTTAAACATCGCCATTAGTGAATTTATTAACATCAAAGCATTTGAACCAGTAAGTGTAAAAGATGGTTTAGCAGCAATTGACCGGATAGATAGTGAGCATTTTGACCTCTACATCATTGATATCAATATTCCAAAGATAAATGGGTTAGACTTACTCACACATATTAGGAAAACAGATCTCAATGTACCGATTATCATGATCACCGCTTCTTTAGAGATAAAAAATTTTTCCACAGCCTTTAAAAACGGATGCAGTGAATATATCAAAAAGCCATTCCATTTAAAAGAGCTGGATATACGGATTAATAATTTATTGTCTCTTACAGAGAATGAGATTATACGTTTAAGAGATGAGCTCAATTATAACTTACATACTGAAGAGTTATTTTATAAAGATCAGCCTATTAATCTCAGATATAAAGAGAAAAGGTTTTGCACCCTTATGATGAAACATATCAACACCATTGTTTCCAATGAGATGATTTACGATTATGTTTGGGAGGGAGAAATTAAGGAGGCTTATCCTTTGAGACAATTGATTGTCGAGCTTAGAAAAAAACTACCCTTTGATATAATACAGACAAAGATTAAAGAGGGTTATATTATTGAAACTCAAAAATAAACTTTATCTCACCCAATTTTTCATCATACTTTCATTGATGATTTTTATAGGGCTGATGTACAATAGTTTTCAAAAGCATAACCAACATGACCTAGAGCATGAACTCAAAGAAAGTATTAATATCCATAAGACATTACTGCTCTCTGCCTTAGAAGATACATATACAACATTGGAACAGAGAAAAAGTTTTTTTAAACATATTCATCGTACAGCCCTGGATATATTAAAAAAAAATGAAAATATCTCTTTAGAGCATTTAAGAGATGAGATTATCTCACATTTTAATTTAAAAGATATAGATATAGATCTTTTTTTGATAGACCAAAATTATGTGATTGTCGATGGGACCTTTAAAAAAGATATTGGACTCGACTTTAAAAAGATCCCTGACGGGAAGAGAGATTTAGACAAAGCTTCAAAAGATGATGATATCCACATAGGGGATAATATTGCTATAGACTATATGGACTCATCTATAAAAACTTATTCATGTGCACGCATAAATCATGATAAGTACCTGGAAATGGCTTTTATAGATCCTTTTATCTATAATAAATTGCGAAAACGTATCGCATATATTTCCAAAAATACTAAACATAGAATAAATATCTTTCGTATCAGGGAAACATCTTCTAATGAAGAATATTATGAAGATATCATGAATACAAAAACTATTATCAATAAAAAAAAGTGGAATGACTCACTCAAAAAATTTCCCTTAGACACTGCCACAGATAACAAGATCATCAATGCCAAACGGCAAAATAATATCCTTAGGGATGACAAGGATACCCACCAAAACACAGTACCTGTTTATGTGCCCCTGCTCTCTAAAGACTATAGTTACCTTGCTTATAATGATTTTGTTTTAAAATTAGAAATTGATCTCAGTGAACATAACATCTTATGGCAAGAGACTAAAAATGTTTTTATACTCCTAAATCTGGTAATTTTACCATTGATGATTCTCTTGTACTATATTATCAAACATTCTTTTTACATTCCTATCACTACTATTACTGAAAGTTTTGACAATGAAGTAAAGATAGATGAGCCAGGCCTGCTTAGAAAAAAAGATGAATTTGGTACTTTGGTAAAAAAATATAATGCTCTGTATGAAAAGCTTCAAGATCAAATAGAACATAATCAACTGCTTCTGGATGAGAACAAACAGTTTATTGCCGATATGGTACACCAGATAAGAACACCACTCTCTGTTATTATGACCAACTCTTCACTTATAGAGATGAAGTCTGATTTACAGGTATCTCCCTATATTACACAGATAAACTCAGCTATCAACATGCTCTCTAACTCTTATGAAGATCTCTCCTATATCATCTCCAATGATACACTAGAATACAATCCGATAAACATTCATTTTACAAAGTTCCTCAAGGAAAGAATTGAGTTTTTTCACGTTATTGCCCAGGCCAATAATAAAACAATTTTTAATGATATTGAAAATGATATAATGGTCACTATGAATGATACGGAATTAGAGAGGCTCATTGACAACAACCTTTCTAATGCTATTAAACACAGTAACGACAAAAGTGAAATAAAAGTTATTTTGGAGAAAAATAATGCTGAAATCATCTTAAAGTTCATCTCTCAAGGACAAAAAATCTACGATGCTTCTAAGATATTTCACAAAGGCTATACGGAGACTTATGGAGCAAAAAGAAGCTTGGGATTAGGATTAAATATGGTAAGAATCATCTGTGAGAAAAACAATATCATCTACAGTGCTAACTCTGAAGAAGGCATCAATACATTTACATATATTTTTAAAGTTTGATTTAACCATGGATATAGTGAAAGAGAAGAAGGGCTATCATGTTAGATCTCAAAAATAAAATACACCAAATACTACCCAAACTGAAGCAGTTACAATCTGTAGATAATACTTTAGTCAACACACTCTACACACTTTCAATCAAAAGTCTTCTAACCGCCATCGTATTTACCATTCTGATAACCATATTCTTATACTCAGAACTTACCTATAGTATTGTGTTATGGTGCAGTGTTTTGGTTTTATTATTATCATTTAGACTTTATCATGCTTATCTTTTTAAAACAACACCACAAAGGCATTCAATAGAGACATGGTACAAAAGATTTATGATATTTGCTTTTATAACTGGTGTAATGGTATCCATGCTTGGTGCTGTATTTATCCACTATCTCAATGATTATTATCAACTTTTTGTTTTAGCCTCATTATTAGGGCTTACTGCCGGTGCGACAACGTCATTATCTTCAGATTTGCGCATCTCTATAGTGTATATAAGCATTCTCATGCTCCCACTGATCATCTCTATGACAATGATACATTCATCATTGTCCTTTATACTTCCAGTACTTATGATCTTGTTTTACTTGTCTCAAATACTTATGATATTTAACAGCTACACACAAAGCAAAGAGATCAAAGAGTTAAAAGGCCAACAAAGCTTACTGAACAATTTATTTTCAGAAGTACCTTTGGGAATGTTCTCCTATGATAAGGATTTAAATATTTTGTATGCAAATAGATATCTACATAAGATGTTTAACTATAAAGACAAAGACTTGATAGGACTCAATCTAAATTCTCTTCGTGATACAAGAATTAAAGACATATCTCATAATGTCCTTACTCAGGGTCCTCAATCATATACAGGTCCCTATGTCGCTATAAACGGTGATCAGTTTTGGCTAGAAACGATATGGATTCCTTTTAAAGATGTCAATGATACTATTCTTGGTGGGGTAGGTATCATAGAAGATAAAACCAAAGAGCATATGAACCAGAAAGAGCTTAAATCCCTTCATTTATCACTTCAAGACCAGGTAGAAAAGAATCAGTTTCTTTTGGCTGAGAACAAACAGTTTATCGCTGATATGGTGCATCAGATAAGAACCCCACTCTCTGTGATCATGACCAACACTTCACTCATAGAGATGAGTTCTGAACCGAAGGTATCACCTTATGTCACACAGATAAATTCAGCTATCAGTATGCTCTCTAATGCCTATGAAGACCTCTCTTATATCATTTCAAATGATACGATGGAATACAAACCGATAGAGATTGATCTTACACATTTCCTCAATGATAGAATTGATTTTTTTAAAGTCATTGCCCAGGCCAATGATAAAACGATAAATACCCATATCGTTAAAGATATCTGGATTACTATGAATGATACTGAACTGGAAAGACTTATTGACAACAATCTATCCAATGCCATTAAACACAGTTACGACAAGAGTACAATAGAGGTTATTTTAGAGAAGGGCCATTCAGAAACCATCTTAAAGTTTATATCTAAGGGTGAAACCATCAGTGATGTCTCCATGATATTTGATAAAGGTTATACAGAAACACATAATGCGAAGAGAAGTCTTGGCTTGGGTTTAAGTATGGTAAAAACGATTTGTGAAAAAAACTGTACTCATTATTATGCTCATTCTGAAGACGGCATCAATACCTTTACCTATATCTTTAAAAGTTAAACGGAAGCGGTTGAATTTCTGTATAAAGAAATTCTAAGTAGATAGAGTGACTCTGTCTGAACGAAACCAAAAGACTGGTCTTCGTTCAAAGGCATAAAAGAGGGTTAGAGTTTACACTCCCCAAGCTCTACTTCTCTGTACGCTACATCCATGAGCTTACATGCACGTTTCATAATGCCTTCCTGGGTAAATCCAAACTTCTCAAAGAGTTGCTCTGCAGGTGCTGATGCTCCGAAACTTTCCATACCAAGGACATCATCCGCATAACGGTAGAATTCTGTCGCTGTCGCTGCTTCGACTGCAAGTACTTTCGTATTTGGGTCAACCACTGCTGCTTTATACTCTGCATCCTGCTCATTAAAAAGATCAAGACATGGTACAGAAACCACATTTGCTTTGATCCCAAGTACCGCCAAGTGACATGCTGCCTTGAGACAAGGCATCAATTCAGAACCTGAAGCCATCAATGTAAAGTTCGCATCTTTTCTTTTTTTAACAATGTAAGCACCTCTGCTTACATCACCAAAATCTCTTTTTGGCTTCAGTGTTTGAAGTTTTTGACGACTCAATACAAAACCATGTGGTGCTTGCATGCTCAGTGCTGTTCTCCATGCTTCTACATTCTCCGTTGCATCGGCCGGTCTCCATACATAGAAGTTTGGCAATGCTCTAAACTGAGAGATATGCTCGATAGGCTCATGTGTAGGACCATCTTCACCTACACCGATACTGTCATGCGTCCACACAAAGAAGTTTTGGATCTTTGTCAATGCTGCGATCCGTGCTGCCGGCTTAAGATAATCAGAGAATACAAAGAATGTTGCATTAAACGGGATCGTCGTACCATACAGTGCCATAGCATTCGTGATAGCAGCCATAGAGTGCTCACGGATACCAAAGTGCAGGTTTCTTCCTTTAGGGAAATCTCCCAGATCTTTTAACTCTGTTTTGTTCGACGGTGCCAAGTCTGCTGAACCCCCAAGGAAAGAAGGAACGGCTGTTGCAATGGCATTGAGTATCTTACCGTTTGAGTCTCTTGTTGCCATTGAAGCATCTCCGGAAAAGTCAGGGAACTCGATAGCTGAGAAATCAGGGTTAAGCAGTCTAGACAACGCTTCGTTTTGCTCTATAAGCGGTGCTTCTTTTTGTCTGTGAATCCACTCTTTTTCTGCAAGTTCACCCTGCTCTAATGCACATCTGAATCTAAGTAGCACATCTTCCGGGATTTGGAAGAATGCTTCAGGATCAAAACCTTCTTTGGCTTTTGATTCAGCAATGATGTCAGCGCCAAGAGGTGCTCCATGAGTATGATGAGAACCTTCCATTTCACCTGCACCCTTACCGATAATTGTATTTGCAATAATAATGGTAGGTTTAGTGGCTGTTTTTACTTCTTCTAACGCTTTTTCGATGTCATCATAACAATGTCCATTGATCTTCTTCACATTCCAGTTCTGCGCTTCGAAACGTTTTTCAACATCTTCACTCCAAGCAATGCTTGTATCACCTTCAATGGTAATTTCATTATTGTCATAAATAAGGACCAGATCTTTAAGCCCTAAGTGTCCAGCAAGCGCACAGGCTTCATAAGAGATACCCTCTTGCAGGTCACCATCACCACAGAGACAGTATACTTTATGGTCTATCAGTTCACAAGTTTCTGAGTTTACCTGGTTAGCAGTATATGCTTCTGCCATAGCAAAACCTACAGCATTAGCAATACCTTGCCCCAAAGGACCTGTCGTGATCTCTATGCCATCCGTATGTCCATACTCCGGGTGACCTGGTGTTTTAGAATCCAATTGACGGAAATTTTTCAAGTCATCAAGACTTACGTCATAACCCCAAAGGTGTAAAAGCGAGTAGATCAATGCTGAAGCATGTCCTCCCGAGAAAACTAAACGGTCACGGTTGAGCCATTTTGGATTTTTAGGGTTATGGCTCAGTTTTTCACTCAAAACCACTGCAATATCTGCAAGCCCCATAGGTGCACCAGGGTGTCCTGAATTTGCTTTTTGAACCGTATCAGCTGCTAAAAACCTGATCGTATTTGCCATCTTTTTACGCATAATGTTCTGCTCTGTCATTGCCATAGTTATTCCTTTAGTTGTGTCTGTATAGGTATGTGTTCATTAAGGGTTGTAAAGCTGTTTGTAACTTCTCATCAAAGCTTTCAAATCGTCTTTGTAAATCTTTTGCCAAAGTATCTGCCTCTTCAACAGTCTTCTCCAGTCCTAAAAGATTGACAAAGCTATTTTTATCGCTGTCATTTCCTGTGGGCTTGCCCGCTTCTTCCTCACTCTGTGTCTCATCTATGATATCATCTTGTATCTGAAATAACAATCCCAGATCGATACCAAAACTATATAAATTATCTTGTACTTTCTTTTCAAGTCCTACGATAACTGCTCCCATCTGTAAAGATACTGCTATGAGTTTGGCTGTTTTGTTTTTATGCAGTGTTTTAACCTGTTCTATATCCAACGGTGTGTTTTCAAAATAACAGTCTATGGCTTGTCCAAGTACCATACCGCGACCGCCGCCATCACGTGCAAGCAACTCTACAAGTTTTAGTTTCACATCTGCACGCAGTGGTGCTTTAGCGATGAGATAAAAAGCATCTGTGTTGAGTGCATCCCCTACAAGTATAGCAGTCACTTCATCAAAACGTTTATGTAAAGTCTCATGTCCGCGACGCAGATCTGCATCATCCATCGCAGGTAGATCATCATGTATAAGCGAATAGGTATGGAACATTTCAAGTGCAAGTGCTACAGGTAATGCAGAGTTATAGAGCATCGGTTCATAGGCATCAACGATATTTAAAAGCAACATAGGACGAAAACGTTTCCCACCTGCAATCAGCATCACGCCGAGTGCCTCTTCATATATAGGGTGGAAACTTGGTACTTTTGGTAAGTTTTCATTTAGATACGTTTCAAATCGTTGCATTTATACTCTCGTAGTTTAATTGTTGAAATTATATCAAATTTGGATAAAATAAGCATATGAAAAAAGAAACATCACTCTTACTTATCACTTGGACCAAGCGGCTGCTGGGATTTATCGCTTTTTTAGTGTGGGGATATGTTATTTTTACCATCTCACAATCTCCAGCACCATTTATAGAACAAGCACCCTACTGTATGGGTAGTACCATGCTTATATTCGGCCTGTTGACCGCTCTCTATAAAGGGTTGGATCACTGGAGCTTAAAACAAAAAAGTCGTTAAACCTTACATTTTTTAGCAATTTGCGTGATCTGTTCCTCTAAAGTAAGATTTTCTACATCTATGATAACATCAGCCACTTTTCTATACGCTTTTTCACGTTCAGTATAGAGTTTCTTAGCCTTTTTTTCATCCGAAAAAAGTGGTCGTTTCGCAAGTTTTGATTCAGCATTTTTCGCTGTTTTCAGACGGTTATGTATCCATTCAAATGAAGCATCAAGCAATACGACTGTACCCAATTTTTTAAGATTATCTACTTTGTAAAAACCACCACCGCATGAGATAAGCGTACCTGTTACGCATTTCTCTATCCAGTTAGCAGTTTCCTGTTCTTGTGCTCTAAAATACGCTTCACCTTTTTTAGCAAAGATTTTTTTGACCTCTTTGTTCTCTTTAGACTCTATAAGGTCATCTGTATCTATGATATAGGTACCGTATTTTTTTGTAAATGCACGGGCAGTTGTACCTTTACCTACACCCATGAAACCTATGAGAATAATATTCTTTTTCAAAGTTTATACCATATTGTAACGGTCTATAATTCTTGAAAGACGTTTACGTAGGTTTTTCAATGCTTCCACAGCATTTTCACCTTCAGCAACAAGAGATTCAAACTCATCAAACTGTATCTTGGCAACCCAACCTATCTTTGTATGTTTTTTAATCCCTACAAAACGTACTTCACCAAAATGTTCTTTTGCCATTTTATAAATACGCTCAATTCTTTGATCTAAAGTTTTTACTTCTTTATTGCTCATTTCTATCCTTTATCTAAATTAAAAAAATCTCATTACACTTGAATTATGGTGAGGTTTTAACTTTTAGATATAATTATATCATATCAAAAGAGTAAATGTATTACAAAAGGGTTAGAACATGAAAAATATATTGATTACAGGTGTGGGTTCTGGGCTTGGTGAAGCCTTGGCTAAAGAGTATTTGGAAAATGGAGACAATGTCTATGCGATAGGTAAAACACTTCCAAAAAAACTTGACCATTACCCCCATTTTTTCTTCTTTCCTTATGATTTAAGTAGAACATTTATTCTACAATCAGATATTCAAGAGTTTGTAGAGAAACACTCGTTTGATATAGTAATACTGAATGCTGGCATTTTGGGTGGGATACAAGAACTGGCGAAAACAGATTTAATGGTTGCTAAAGAAGTGATGGAAATCAATGTATGGGCTAACAAAGAACTCATAGATCTACTGAGTACACACTGTCATGTCAAACAAATTATAGGCATCAGCTCCGGTGCTGCACTCAATGGCTCCAAAGGATGGGGAGCATACTCACTTTCAAAAACTGCACTCAACATGCTGCTCAAAGTCTATGCCAAAGAGTTACCAGATATTCACTTTACAGCCCTTGCACCAGGAGTGATAAATACACCAATGGTTCGTCATATTATTGAAAATGTCGATGACCAAAAATTCTCCTCCGTCAAGCAGCTTAAAGAAGGTGATATTCAAACTCCACAACAAGCAGCAAAGCTTCTCATCAATACTTTTCCTAAACTTTTAAAGTATGAAAGTGGAAGTTTTTTAGATGTAAGAACTATGGATTAATGACAAAAATGATTTAGTGTGCACTGGATCATTTATATTTTTATCTTTTGCCATTCACCTCTGTTAAAGGTTCTCCATAGCCATATCGCTTTCACAAAAGTATCTGATATCATCGCAATATAGACCAACAAAATAGACTCAAAATACCAACTTAACACAAAAGCAGGAATGATACGGACAAGCCATAAAGAAGTAAGATTGACCTTCAATGTTCGCTTGGTATCTCCTGCTCCACGTAAAGCTCCAGAGAGTACAAAATTGTAAGCCAAAGGAATTTGCGAAAGTCCTACGATACGTAAATACAAACTTGCCTCTTCAATGGTCTGTGCATCATCTGTAAAGAACCACACGATCTTCTCTGGTATAACTATCATAAAGAAGGAAAGAAAGAACATGAACCCTGCAGTATATTTCAGCACAAGAATGACATCTTCTCTGGACTGTTCAGGCTTTTTGGCACCTAAACCCTGCCCCATCAAAGCCATCGCTGCAATGGTAAACCCGATACCGGGCATAAATGCCAATCCCTCTACACGTAACCCTATCTGGTACCCTGCCAAAACCTCTGTACCATAATGGGCAATGATGACAGTAAAAAGCATAAAACTCCCAGCGGTCAAAGAACGTTCAAATGAAGCAGGAATACCCACTTTTAATGCACGTTTCAAAAGTGATTTAGAGTAGTGCCAAGCAGGTACATAGGGGGTCTTATTTCTCATGTAGAGGAACATATAGACGATCATTTCCAAGATATTGACTATCACTGTACCTACCGCTGCACCCATCACACCCAGTTCCGGAAACCCATGATTACCGAAGATCAGTAGATAGTTTAAAAATATGTTGAGCACAATAGAGGCTATCTTGATCTTCATAGGTGTCTTTGTGTCTCCTGCAGAGTTAAGTGCCGTCACAAAAACCAGTTTTCCAAATACAAAGGGAAGCATCCACGTCAACGTTTGTACATATGCTTCACCTAATCTGATCACTTCAGATACTGTACCAAACCATACATAGACATTTGAGGCTAAAAAGTACCATAAGACCATAAGAGGCAAAGAGATGTAGAGCACAAAGTGAAGCAGTGTCGAGACTCCTACAGAAGCTCGATTCATCTGTCCAGCCCCCACAAAACGGGAAAGTAATGCCGAAGTACCTACATGAAGCAAAGAAAGCATAGCAAACAAGAACATAAGTGACTGCAGTCCCAGCCCTACTGCTGCCACAGCAAAAGCAGAAATACGCCCCACCATGATAAGGTCGGTAATAATTTGAAGCATATCAAGCAGTGAATTCACTGCTGCGGGGAGTGAGAGCTTGAGTATTTTTTGGTGTTTTTTAGGAAAAAATCGTAGCAAAAAGAACCATTACCCTGCGATCTGTGCAACATAGACATAAAGCAATACAATGATCAGAGATGCTGTAGCCATCGTCCATATGAAGGCTCCCATCATTTTACCTGCATTGAACATTTGTCGATATTTGTAAAGGAGAATAGGGAAAATAACCAGTGCCATAAACACTGGGAAATACATCAGGTAACTCATACCATACTCATCTATAGCAAATCCCACTGCAACAAAAGAGGTATAGATGATAATATACACCATGGAGAGCACTACCAATTGCACGATCATAAAGATCACTTTGGCGCCTGCTTTGTTTTTTTCATCATTATAGTGTTGCATAGTTGTATCCCTCTATGATATCTTTGCGGAATTATAGCACATCGTTTACTTCGAAATCTTATTGAGATACTATATCTTTCAGTTCACGCTTCGCTTCATAATATATGTCATTCCCTTCAGGAAAAACAGAAGTTGGAAACCTTATAAAATTATATATTTGTTTTTTCTTTTCAGTGTTA
>ENA-OVOD01000042-OVOD01000042.1-sediment-metagenome-genome-assembly--contig:-NODE-42-length-13714-cov-2.268167_pt1 | contig 13714 bp, 12 predicted proteins | sample MGYA00250097_ERZ650218 | MGnify/ENA primary metagenome ERZ650218 (study PRJEB26732, sample SAMN07278952) | sediment metagenome | biome: marsh; feature: saltmarsh; material: sediment | place: USA... | reverse complement strand
GAAAAAATACCAAGAGTTTACAGGTACACATAAAACAATTGCTTATGAGATTCTCAAAGAGGGTAAAGTAGACACTGCTTTTTCACGTAAAGCTATTATAAAAAACTATGAAAATATTTTAGAGCTTTACAATGCGAAAATCCTTGGAAAATATAGTGATACACTCTATTTTGAAATTGTAGACCGTGGAGATGGCAAAAAAGTATATGGGCGTATTGAGGGGTATGCAGGTAGCTATATCATTCGATTTTTGATTGAGGAGTAAAATATGCTCTTGAGATTTTTACCCATCTTTGTCTTCACCCTGATGCTAAATGCAAACCCTCTCACCTTACTCGATGAGCAGAGTGGATTTTATAAAAACAACACTAAGAAAATGTTAGCCTTATATAAGAGTAATCAAACGCAAAATATTATCAATCAAATCCCCCTAGACGCCATCTGTATCATAGCGTTAGAGCGTCATAAAAACGGTAAAGCCCGCATTGAATACAAAGGGCAGCAAGGTTGGGTGGATGTTAGCAAAAATCCTGACGCCATTACACTGATGAGTTATGAAGAGATGCAAATCCCAATGGTGAGTGCTTGCTCACAAGTTGGAAGCTATTTCTTTGAAGTACAAAGTATTCAAGAGGGAAAACCGATCAAAGTTTACAAAAAACCCTCTACAAAATCTAAAGTGATTACGACACTTCCTGATCATGAGAGCTGTTTAATCAACCTAGGTTGTCAGTGGCCATGGTGCCATGTAGATTATGGCGACGGTAGCGGCTGGGTTTTAAGCATAAACCTTAGTGATAAGATTGAAAATGTTGATGGGTACTGCTACCCTAGAGACCAAAAAGCACTATTTCTGATAAAATAATGAACTAACTCAAAAAGTTTTGGAGAAATAATATGGAACTGGTTTATTTATGGGTTGAAGATTATAAAAATATACATAAACAAGGGTTTAATTTTTCGCCTCGATTTGAGTGTAGTTATATGGAGGGAATATGCTAAAGAAACTTATCAATGCAATCAACACAAGCTTTTACATTCAAATCTGGCGAAATCGTGTTCTTGTGACAAATATTAAAACAGGTGAATATTTTGAAGACACCCCTTTTGTTGCTGTAAAAAAAAGATAGAATTATAGCGATGGGAGATGCTGCCAAAAATTTAAATGATTCAGAAGTTATATGTACTAATCCCTTTAATCATCCTCGTGTAGTAGAAAGAAAATTTTTAAGCAGATGCTATATATCTTCTTTGCATATATTTTAATAAGTAATATTCGATATCTCTTTATTGATGATAATGACTACCTCTTGCACATGTTTAAAGATTTTTTTTATGCTTTTGGTATGCTTATTGTATGGGTAATTGAAGATATGTTTAGAACAGACTGTATCATTTATGACAAAACTAGGTTTACAATAAATCGAGGCTCTCTGCGACCATCGCAAGATACCAATAATTACAACTACAACGATATTGTCAAAATCAACTATATGCCGTATCTCAGACTGCTAACTATAAAGATGAAAGAGGAAAACACTTACATTGACATAGCTACAGACAATTACAGTTTTGCAGAGTTTGAACCATTTTTACAAGTTCTTGAATCATACCAACCTATTAGCCGTGGTTTTTATATCCCTGATGATGGAATAACCACTCGAACAGGAAAAATTATTGCCACTATTGTTGTTATATTTTTCAGTATGCTTATTCTGTTAGGGGTATATGCAAATAACTTTTAGTCCTTGACGTAGGTTATATAAACCAAGAAATATTGACATAGATACTAAAAGGAATCAAACATTTACAATCTAATTTTCAACATACTATAAAATTTATGCTATAATATTTTCAATCAATTGAAAAGGTTATGAGATGCAGAAACTTGTTGAACTATCAAATCTATACTTTTCACTCCCTACTCCTAGCTTTAAAAGATACCTTTTTCATAAGATAGACTTTAAATCTAAACTTATTGGAATCTTAGGTCAACGTGGAGTTGGTAAAACTACACTCATTAGACAAATAGCCCAAAACTATGAGATTGAACAGTCTAAAATGCTCTATATCAGTGCAGACAATATCGCGGAGACTTTAAGTGAGATTGCCATAAAGTTTAGCTCATTTGGTGGGGAACTTCTCATCATAGATGAGATTCACAAAGCTCTAAACTTTGCACATGAACTTAAAACAATATACGACTTTGTAGATATTAAAGTTATATTTTCAGGCTCATCAGCACTTGAGATAGAAAACTCAAAAGTAGACTTAAGCAGACGCGCCCTTTTTTATGAGTTACACTCTTTGTCTTTTAGAGAGTTTTTAGCGATAAAGTTTGGGTTGGATTTACCAGTTTTAGAACTTGACGAGATACTAAAGAATCATCAAGATATCGCACAAAATATAAAAAAAGAGTTTAAACCCTTGGAGTATTTTAAACTCTACAAAGAGTTTGGAACTTACCCATTTTTCACGGAGGGGGAACTAGGCTATAACTTAAGACTAAATGAGATAATCAACATCATTTTAGACAGCGAAGTGGCATCCATCTACAATGTAGACAGCGATAAAATCAACATTATCAGAAAACTGTTGCATCTGTTGTGCGCGAGTGTACCTGTTGAGTTAAATATTCAAAACCTCTCAAAAGAGGCAGGAATTAGCAGAAACACTCTCTACTCTTACCTTTACTATCTGCAAAAAGCTAATCTGTTGGAGATAATAGGTGCAAACTTTAAAAACAAAAAGCTTTTAAACAAACCCGATAAAATCTACCTTGAAAACATCAATCTGTACAATATTTTATGTTCAGATAAAAATGAGGGTAGCCTAAGGGAGAGTTTTTTCATATCGCAGATTAAGATATATCATAATCTCAAATACAGTAATATAGGCGATTTTAAAGTTGATGACAAATATATTTTTGAGATAGGCGGAAAAAACAAAGGCTTTAAACAGATTCAAGATGTAACAGATTCTTATGTTGTTGCAGATGATGTCGAATCGGGATTTGCAAATAAAATACCGCTCTGGCTTTTTGGGTTTTTGTATTAAAATGAACTCACTTAGCATATTTGGAACAAGCTCTGATGCTGGTAAATCTACCCTTAGTTTTGCTATCACTTACCTACTCTACCATCGTGGAATCAAGGTGGCTCCTTTTAAAGCTCAAAACGTCTCTAACAACTCCCAAGTGACTGATGAGGGTGGAGAGATTGCAATTCCTCAGTTTTTTGCGGCTGAGGCTATAGGGCTTAAAACTTCGCCTGACATGAACCCGATTCTTTTAAAATCGGGTGGAAAGTCTATGGCTCATGTGGTGCTTAATGGTAAAAGTGTAGCTAGCAAAGATGTGAAAAGTTATTATAATGATTTGGACTCGCTGAAGCCTCATGTGAAAAAAGCCTTTGAGAATCTACTGACAAAATATGAGTGCGTTATTGCCGAGGGTGCAGGAAGCCCTGTTGAGCTTAATTTGATGGAGAAAGACCTCTCTAACATCTATGTGGCAGAGAAGTTTAATACTAAAATAATCTTAGTGGCCGACATAGAGCGTGGGGGTGTTTTTGCTTCTATCTATGGCGTCTACAATCTTTTACCAAAACATTTACAAAAAAATGTGATTGGTGTTATAGTCAATAAATTTCGAGGTGATATCTCTTTATTTGATGATGGCGTCAAGATAATAGAGGAAGATTTTAAAATTCCCGTCTTGGGGGTTGTCCCTTTTAAAGCTTTTAACTTCGGTTTTGAAGATACTCAGTCGCTCATAAATTACTCACAAGATAACTCTCGTGCCATTATAAAAGTGGGGGTTATTAAACTTCCACACATGAGTAACTTTACAGATTTTGAACCACTTGTAAACGACAGTGAGATTGAGCTTCTTTTTCTCTCAAACCCTACAGAGCTCTCTTTATGTGAGGTCATCATTGTTCCAGGAACTAAAAGAGTTGTAGATGATTTGGCTTGGTTAAGAGAGAGAGGTTTTGAAGAGGTTTTACAAACAAAAGAGAAACCCATCATCGCCATCTGTGGAGGCTATGAGATGATGTTTGAAAATATCTTAGACCCTTACCAGATAGAATCTGATGAACTCTGCGTAAAAGGTATTGGAAGATTTAAAGGGGATGTACGATTTGAAGTAGAAAAGATAGTACAAAAAGGCTCCTACAATCTTTTTGGTGTTATGTTAGAGGGTTATGAGATTCACAATGGCGTCACGAAAAAAAGAGCCAAAAACAAAAAGAATGTTTACGGCACCTTTATCCATGGTATTTTTGATAATGACGAGTTTCGTCGTAGACTCTTTACCCTTATTAATCCTCTTTATAAAGGGTATAATTTTAAAGAGTTCAAAAGCCAAAGCATTGAAGAATTCACACGACATATTGAACAAAATATAAAGCTAAACACAATACTAAAGGAGATAGATGAGAACATATAATCTTTTTACAAACCAAGAGAGCTCATTGCCAAAAGCAAAGGCTGATCTCTTACTCCTTAGTAAAAATAGATCTGACAAAGAGTTTTTAGAAGCTAGAGATATCTCCTCTTTTCGTATAGCTGAGACAAACCCCATAATCATCACAAAAGCTATTCACAATCTAAACCCTTTTAGTAGTATTGAGGTTTTAGACCTTGCAAGCTCTGACGCCATTGATGCTAAAGATATCTTTGCAAAAGGGATGGAATATGGAAGAGTTTATGAGCTAAAGGGGAACTATCTTATTTTAGCAGATGCAGACCCTAGAGCAAACATAGACGCCATCGCTTCAGCCTTAGCACTTGGATATGAAATCCCCCATTTTAGTTATAACGAACATGTTAGTAAAGTGCTTGCATCTGTTAGTGATGAGATGAGTAGTTTTGAGAAACTCTCAAAAACAGCAGATGCCACACTGATGTTTTGTGCTGGCTTTTTAATTGAAGCTACAAAACGTTTTCATGTGGTTTTAGGTGGTGGCATTGATATGAGTGTAGTTTTACTCATAGCTGATAAACTTCGAGAAGATCTGCTTATGAGAATCAAACATGACAATCTTACCTTTGCCACAGCCTCGTGGAGTTTAAATGTGGCAAACTCAGACATAAAACAGCTGCTCACACAACTGAGCTACACACCAAATGCTTTATGTACAGATTTTAGCTTTGAAAACGCAGAGATAGATTCCCTTAAAAAGTACGATGATAACAAGATACAAGAGTCCTCAGGCTCAGGTGCAGCTCTAGCCTATGGCGTCACAAATTCGCTCACTCAAGAAGCGCTGCTTAACGAGATTGAAATCATCATTTATAGTATGTAGTAATTAAAAAACTTTTCGCTACAATCTCACATGGCTAAAAAGAATAAAAAAAATACTAAAATAAATCAAAAAATCAGACACTTTTTTGGAGATGATCCTTTTGATGTTGGGGTGGAGAGAGTGAGTTCTGAAACTCTAAGTGAACTCTTTCACACCCTTGGTATTTATGATGTACAGCATAACAAAAAAATCCTTCTTAAAACTATTAGAATGTTATGGAGTGAGGGTGACATTGATTATAAACAAGATATCCTCAACTTTTTTGAAGCAAACGGTGAGATATATTCTTCGGGCAAACCAAAAGAGTTAAACCTAGACAGAGATGAAAAAATTCGCTCTTTGCTTGCTGAGATGGATCTTAGTATCGAAGAGGAGGTGAAACTTTATGAAGCTTTTGCGGATGTAAGAAGCAAGAAGATCACTATAGCAAAGATGGAATCAAAACTGCGTCACATCCGTTTTGATATGAAAAAAACAAAACTGGAAAAAGCGCTTGATGGCGTCTTTGACATTGATGATTCTCTACAGTTTAATGCCTCTTTGCGTTATAGAATCTATGATAAACATTTTCATAAAATTTTAACACTTAATACAAAACCTTACAGCTATGAATACCTAGAGGAGAGCCCTTTTGAAGAGATTGTAGAAAGAATCTCTGATGATAAAGATCAGATTGTAGCGCTTAAGCAAAAGTCAATTGAGAAGTTTATATCTGAGTTGGACAACCCCCATACCTATCTTACAAATAAAGAGATAGAAAATGCTCTTCGCGCGTCACCCCCTAAAACAAAACTTAAGTTCCCTGTTTTAAAAGCTTCTATTTTAAAAAGCTTGATAGAGACTAAACTCGACCTTACAGAACTTACTATGCATGAAGAGGAGGTTTTAGTTAAAATAAATGAGCGTAGCAAACTTCCATTTTCAAATATTGAACACCCTTATTCTTTAGAGCTTCACATAGAACTAAACGCCCTGCTTGGAACTATCTGGAGAGGTGAAGCCTTAGACTTTGACGCCATTGTTAAGAGTGCAAAGAAAGAGCAAGAGGAGCACTTTTTAATAGAGTTGGAAGATTTAGTACAAAGTTGTGGAAACTATGCAACTTTACTTCACTTCTCAGATGAAGAACTTCATAATAAAGTGTATGAGTTTTTACTAGAACTCATCACTAACACACTCACAATCTCTTCAAAAGTTATAAGAAAAACAACGCGTATTTTTATTTACAACATTCAAGAGCAACTTGTAAAACAACAGCGTCATGCTCTTTTAGCCCGTACTATTCGTGATTTTAAAAACCTCTTTCCTATGGCAAGAGAGATGCGCAGGAAACTAACACTTCATATAGGACCAACTAACAGTGGAAAAACATATCAGGCTATGCAAAAACTTCAAAATGCAGATACTGGTTACTACTTAGCACCGCTAAGACTTCTTGCACTTGAGGGGTACGAAACACTTAAAGATCAGGGGATAGAGAGCTCACTTATAACAGGTGAAGAGCAGATTATAGATGATGAAGCTACGCACATTAGCTCAACTATAGAGATGCTTAATTTTGAAGTTGATGTTGATGTTTGTGTTATTGATGAAGTGCAGATGATAGATGATAGAGACCGTGGTTGGGCTTGGGCAAATGCGATTATCGGTGCACCTGCAAAAGAGATTATTATGACGGGTTCTGTAAACTCTAAAGAGGCAGTTATCGCTTTAGCAGAGTATCTTGGTGAAGAGTTGGAGATTATAGAGTTTAAGAGAAAAAATCCACTCACACTTTTAGAGATACCAACAGATATAAAAGATGTAAAAGAGGGAAGTGCAATCATCGCTTTTAGCAGACGCGATGTACTTAGACTCAAACAAAACTTCTCACCCTATTTTAGTGTAAGTGTAGTCTATGGTAATCTCTCACCTGAAGTACGCCGTGAAGAAGCAAGACGCTTTAGGCAAAAAGAGACACAGGTTCTTATAGCCACTGACGCCATTGCTATGGGGATGAACCTACCTATAAAAACCATACTGTTTTCAAAAGCCGAAAAGTTTGATGGTATTACACAAAGAAACCTTCTCCCATCAGAGGTGCATCAGATCTCTGGACGTGCCGGAAGATATGGACTCAATGAAGAGGGATATGTTGGAGCGCTTAGCCTTGATGTTTTAAAGATAGTCAAAAAGAACTTTTACAAAGAAGCTAAAACTATCTCTATACCCTTTAAAGTTATGGCTAACTTAGAACATATTAAACTTGTTGGAAACATTTTAGAGGAAAACTCCCTTGAAGAGATATTGAAGTTCTTTGTTCAAAATATGGAGTTTAACGGTCCATTTCATGCGACCAATCTTGATGATATGTTAGAGGCTTCAACTATAGTAGATCGCTTTGATTTAGATATTGCTACGAAGTATCACCTTGCTTGTGCTCCACTTACTCTAAAATCTCCATATATTATAGCTGCTTACGAGACTTACATAATGGCTTTAGAGAAAAAAGAACCTGTACGCTATGTAAGACCAGCCCTAGTTGGCGACTATGCACAAACTGCTGATGAACTCCTTAGAGCCGAAGATATGGTTAAGGAGATATCTTTATATTTATGGTTAAGTTATCGCTTTGATGAGTATTTTGTAGATGAGGAAAAAGCGAGAATATCACGTGGAGTTTTAAATAAGTATATTGAGATGACTCTCCAACAAAGCCAACTAGCACAAAGATGTAAACTGTGTGGAGTTACACTTCCACTCAACTCTAAGTATGCAATTTGTCAATCCTGTTTTAAGAAAAACTATACAGGCTCTCGTGCACGTAACAACAGATCAAGACGCAGATAAACTCACGCAAAACTTATTAACTTTTGGTACAATACCAAATCATATTTGAAGGACATTTAATGAAACTATCTATCATCACACTATTATGTATCTCTACACTTAGCTTTGCGCTTGACATGGGTGGAGTTGTTGATTCAGTTGACAAGAAAAAAGCATCAGAATCAGTAAATAAAGACAAAGCAATGGCAGCTGCGATGTCAGGAGACATCAGTGTAAAAGCTGTAAAAGAGAGCGTAGATACTAAAAAAGCAAAAGATTCTGTAGATAAAGAAAAGCTGGTTAAATCTTTATATTAAAGATTTAACAGCGAAAGCATCTGGGAGAATAAAACTCCTATTTGAACTTGAATCGCAGCTTTTTCATCTTTAGAAGCCTGAGAAAGCTTTGCTTGAAGAGTTTTTATTTTATCTTGAATCATCTTTAATTTATCATCTAGATTTTCCTCTTTTAGCTCATCTTGATTACGTACATATACTTGCTTCAAATCTTTTAATGAGATATTTTTTTGTAGCCCCTCTAATATATTCAAATTATCTTTGGTCTGCACCGATAAATCTATATGAGAAATAACCCCAGCTTTACCACTCTCAAAAAGAACAAAACCACTCTTTCTCATCTCACCTAAAAGCTCATTTGAATCAGACTTAATACTAAAAGGTGTTTGAGTGTTACCTAAAAAAATAGCACCTATACCAACTTCACCAAGCCCCAAAAGTTCATCTTTATTCTCTGTTTTTTGCCAAATTCTCAACTTGTCAAATATCTTATCATTCTCATCTATCCAGCCATTATTATCGTCATCGTATTTCGCTAAATCCAAAAACCCATCTCCACTTTGTGCACCAAAGAGTTCAGCTCCATTGTCTATGACGCCATTACTATTTTTATCTAAAGCTAAAAATCCACTTCCAGATTTAAGTTGTGATATCTGGTCACTTTTACCATCGCTATCTATATCAAAAGCAAAATTTTTACTGCTTAAACTTGGCATACCACCATCTAGGGAGATTATAAGAGGATCTTTGAGTTTATTTTGAATTAGATCAATACTCATTGTTGTTGTTTGAATAAAACTTCGAGAAAGTGATAAATCGATAGAGATGTTCATCTCTTTACTATCTGTAAGAACCTTAGCATCTACCGAGAAATTAAGCCCTTGTGCCTCTAAAGACCTTTGAGTAATCTCTACCTTATCTTCAACAACTCTACGAGCTTGAGTATTTATATTTTGAAGTATCGCTTTTGTAAGCTCTATAGACAACCCTTTATTGTCTAAAATTAGTTTTTGAGAATCTAAGCTATTTTCTAGCTCTTGTAAACTCCCACCATTTTCAAAGTTCTGAGTCTCTTTAGATATACTAGTCTGTGTTGATTGAGCTTGGAGATTGTAGTATTGTGCATTCAACTGCACAGCATAATTATCTATTTTCATAATACACTCCTCGTGTTTATGAAAATAGTATCGGTTAAAAAAGTTTAACTTTTAAATTCATCAATTGTTTTTTGTAAAGAGTTAGCTACATCTACTAATCTTTTAAGATCAGATTCTATGCTTCTAACACTCGTACCATTAGCTGTTGATAACACCTCAATTTTCGTTATATCTTCTATGATCTCTTCTATGTTTTTAGACATTTTCAAGCTATCTTCTCTTGAGTTATTTGCAACTGTAGTAGAGAGCTCAATCGCGTTTGATGTAGTATCTATCTTCTCTGAAACCTCATTTGAGATTGTTGTGAGATTTTCAATATTTTTTGCATTATCTTGCATTTTATCGCTTACATCATTAATAGACTGCACAATCGTACTTACACTTATATCTATCTCTGTAAGACTTTTTTGTGTTCTCTCCGCAAGTTTTCTTACCTCATCAGCAACAACAGCAAATCCACGACCATGTTCCCCTGCACGAGCAGCTTCAATTGCAGCATTAAGCGCTAAGAGATTTGTTTGTTCAGCTATATCTTTAATAACATTTAACACATCTTTAACCTGATCTGCATCATTTTTAAGACCAGACAACTCATTAGAAAGCTCATTTTCAGTCTCAACAAAGGTACCCACCTCATTACTTAAAGTAACAAGTGAGTTTCGTGCATAATCAAGCTCATTACTTGCTTCTGCTACTGTTTCTTGTGTTTGTTTTGTAGCTTCTATAGTTTGTTCAAGTAAACCTTTAATAGATTCACTTTTCTGAGTTGTTTGGCTCACTATATCTTGCTCTTGTTGTGTCCCTTTAGCAATTACATGACTTGAGAGTTCAATCTCTGAAGCGATTGATGAGTTCTCTTTTCCTAATGTTTTAATATCATTAACAGTTGATTGGATCATAGTCACAAAATTATTTACCTCTTTTGCAGCATCTCCAAATTCATTACCCTCTGCATGTTCTAATCTTTTTGTTAAATCTTTATCTCCACTCACAAGATCTGAGATACGGTTTTTAAGTCCACACAAAGGGTTGAAAATCTCTCTTAAGAAAAATATTGATGCCAAAATAGCAAATATAACACCTGCTACTACTAAAGAGATAATAAGTGTTAAATTTGTCTTCTTAATACTTTCATCATTTTTATCAAGTGAGATCACTAAATCCATTGCACCAAGCACATAACCTGGCTGAATATTATAATGACACGCTATACATCGCTCCTCTGCAACCATTGGTTTAATCATACGAATCGTGTGGTGTCCATCTTCTTTACTCTCTATCATCTTTGTTGTTTTATTTTCTAAGACATCGATAAGTAAAGGTTTAGTGGTAAATTTATCTCCGCCATACACTTCTAAAACAGCTTTTGATCTTGCAATCTCTAGAGATTCTATCCCCTCTATACCCCTAGCTGCTTTAAAAGCATCTTGCACAACTGCCGGATCTCCAAGCATCATACTGCCTGTCATCGTTTGAAAAATTGATTCACTAAGCATCTTTAAAGAGGCCTGATTATTGTCGTTTGAAAGCTTATGAAGTGTACTTGAAAGATAATAGGTAATAGATATTAAACCTAAAATACTGATAGCTAAAATTGAAATAATTACTTTTGATTTTACTGAAGAAAACATAGACATTCCTATAATAGTAGTTTGCACTTAAAATATTATAGCAAAAATTTTTCTTGATACTCCTAGTTTAAAGTATTTTGAGTCTTTTATAGCGATATATCTATAATAATGCACATAAATAAAGATAAAAAATAACTTATTGAAATATAATTTTTAATTAAGGATAAAAAGCCTACAATAAATTTATCTTATTACAGAAAAGGATTAAAATGAAAAAAATTATTGTTAGCGCAATCGCAACTTTGGCTCTTAGTTCTGCAGTTATGGCAGCAAACACACAGACTGGTTGTGGTCTTGGTGGACAAGTTATCAAAAACCCTGATTCAGCTGTAATGTACGCTTTACAAGCTACAACAAATGGTACTTCAGCGAACCAAACTTTTGGTATAACATCTGGAACATCAGGTTGTACAAAAACAAAATTAGTTATGAATGAAAGAGCACAAGAGTTTGTTGCTTCAAACATGGATATCTTATCTAAAGAGATAGCTGTAGGTCACGGTGAATCAGTAGATACTTTAGCTGAACTTTTAAATGTTGAAGATAAAGCAGCATTTAGCGCATCACTTCAAGCGAACTACAATAGTATTTACACTTCAGAAAAAGTTGAGATGAGTGACGTTCTTGACAATATCGCTTCAGTATAATACTACACTCTAAACTAAACGATTTTTCGTTTAGTTTTACCTCTTTCTTATTTTATCTTTTAGGAAAATTCTATTTTTAATAAACTTTTCGTAATTTTTATCTTATTTACCCATCTCTTATATGCTTCGACGCAAGATTATAAAGCAAAAGCAGACGCAATCAATCTAGACCAAGAAAGATACTGGCAACTATTACTTCATATGGTAGATGGAGAAAGTGAGATAGATGATGATAAATTTTTCTTCGCACCCAATGGTAAAACAGATGCAAAAGCTGAATTACATGCTACACTTGACGCACTTTTCAATGAAACAAGATTTGATGACAACTCTTCAGCCTGCCTTTTTCCAGCTAGAAAAAACTGGTTAGCAGAGAAACTTGAAATTGACAACTTTGCAGAGGTCTCATGTAAGGAGTTTGATAAAACACTCAAACGCTTAGACCCAAAATCTACCACTATGGTTTTTCCATCGGCACATATCAACTCACCCGCTTCTATGTTTGGGCATACATTTTTACGCCTAAACTCTAGCTACAACTCCAAACTGCTCTCTTATGCTGTAAACTACGCAGCAAATGCAAATGCAGATACTGAGAATGGCGTCATATTTGCCATAAAAGGGCTTTTTGGGGGATACTATGGGCACTATTCACTCTTGCCCTATTATGAGAAACTCAAAGAGTACAGAGACACAGAACAAAGAGATATTTGGGAGTATGATTTATCTTTAAATGAGCAAGAGATTTTAAAGATGGTACACCATATTTGGGAACTTAATAATATCTATTCAAACTACTATTTTTTTACAGAAAACTGCTCTTACAATATGCTCTGGCTTCTTGAAGTTGCTCGTCCAAGTCTACACCTAAGAGAGGAGTTTTTGTATCATGTGACGCCATTAGAGACTATTCATGTTTTTAAAGAAAAGGGAATAATATCTGATGTGAACTACAGAGCATCTAAAAGAGCAATTCTTTTAAAGTATGATGCACTCATAAAAGATGAATATCTTCATTTTGTAAAAGATATAGTAAAATCAAAAATTTCAATAGAGGATTTTTTAAACATTAAAGAGATTTCACTTCAGCAAAAACGCTACATACTTGAAGCCTCAATAGAGTTTTTAGAATACTCTTTTAGTAAAAATGATATGAAAAAGAGTGAGTATATCTCACTTTTTCACTCTCTCTCTAAACATCGTGCTTCTTTAAAAAAAGGCAAAGAGCTTTTCATTAAACCACCGCACAATCCTATAAATGGGCATAGAGCAGTAAGAGTCGCTCTTGGTGGGGGAGTGAGAGAAAATGAAGCGATAGGATTTTTAAATTTTCGAGTAAATTACCATGATTTAGAGGATTCAAATTATGGCTTTTTACGAGGTACACAAATAGAGTTTTTTAATCTTGAACTCTCCTATACCAAAGAGGAGATGGATTTAGAGAAGATGACCCTGCTCTCCATAGTATCTTTAGCGCAGAGGTCTGAATTTTTTGAGAGTATCTCTTGGAGAACAAAATTTGGTTGGGATAGAGACTCACTTGAGGAAAAAGCTGATTTTATGGCAACTGTTGGTGCTGGGTTTAGTTGGGGAAATAAGTATGGCTACTCTTATTTGATGCTTGATCCACTTGTTTATTTTGCAGATGCGTTTAAGGCAGGCATAGGGGGAAGTGTTGGCTTAGTTATAGATGGCTATGATTTTATGAGTACAAATTTGGAATATACTAGACGCTATTAACACACAGATGAGCATCAAAATCTACTCAATGTAACACAAAGTTTTAGAATCTCTCAAAATCTGCAGATGAAGTTTAAGTATGAGTATAAAGATAAAAAAATCTCAGATTTAAAATATACAGAAGAT
>ENA-OVOD01000041-OVOD01000041.1-sediment-metagenome-genome-assembly--contig:-NODE-41-length-13722-cov-2.709271_pt1 | contig 13722 bp, 11 predicted proteins | sample MGYA00250097_ERZ650218 | MGnify/ENA primary metagenome ERZ650218 (study PRJEB26732, sample SAMN07278952) | sediment metagenome | biome: marsh; feature: saltmarsh; material: sediment | place: USA... | reverse complement strand
GATCTTTTCAGGCCCGTCCAATCCGCAAAGTGTGTCCAGAAGTTCAAGCCCAATAGGACCTACTCCCATCATGACAACATTTTTGCCTTTGCTGGATGCAGCTATACATTCACTGTCGGCAGCACTTCTAAAGGTCCTTGCATTTTTTATACCCTTAGTGTCAAATAGTGTTCTGGGATCAGAACCGGTTGCGATGATGAGGATATCATAGCTAAAACTCGAATTCTTTGTGTAGATACGTTTGGATTCCTTGTCTATTTGAATGACTTCAGAATCAAGTTCAAGTTGGACACCGGGAGGAAGAGGCAAGGCAATATCTTTAATATCCGAAGTACCATTGATAAGGGAGCACAGATGGATCCGATCATAGGGAGGATTTGATTCTTTTGATACGATCAAGACTTCATACTTAGGCGCCTGCTCTAAAATCGAGTTGGCCATGTAAGCTGCAGCGATTCCACCGCCTATGATTACGATTCGCATAGTATCTCTCCGTTCAACATATATTATAGTTTACAGTAACATTCTTAGATAATTATTACAAATAAAATATGTTACACTAATGTAGATGAAATACAGGAAGAACCAATGACTATTCCAGAGTATCCCCATTTTGAAACGATTGAGTCCTTAGCCCAAAAAATGGAAATTTCCAAAGAGGGATTAAGCACAGATGACGCAAAAAAAAATCTTTCCATTTATGGTTTGAATGAGATAAAAGAAAAAAAACATAATCTTTTTATACTCTTTCTTTTTCAGTTCAAAAGTCCTTTGGTGTATGTCCTGGTAGTGGCGGTTATGCTTTCTTTTTTTCTAGGAAATATACATGAAGGTGTGCTGATACTGATTATACTTTTACTCAACGCACTTATAGGGTTTTGGCAGGAGCTTAAAGCGCTTAGTTCAATTAAAGCACTTCAAAAACTCACAGAAAGCAAAACAAAGGTTAAACGTGATAATCAGGTACTTGTAGTTTCTTCTACTGAGCTTGTGCCCGGAGATGTCATTCTACTGTCAGAAGGAGATATCGTACCTGCGGATATCCGTCTTTTTGATACTAAGGGATTTGTCATTGATGAATCGATCCTTACAGGAGAGTCTATACCCGTGGATAAGGATGCAAACCTCACTCTGCCTAAAGAGATACTTCCCTATGAAATGGATAATATGGCACTCTCAGGCACTACAGTAACCAAAGGAAATGCAGAAGGTTTTGTGGTATTTACCGGACAAAAAACGTACTTAGCATCTATCTCTACTAAAGCAGAAGAGGAGTCCCGTGAGACTTCATTGAGCAAAGCATTGGAAGTTTTTATTAAAAAACACATGGTTGTCGTATTTATAATGATTTTTATCATTGCAATGCTTTCTTTTTTTGAAGACAAAGAGATAGTTGAGATCATTTATCTGGTCATCGCTTTGCTGGTTGCTTCTGTACCAGAAGGTTTACCTATTGTCATTACATTGGTACTTACCATAGGGGCTATGGCACTGAGCCTTAGAAAAGTCTACATACGTCATTTGCCCTCGGTTGAAACTTTAGGTAGTACTACTGTCATCGCTTCAGATAAAACAGGCACCATCACACAGGGTAACCTTAAAGTAGAAGAAGTATTTTCACTGCATGATACTTTTTCTCAAACTGTTTCATCACTTGCGAATGAATCCATAGAAGGCAAGGGTGATCCTGTCGATACAGCCCTTGCACTTTGGGTCGGTAAAGCGTATGAAGATATACGTGAGAAATATCCGCGTGTAAACCTCTATCCCTTTGATACCAAACATAGATTAATGGCAAGTTCAAATATGATTGAAAAAGAGCATAAAATTTTTGTCAAAGGTGCCTTTGAATCCCTAAAACAGTTTGCAATAAACAAGGATGATTTTAGCATACTTGAAAAAGAGCATGATAGGCTCGCTTCAAATGGCTTAAGGGTCATTGCACTGGGTGTGGGAGAACATACGACAGATGATATAGAAAAATGGCAAATTGAAATCGTTGGACTCGTAGGCTTTATAGACCCTCCTAAAGATGGTGTTCTTGAAGCAGTGCATACAGCACAAAAAGCAGGAGTCAAAGTGATGATGATCACTGGTGATAATGCACTTACTGCTGCAGCTATTGCAAAATCTGTGAATATCTATAAAGAGGGTGATTTGGTAGTTACAGGTAAAGAACTCAATGAGATGGATGATGAAACACTTGAAGAGATCTTGCCAAAGGTTACTGTGTGGGCAAGAGTACTTCCTGAACACAAATATCGTATCGTAAAAGCACTCCAGAAAGAAGGAGAAATCGTTGCTGTGACAGGAGATGGGGTCAATGATGTACCTGCCCTCAGAACTGCTGACTTAGGTATAGCTATGGGGGAGGGAACAGACGCAGCAAAATCTACTGCAAATATGGTATTGGCAGATAATAATCTTTCTGTCATTGTTGATGCCATTAAAGAAGGACGTTCCATTGCCAATAATATTAGAAAAACGATCTATTTCCTTCTCTCTACATCTTTGGATGAAGTGATTCTCATTACAGGTGCTATCTTAATGGCGTTGCCGTTACCACTTTATCCTATACAAATTTTATGGATCAATCTCGTTGCAAACAGTGCTTTGGACAAAACATTTCCTTTTTTAAAAGATGAAGAGGATGTGATGAACAGAGCACCAAGCAAATTACATGAACAATTTCTAGATAAAGTGCAGCTTTTACGTGTACTCTATGTCGTTCTAGTGATTAGTATAGGTGCACTTTTTATATATGTCTGGATGTTGGAACACTACACAAAAGAGTATGCAGTCTCTACCCTTTTCACAGCTTTCATTATGGCTACATGGATGAATGGTCTGCAGTCACTGAAGGAGCATGAACCTTTTTTGAAAAATATCCGAAAATCACTACAGATCAATCCGTATATTTTTTACGGTATAAGTATAGGAATCATCCTACAACTTTGTGCCATTTATCTGCTTTCAGATGTATTTCACACATTGCCACTTAATTCGGAATCATTAACGATCATAGGCATAATGGCACTGTGGGTATTTACAATGATCGAAATACGTAAGTGGGGTGAGTACTTCTGGAAAAAGTAGGTAAAATTAAAAAAGAAGTTGCATAAATTAGATTATGCTGATCTCTTTTTTAACATCAACCACTTATCTGCTTCCATTACAATAACCAATCCTATAGCAATGACTGCAAGTTTTAGCCAAAGATCAAAGGAAACGTGTTGTGTAGAAAGTACGTTTTGCATAAATGGAATATGCATACAGACTATATGTAAAAGCTGTGTAAAGATAACCAATAAAATCAAAAACATACTGTTTCTATATCCTATCTTATGCAGGTAATTGAGCTCTGTTCTTGAGTTAAAGACATGTACATTTTCAAAGAGTACCATCAAAAGCAGTACAGTATTTCTTGCACTTTCTACACTCTCCCCGTTTTGCAGTAAGAAGTAAAACAGTACAAAAGAAACTATACCAATATAGAAACCACCTACCATAATACGCCTAAGCATAAGTCTATTAAAAATAGGTTCTTTAGGTGATCTGGGTTTCCTCTTTAAAAGTCCTGGTTCTGCAGATTCTAAGCCTAGCATGACATCCTGTATACCATTGGTCACAAGATTTAGCCATAAAAGTTGTACAGGAAGTAAAGGCAGTGGAAGTCCTGTCATAAATGAAAGCATCACTAATACCAACTCAGCAAAACCTGTTGATATAAGCAGGTAGATTACTTTTCTGATGTTGTCATGTGCTCGTCTTCCTTCTTCTATTCCATTAACGATAGAAGCAAAGTTATCATCCGTTAAAATAAGATCACTCGACGCTTTTGCAATATCTGTACCACTTTTACCCATCGAAACACCAATGTTGGCATGCCTGAGGGCAGGGGCATCATTGACTCCGTCTCCTGTGACTGCAACATAGTGTCCAAGAGATTGATAGGCCATAACGATCTTCATTTTTTGTGCTGGTGTAACACGGGAAAAAACGCTTTTATCTTTTAGATTCTCTGCTTTGGATCCATTGTCTTCCCATGCAATTAACTCTTTTTCGCTCATTACTTCCTCATGTGAAGAGGCAATGCCTAGATCCTGTGCAATGCTGAGTGCTGTATTAGGGTGATCTCCTGTGACCATGACCACTTTGATACCCGCTTCTTTCGCTTTTTTGATAGCTTCTGGACTCTCTTCTCTAACTGGGTCAATGATCGCAACAAAGCCAAGATAGGTAAAGTCTTTCAGATTAATAGAGGATTCATCTGAAGACTCTTTATAAGCAAGTGCAATGGTCCTGTATCCTTTAAGGGCCCACGTATCTACATCTGATAGGATATTCTTTTTCTCTTCTTGGGTTATATTACAGTGTTCAAGTACTGTCTCTGGAGAACCTTTGCTAAATTGAAAGATCGTATCATCAAGCTCCATCATTACTGCAGAAAAACGGTTGATAGGCTCATAAGGTATCTCATCTATTTTTCTGTATGACCTTGCACTTGTGACATAGGATTCATCAGCATTTGCAGCAAACTGTGCCAAAGCTATATCTACCTGATCGCCCAAAAAATCAACCTTGCCTTCTTGAGAAAAATCATAACGTATTTCATTACAGAGAATAGAAGCGAGATAGACTTTATCATGGGCTTCATGTAATGTATTGGTATCATAGACTTGACTTTGTGATATGAAGTACTCCACGCTGAGTCTGTTTTGTGTTAATGTACCTGTTTTATCACTGGCTATCAGTGTACAGGCACCCAGTCCTTCTATGGCAGCTAATTTCCGTATAATGACATTTTTTTTAGACATAGATAAAGAAGCGGAGGTTAAAGCCACAGTAATGGCTACTGGAAGACCTTCAGGTATGGTAGAAACCGCAAGAGCAACAGAAAAAAGAAAGAGTGCATAAAACTCCATGCCTTTGAGTAAGCCTATTGCAAAAAGTATAACAACCATAATGGCAATGGCAATAGAAATAGTAAAAGAGAGCATTTCCATTTTTTCAACCAAGGGTATTTTGGCTTTACTTTTTTTGCTAAGCAGTTGCGCTATCTTACCGGCTTCTGTATCTTTACCTATAGCTGTTACAACACCTATACCTCTACCACTTGAAATATAGGTACCTGCAAAGAGCATATTTTTTCGTTCTGGAATCAGCAGTTTATCATTATCACTAATAAAGTGAGCATCTTTATTCACATCAATGGATTCACCTGTAAGTAATGACTCATCTACCGTGAGGTTGTTAGTTTCAAACATTCTGACATCAGCACCCACTTTGGTACCAGGTTCAAAGATCAATATATCTCCTGCAACAATTTGTCGGCTATCCACCTCCTGTATTTCACCGTCTCTCAGTACCATGACACTCGTTTTGATAAGGTTTTGCAGAAGTTTTGCTTTTTGTGATGCAGAATACTCTTGATAGGTTCCAATCACTGCATTAAGAAGTAAAACAAGTAGAATAAAACCTGCATCTGTATATTCTTGGATCATGAGTGCCATGAATGATGCTATAAGTAAAACATAGATGATAGGACTTTTAAATTGTTGAAGAAAATGTTCTAAAAGTGACATATCAGGCTCAGAAGGTAAAATATTTAGACCATATTTATCCTGCCTATCCATGACTGACGCTTCTGTTAGGCCAGAACGATTTGATTCTAAAATTGAAAATGTCTGTTCAATCGTTTTGGTATGAAAATTAATGTTCGACCTCTTTTTATGACTAAGCTATAGTACATTTTTATTTCACAATATAATCTATTTTACACTCTTTATTTTAACAATTCCATTAATATATTTGAGTTGTACTATTAAGTTTTTTAATAGTAGAATATAAATAGCTACACATACAATGTATATTTAAAATTTTAGAAAGAGGTGTATATCATGAAAGAATTAAAAAGAGTACTGGTAGGATTGGATGTCACTGAGAAATCAAATAATGTTTTAAAAAGAGCCTTAAGTATAGCGAATGAACACAAAGCTGATCTGTTTATTGTGCATGCTGTGAGGACGCCTTGGATTGGAGTACCAAGTTATTTTGGGGGGAAAGATATTGACATCGATAAGGAGAGTATTGCTAAAAATATAGAAAAAAAGATCAAAACATTGAACAGAGAGTTTAAAGTCAATTGTTTTGTCTTTGTAAAAGAAGGTAATCCACAAGATATCATACTCTATGAATCAAAATTAAATCAAATTGATATGATCGTCATTGGTGCGCACAGTAAGGCAAAAGGGAGAAAAGGTTTCTTAGGTACGACAGCACAAAAAGTAGCACACCAGAGTCATTTACCTGTGTTGATCGTTAAAAACAGTGTTAAAAACCCTTATAAAAACATCATAGCACCAACAGACTTTGGAATGCAATCAAAGCAAAGTATTTTATTTGCAAAAGATGTCTTTCCAAATGCAAAAATAAATGTAGTCAATGCCTTTGATACAATCTATATGGAAGGACCTTATGCTGTAGTAGGTCGTGACCTCTCACAATATAATGATGTAGCCAGATCTTGTGCCAAAAGTGATTTAAAAAATTTTATGGAAGAAGTATCTGTTAAAAAAGGTAAAGTGATCGATGGTGAACTCTATACGAAAGAGACACTGGTCAATTATATCAAGGAGGGGTCGTATGACCTTGTAGTCGTTGGGTCTCGCGGTACAGTAGGGTTGAATGCATTATTGGGAAGTGTGGCAAATTATATTTTAAGAGAAACATCAAAAGATATCTTGATATATGTACCGTAGATCAATACTATTATAGAACTAACTATTTAAACAAAGGGGTAGAGTATGAAAAAGAGAGATGATCTGGACTTTAATGAATTTGAAAAAATATTAAAAGAAAAATTAGCACATATAGAAAGCAATATTGAACAGCTTCGATCGGAACTTGATAGCGTAGGAAGTGATGATGGGATTAATGATATGGAAGATCTTGCATCACTTCAAAGTCTCAGCAGTAAAGACAATACGCTTTTAAATCAGCAGGAAAATGAGCTAAAAGAGACTCTGCATGCACTTGGAAAAATAAAAAATGGAACCTTTGGAATTTGTGAAAAAAGTGCAAAACCAATACCTGAGGAACGATTAAGAGTCAATCCTATTGCCAGAACCAAGGTTTAGTAGAAAATTAAAGGGTTGTATTATTTGTCTCTTGTAAAGCTTATGAGTTAAAAATATATTTAATTGAATTTATTTTAGAGAAAGGGAGATGTTCCGGTGAATATTGGTATTCCAAAAGAGATAAAGAGTAAGGAATATAGGGTAGGGATGATCCCCTCTGGTGTAAGATTGCTTGTAGAGGGTGGACATCAAGTCTATATACAAAAGGATGCTGGAGAGAAAAGCGGGTTTTCTGATAACGAGTATCAGCAATCCGGTGCTGTGATTCTGGAAGATCCCAAAGAGATATTTGAGATCTGTGAAATGATCGTAAAAGTAAAAGAGCCTCAGTCAGAGGAGTATGAACTTTTAAAACCCGGACAAATACTCTTTACCTATCTACATCTAGCTCCCAATAAAAAGTTGACAGAGGTCCTTAAAGAAAGAAAAGTGACGGCCATAGCCTATGAAACAGTACAAGATGAAGGAAGGCTACCTTTACTTGAACCTATGAGTCAAATCGCAGGAAAAGTTGCGCCAATGGTTGCAAGCTATTTTCTTTCAATGCATAATAAAGGGATGGGTGTATTGATAGGTGGCACAAGTGGAATATTACCTTCTAAAGTCTTGATCATTGGCAGTGGAAACGTAGCAAAAAATGCGGCTAAAATTGCTTCAGGTATGGGGGCAGATGTGATTATTATGGGGAGAAATCCACATAGTATGACAGAAATTGAAGACTTGATGACAACAAATGTTTCTACACTGTACTCTAATGCCTATAATATGGAAAAGATCTTACCTACGGTTGATATTGTTATTGGTGCAGTATATGTCACTGGTGAAAAAGCACCGCACTTAATTACAAGGAAAATGCTTTCTTATTGTAAGAAAGGGGCAGTGTTAGTTGATGTTGCTATTGATCAGGGAGGATGTATAGAAACTTCACGCCCTACAACCCATGATGAACCTGTTTTTGAGTTAGATGGTGTGTTACACTATTGTGTCGCCAATATACCTGGGGATTATCCTCTAACTGCTACACAAGCATTGTCAAATGCAACAATACCCTATGTAAAGAAGATTGCAGATATGGGGTGGAAAAATGCATGTTTAAAAGATGCATCCATCTACAGCGGGGTAAATGTCGCAGGTGGATATGTGACTGACGAGGCTGTAGCCAATGCACATAATATGGACTATCACATGTTAAAAGATATGATGTACCATTGTACAGAATTTGGAGATAGACTATGATAAAACCACTGAGTACTGATAAACTTTATAACCATTGTGACTTAGAGTTATTTGATTTTAAAACGACTGCGGAACTGGAAGATCCTAATGAGATCATAGGCCAGAATAGAGCACTCAAAGCCATCAGTTTTGGTATAGGTATCAAGAAAGAGGGATACAATCTTTATGCGATGGGAAGAGTTGGCAGCGGAAAACATAAAGTGGTAAAAAAGTTTATCCAGAGTCAGGCAAAAGATGAAAAAAAACCAGGGGACTGGTGTTATGTCAATAATTTTGAAGACCCTAGAAAACCGATCTATCTAAAGCTTGAAGCTTCTATGGGAGTACAGCTTAGAAAGGATATGGAAGAGCTTATAGAAGAATTACAAACTGTCATTCCCTCTATATTTGAAAGTGAAGAGTATCGTATACAAAAACAAGTAATTATAGATAAACTGACAGAAGCTAAAGAGAAATCTCTAATGGAAGTGAAAGAAAGAGCCAAAAAGGATAATATATTCATCAACTATACGCCAGCAGGCTATACACTTTCACCTATGCGTGCTGATGGAGAAGTCCTTGGAAAAGAAGAATATCAGGCACTAAGTACGCAAGATAAAGAACAGATACAAGAGAAAATACTCAAGTTTAAGAATGAGCTGGAAAATATCGTTCAAGATATTGTAATAGAGAGTAAAATACAGCAAAAAGAGATTCGAGAACTTGAAAGAAATATGACCAAAAAAGCTGTAGACTCAAGTATTAATGAATTAAAGGGCAAGTATCAAGCTTATGAAAAAGTCGTAGCCTATTTAGATAGTGTAGAAGAGGACATTATAGACAATTCACAAGATTTTCTAATTTCTGCTCAAAACAATCTTGCAACTATGGGAATGAACTATGCTAAACAGAGTGGTATATTTAACAGATACAATGTAAATGTCATCGTAGCGCATAAAGATGAAGATGGTGCACCTATCATTTATGAGAATAATCCAACCTATACAAATTTATTTGGTGAGATCGAGCATATCGCACAAATGGGGACACTTTTGACCGATTTCAATCTGATCAAAGCCGGAGCATTGCATAAAGCCAATGGTGGATATCTGATATTGGATGCTTCAAAGGTATTAATGCAGCCTTTTGTCTGGGAAGGACTTAAAAGGATGCTGAAATCTTCCGAGATCCGTATAGAGCCACTTGCACGTTCATTGAGTTTGATAAGTACGCTTTCTTTGGAGCCTGAGACCATTGAATTGGATATAAAGATCGTACTTATAGGTGATAGATTGCTCTATTATATCTTATATAATTATGATCCTGAGTTTAGGGAACTCTTTAAGATCAATGCTGATTTTGAAAATGAGACAGACAGGAATGATGAAAATATTCAGCTTTATGCCAGAATGATAGGTATGATAGCAAGGGATAATGGCCTTCTACCATTGGATAAACAGGCTGTGGGCAGGGTGATCGAATACAGTTCACGTATGGCAGAGGATAGCCAAAAACTCACCACGCATTTGGCAGGTTTGAGTGATCTGATACACGAGGCTGACTTTATCGCTTCACAAGAACATATGGATCATATTTCAAAAGTACAGATAGATCAAGCCATTATGGAAAAGATTGAAAGATCAGACAGGATCAAAGATAAGATGTATGAAGCGATCCAGAGAGGAACCATACTGATAGAGACAGGAGGATCTGCTATAGGTCAGATCAATGGGGTTGCAGTACTTGACCTTGGTAACTTCTCATTCGGTCATCCTTCAAAGATCACAGCACTCACTCGACTGGGTAAAGGCGGTGTGATAAATATAGAAAGAGAAGCGAAGCTCAGCGGTCCAACCCATGACAAGGGGATGATGATACTTTCATCTTATTTGGCGGCTACCTATGCGAAAGATTTCCCTTTAACTATGACAGCGACACTGGTATTTGAACAGTCTTATGGAAAAATTGATGGTGACAGTGCCTCATGTGCAGAACTCTTTACACTACTCTCTTCATTAAGTGAAGTAGCACTTGATCAATCCATCGCAGTAACCGGTTCTGTGAATCAAAATGGTCAGGTTCAGGCAGTAGGCGGTATTAATGAAAAAATAGAAGGATTTTATGATATCTGTAGTTTGGTAAATAGTAACAAAACGCATGGTATTATTATCCCTGAATCTAATGTCAAGCATTTGATGCTGAAAGAAGAAGTGCTGGAAGCAGTAAAAAATGATACATTTAAGATCTATGCTATTGAGAGCGTGAATGAGGGCTTGGAGATACTTACAGGTAAAGAAAGCGGTACAAAAGATGCAAACGGTCATTTTCCAAAAGAGAGTATCAATTACCTTGTAGAAGAGAAGTTGAAGCTTTTTGCAAATAAGAGCAAACAAAAAAAGATATGAGAAACTGATGATTATCTGTAGCTGTATCCTTCATCTGGAACTGCCTTATGTCCAATCACTCAAAGGACGTAGAAGTGTTACTAACAGTATGAAAGAGAAGCTTAAAGCATTTAATGTGTCTGTGATGGATATCAGTGGTGAGTATGCTAAAGAGGCTGACATTGCTTTTGTTTTTCTCTCTCCAAACTCTCTTAAATCCACACAATATCGTGAAAAGATCGAACAAATGCTTGAGAGGAATTTTTCAGAATATCACTTTGAACTGGAGTATGAAGAGATTTGAATTCACGAATAAATTTCAAAGCTTTATAAGAGGATGATGAGATGAAAAATAGACAACATCATGATTAAGAAATGAGAGTTTCACTCTTAGCATTTGCAAAAGTAGTTTTAGTCGGACTACTTTCCATCTTTTTGTTACTTTTTCTAGTCTTTGGCAGCTGGATACTTTGGGAGCGAAATCGTGATGCACTGCTAGGCATTGATTTTTACTCTGGTAAAGTTGAACTTTCTCATGATACTAGCTATAATCTAACACTTGATGAGATTCCTGAACGGAGATACCGTCATATTGCTTTAAGAACAGAATACCTGGGAAATATCAAAGCAATTATCTCTGAGCCTACAGTTATTCCTAAAGAAGGGATTCCAGTTGTCATTATTTTAGGTGGTCTTGAAGTTGATGAAGATATTTTTAGACTTATACACGATCCGGGAGAAAATATTTATGTCATCTTTAAATATCCTTACACACCGGAGTATTGGTATGAAGGCACACCAATTGTTGAGATCCCCGTGATTAGAAAATCGATGTTGAAAGTACCATCTCAAGTGCTGGCCTTACATAAATGGGTGTCTAAACAACCTTGGACAGAGAAAGGACGTGTTACATTTGCAGGTTTTAGCTTTGGTGCGATGTTTTTACCAGCTATCTACCATTTGGCTGACAGCTATAATGAAGTCCTAAATCCAGGTGTTATCGCCTATGCAGGTGCAGACATATCTGATCTTCTCTATACAAATATGGATAAAATTGATTCACCATGGCGAACAATTGGTGCATTACTTGGTGAAACTGCTATCTATAGTATAGAACCGGCACGTCACCTACCCTATATGAACAATGAATTTCTTCTCATCAATGGTACAAGAGATCATCAGGTTTCAACATACAGTTGGGAAAAGCTACATCGATTGACATCACAACCCAAAACGGTTGTGATTCTTGATGAAGGACATATGCATCCTCGCAAACCTGAATTGACAAAAAAATTGGTAAAAATCAGCAGAGAGTGGTTGAGAGAAAGAGGACTGATCAATTAGCAGGCAGCAAATTCTGTAAAGACCAGTAGATGATTGGGATAGTCTTTTGCTCCATATAATTAATTGAATAAGAGTTCTTATTTAGTATGCTCAGAACCATGAAAATTGTATAGAAAAACACCTACCCCTGTGAGAAATCCTGTGAGGAATAGATACCATGGAAAGTGGGTTGGAAAACTCTGCTCAATTACAGATACCCCAGGGATGATGAATGAAATGATAATGAGCAGTGCTGCGATAAGCTCAAATAGTATAAAGTATTTGCCAAATTGAAAAAAATGATTTTGATGGTTGCGTATCAGTGTGGCCATACCAGAATAGATGAATCCGAGAGAGACAAGGACCGGTGCCCAGATGGGCCCAATCCAAGGTGAAGGGATTAAAAATAGAATATCCAACGTGTTCATACTTTCTGGCCAATGAAGAAGCAGTTTTAAAAAAATATAGTAGAAAATATCCCATAGGCCAAAGAGTACGAAAAAAGCTGCGAACCGACTTTGCAGTCTCTTATATGTTAGAGATGCAGTTGCCCAGAGTATGAGTAGTGTTGCTGCTTCACGAAGTACTTCGGTCAACAGTATACGATCATGTATATTGACCAAAGGAAATGCAAAACCTTCAGGATAATATATTTCCCGTAGATAAACAACGACAGCAGCCTCCATATATCCAAAGACTACACCCCATACTATTAACCATAAGAGCTGTTTTAACATGATCATCCTTTATTTTTTAAGACTCTAATACCTGATCCAAATATTTCTTCATACGTCGGTAATGATCACCACGCCAGTAGATACGATCACATTTAGGACAGTATTCAAAATAATTAAAATATTTTTTGACCTTTTCAGGCAGACGTTCTATGATCTTTTCTTTGTCAATCGTTTGTAGTGGAGTGTTACAGACAATACATCGGCTGAAGGAAGCAGGGTGTTCTCTTAACTTATACAAGTCTATCAGTAATTTTAGCTGTGCTTGGGTCTCTTTAGGCTCTAAAAAAAATACAGGAGCATTTTTACGTTGAGAAAGGCAACGGTCTCTGGTAAGAATAGTGCGATCTTCATTTTTTGCTAGTTGAAGCAGTGAATCATCTTCTATATGCGGAAAATAAAGCGTGTCAATCCCCATAAGTCGAAGAAATTTTGCCAGCTTTCCAAGATGGCAATCAGCGATGAACTTTATGCTGTTATTTTTAGCAAAATTATGGGAATATTGCATTACTTACGAGGTTTTTCCTCTACTCTGGCTGCCCACTGCGAAAGATCTGTTGGAATGTCATCCAGTTCATTTTTGAGTTGATCCCATGCTGCATAGTCCGTATCAAAAGCTGCTACATCTTCTGCAGCCAGTTCTGCACTGGCATATTCACCAAGCAGTTCTTCTCCCATCCAGAGTTGATAAAGCAAATGGCTCATCTGCCGTATTTCAAAAGTTCCAATGTTCGTATTATAAATATAGTTTTTCATCTAAGATCTCCATCAGTTTAGTTAAATGAGATTTACATAACCTCTAACATCTTAGAGGCATATAAATATATTTTAGCACAAAGACATTGACATTTCTTTTATTTATTTGTTAGTATAAGTATTAGTTGTCTTTCATGCTGATCGAAAGGTGTATAAGATGAAACGCTTATT
>ENA-OVOD01000040-OVOD01000040.1-sediment-metagenome-genome-assembly--contig:-NODE-40-length-14005-cov-3.549038_pt1 | contig 14005 bp, 14 predicted proteins | sample MGYA00250097_ERZ650218 | MGnify/ENA primary metagenome ERZ650218 (study PRJEB26732, sample SAMN07278952) | sediment metagenome | biome: marsh; feature: saltmarsh; material: sediment | place: USA... | reverse complement strand
GTTTGAACCATAGATCGGATCGCTAAAGAGCCCTTCTATTGTTAATGTCATGATACGAGACAACCAATGACTACCATAATTGGTCTTTTCATATGCACGCAAAGCTTTTTCTTTCTCCTCCTCTGACAGAGATATAAATCGTCCTTTTTCTCGTCTTTCCAGTTCTCTGGCTCCCTCAATGACAAATGCTTTGATGTCTTTATCAAAACTCTTATGTAACATAGTTTCAAACAAGAATTGTGTTGCATGCATGGATTTTGCAGAGGGCAGCTTACTCTCTTCAGGGAATAAATGCTCCTGTACAGCAGAGATTATCGGCTCAACTTTTTTAAATGTTTTCTCAAAATCACTGATCTCTTTAGCCGTGATATAGGGAGAGAGACCAAGAACAGAACCGAGTATAAGAAATTTTCTTCTTTTCATTGAATATATCTTTTCATTGATTTTTGATATTATAATACGATTGTGTGTACTTTAGGTGCACTATACCATACGCACTTTACACGGTTTGGCTATTATACGGAAAGTGTCAAAAAATATAAGAACATGAATATAAAAACATATACAGCTAATACTCAATGTGGTGAAGGAAAATATGGCGATAACTAGCCTTCCCCCCCCTCAACTCTTGCAGCGAGGGATCTTCTCTATTTCTTTATTTAATACACACACAGTACACATCTTTCATACTATACTTACACTGTAACAACAAACATATTGTATATAAAGGAGTTACAAATGCTAAAAGATATTTATCCTAATACCAAAAATATATTAAGCAAGGGAGAAGATATTGCCTTACTTTTGGCCAGACTTACTATCGCCTATGGATTTTACGGGCCGGCAATGCAAAAATGGTCAGATATCTCTAGTGTTGCCAGCTGGTTTGGCACACTAGGTATCCCTTTCCCTACTTTGAATGCCTATCTGGCAGCCAGTACGGAACTGTTGGGGGTTGTGTTATTAACATTGGGACTATTTACAAGACTTATTTCACTGCCGCTTATTGTTGTGATGATTGTTGCCATTACTACCGTACATTTAGCCCATGGCTTTTCTGCAGGAGACAATGGATTTGAAATTCCTTTATATTACATGCTTTTTTTAGCAATATTTGCTTCATTTGGAGCCGGAAAATTGAGCTTGGACCATCTTCTCTTTGGTGAAGAGCAATAACAAAAAGGAAAAACAATGAAAAAATTACTGATATTACTTGGAGCAATGGCTCTTACATTTACACTGGCAACAGCAGAGGGGAAATGTGGTAAATGCGACAGCAGCAAAAAAACTGAAACAAAATGTGACAGTGGGAAATGTGATAACGGCAAAAAATCTGCAAACAAATGTGACAGTGGTAAAAAAGCTGAAAACAAATGTGACAGTGGAAAGTGTGACAGTAACAAAAAAGCTCCAGACAAAGGTAAATGCGGTAAAGGTAAATGTGGAGAATAATTTACACATAACGCTTCTTTTTCAAGTCTCCTCTATCTCATCGTAGGGGAGATTTATCTTTCTTTTATAAATCATTGTATAATGTATCTATTAATCCCAGAAGGATACCTATGCGACACTTACTGATCATGCTTACTCTCTTATTATCTTTTGCAGGATGTGAAGACAAGGGACAGCTCGCCAAAGAACAGGCTGTACATGATGCCCAAATAGCACAAAAAGCCAGAGCAGAACTACTGGCTGAACTTGAGGCAGAAAAGGCACAGAAACAAAAAGAGTCGCAAGAGAAAAATGAAACCAAACTAAGCAAGATGGGCGTCCATATGGATGATGGCATTATCACGATTGATACAAATAAAACAAAAGACTTTTTTAGAGACATAAATCAAAAGATGGCTGTACACATAAAAAAAATCTCTGATGACATGGAAAAAGGAATCATTGAAAGCAAAGAAGCTGGCGTAGAAGTGAATGAACAACATATTCATATCGATCTCAATCAAACCCAAAATCTACTTCAAGATTGGGGAAAGAAAATGCAAATTTTTATACAAGAATTTGCTGAAGTGGCACAAACACTAGAAACAAATGAATCAAATACTACACATAAAGGAATGTAATGCAACCAATAGATATGAACTCTGATGAATTTCAAGCTGAATTAGAAAAAACATGGACCTTTGTAGACAAAGTCAATAACCAATTTGGTTTTGTACTCAATCCCAATGAAGAGGTCAACGAAGGTGTTGCTATGGGGCTTGCAAGAAACAAGCTCATCTATGGTAAAAGATTTTGTCCTTGTTTCATGGTCATAGGTGAAACAAAAGAGGAGCAAAAGGCAGCAGATAACCGTATCTGTCCATGTACCCCTGCTTTAGAAAAAGAGATCCCTGAAGATGGTACCTGTCACTGTGGGATCTTCTGTACTCCAGAGTACGCCCAAGCGCAAGCCCAACACGATACCATAGAAGAAGTCGTGCATCAACACTCTGGTGGTTTGACAAAAGAGCAAGCGGAGCTGCTTCTTAAAGAAGAACAACTTGACGGAGATGAACTTGAAGCACTCATAGAAGCAAAAAATCTGGGGATGATCGATTTTACTCTTGTGGATACAAGAGAGTACATGGAGTACCAAATGGAGCATATCGTAGGAACTGACAAACTTGTACCTACCTCACAATTCTATGCAAAAGTAGAAGAAGAACTCGCAGGACTCAAAAAAGAACCTATCATCGTTTACTGTCACTCAGGAAGCAGAAGCTATCAGGTACAACATGCGATGAAAGGTCTAGGGTTTGAACACGTATGCAATCTACGTCCAGGGATCATCGGTTTTTCCGGTCAAACCCAAAGAGGATAACCTCTATTCCTATTAGGAGGAAACTTTTCCTCCTCTCCCAAAATGCGGAAGCCCTTACCCCTCAAACAAATCACAACGATAATACTATCAATTAGCCCACGACAGTCCTTTGCATTTTGTTTTTTTGGGTTCGTTTTCTTATTTGTTGCATCAACAAATAAAAAAAGGAATGAATACAATACAATCCAAAGACAAAATTTTAAATTTTAAATTTTAAAAAAGTTGGGGAAATAATTAAAGGGGATGAGGAGCCGAAGCCCCTCAAGAAATAGTTAACTCAAAAGTTAATTATTTAGCTAGCGCAGCTTTTGAAGCTTCCGCTACTTTTGCAAAACTTTCAGGAGCATTCATTGCCATATCAGCAAGAATTTTTCTGTCAAGTTCGATATTTGCAAGTTTTAGACCATGCATAAATGTTGAATAGTTCAATCCATTTAATCTTGCAGCTGCATTGATACGAACGATCCAGAGTCTTCTGAAATCTCTCTTTTTTTGTCTTCTATCTCTGTAAGCATATACTAATGAACGCTCAAGTTGCTCTTTCGCTTTTCTGAAGTGTTTTCTTCTACCGCTATAGAACCCTCTAGCTTGTTTTAATAATCTTTTGTGTCTTCTACTTCTTACGACACCAGTTTTTACTCTCATGGTTTTCCTTTACCTTAGACTTGTACTGTAACTTTTTAAAAGTCAGTTTTAGTAGGTGTCAAACATTCTCTCTGTTTGAACTTGCCCCTAATCGGGGGAATATTATCTATCAAAAAATGATTAGTTAATCATCTCTTTAATGTTTTTTGCATCAACAGGGTCAACGTGCTTAGGACTTCTCATACTTCTGTGATGTTTACCATCAACTTTAGTAAGGATGTGACTTCTATACGCCGTTCCTCTTTTGATTTTGCCGCTTTTTTTCACTTTAAAACGCTTAACAGCGCCTTTAACACTTTTCATTTTTGGCATATGCTTACTCCCTTATGGATTTTTTCCACCAAACATACATTTAGTAGAAAATGGGACGGTATTATACCCAAACTATCTAAAATATTTATAAATCCATTCTGTACCGATATCTCTAACCCTATTTGTGTTAAAATCTATCTATTAAAAATGAGGGCAGGCCTAGTGGACAAAGTGACCGAAATACTTTCTCAAAAAAAGAAGCTTTTAACAGAGGTTTATTTTGATTTACAAATGCATTTTGAAGAAAAATATGGGAAAGATGCCCTTGTCCTGATGGAAATCGGTACTTTTTTTGAAGTCTATGAAGTGAACAATGATGAGATGAAAGTAGGTAAAGCCAAAGAGATCGCCGAACTACTTAACATCCAGCTCACACGTAAAAGTAAAGCTGTATTGGAGAACTCGGTATCTAACCCTCTTCTTGCAGGTGTCCCTGCTGTCTCTTTAGACCGTTATCTCTCCCGTCTCATCTCTACCAAAAAATATACGATTATTGTTGTCAAACAAAAAGGAGAGATGCCAAACATCAAACGCTATGTCTCCAACATCATCTCTCCGGGTACAAACTTTGAATACTTAAGTGAACCCTCTGAAAACAACATTGTTTCTCTGCTCATAGATGAAAATGCCGGTATCTTTTCTGTAGGTTACTCTGCCATAGATGTGAGTACAGGTAAAACCATCTGTAACGAGATACACTCCACCCGTGATGACAAAACGTATGCCCTCGATGAAGCTTTTAACCTTTTACAGACTTACACCACTTCAGAAGTGATCATTACGCTTGACAGTAAAGAGATAGACAAGGAGTGGATCATTCATTATTTGGAACTCGAATCTCTACACTACTCTCTCAATACAAAACGCTTTAAGATACAATTTCAAAACGAACTCTTTACCCGTGTCTTCAACATCAACTCCTTTCTTTCCAGCATCGAGTTCCTAGACCTTGAGAGACACCCTTATACGACAGAGTCTTTGGCAGTACTGATCGACTTTATTATAGAACATGATGAGAGTATTATAGAGAAAATGAACAAACCACAGTTCTTGGGGAATAATCGTTATATGTACATCGGTAATAATGCCATGGAGCAGCTTTCAGTGATCTCTCGAGACCCTTCCGACATTACACTGCTTGACCTAATAGACAAAACGTCTACGGCTTTTGGCAAACGCCTTCTCAAAGAAAGACTGCTCAATCCCATCTGCGATAAAGAGTTGCTTGAACAACGCTATAATCTTACAGAATTGTTACTACCCAGCATCAATCGTTTTGAGACGCATTTAAAACAGATCTATGATCTTGAGCGTATTACGCGGCGTATCAAACTGCGGAAATTGCATCCTGTAGAACTTACGTACATTTCTATGTCTTTAGACGCCATTGTTAAGCTTCTTGAAGATGCCCAAAACAATGGTCTTGAAATAGATGACAACCTCTATGATGAAACACAAGAGATGCTAAAAGTTTTACATGACACTTTTGAGCTAGATATCTGTGCCCGCTTCCGTATAGAGCAGATCAATGACAACCTTTTCAAAGATGGTGTTTACCCTGCGATTGACAGCATTGTCAAGAGTCAGCAAAAAGAAGTCAACAAAATGGATGATGTAGCCACTCATGTTGAATCACTCTTTGAAAAAGACAAACTCTTTAACGGTACAGCCAAATATGCCACTGTGAGTTATTTGGAAAGTGAAGGGTACTTTCTCAACCTTACAAAAAATCGCTTTACCCTTATAGAGAAGTCTCTCAAAGAGTCTTTCGTGACCATTGACAACCAACATCACTTTTTTAAAGACTTTCACTATAAATACTTGAAAAATACCGTCAAAGTACAGGCTCCACTCTTTGAAGAGATCACAAGAAACTATGAAACATCCCAGATCAAACTTGTTTCACTTGTCAAACAGCGCTATATTGAGAGTCTCGATCTGCTCGAAAATAGATTTTCATTGCTTCTAGACAAACTTATCGTCTTTATCGCGAATATAGATGTGGCTATTTCCAATGCCAAATGCAGTAAAACGATGAACCTATCCCGTCCTATCATAGAAGAGGGAAACTTCTATGAGGCGATAGCATTGCGCCATCCTATTATAGAGTCCAATGATGAACGCGGTATCTATGTGCCTAATGACGTTTTTTTAGGCCAGAACAATGGTACGACGCACAATCACATCACCCTTAATGCCAGCGATGGTGAAGATGTTTTAGGTACGCTTCTGTATGGTATCAACTCTTCAGGAAAATCCTCGTTGATGAAAAGTATAGGAATTTCAGTGGTCCTGGCACAGGCTGGGTTTTTTGTACCTGCGGTGGAACTTCGTTTTGGACTCTATGACAAACTCTTTACCCGAATCGTTTCACAAGACAATCTTTACAAAGGGTTGTCAACATTTGCAGTGGAGATGATGGAGCTCAAAAATATCTTTAACCGTGCGAATGAGCGCTCTTTGGTTTTAGGCGATGAGATAAGCCAAGGTACAGAAACAGAATCTGCACTTGCTATCGTTTCAAGTGCTATACTTAAGCTTATCTCATTGAGGTCGACCTTTATCTTTGCTACGCATTTACATCAGCTAGGAAGCATCCCTCAGCTGCAAAGCATGAAACATCTCATCTTCTTGCATTTGGGGATCAAGTATGATGAAAGTAATGATACCCTCATCTATAATCGTGTATTGCAATTAGGTATGGGAGACAGTCTTTACGGACTCGAGTTTGCAAAATCACTACATATGGACAGTGAATTTCTCCAAACTGCACAAACCATACGTGAAAACCTGAACAACGGTGGAAGTGACATGAAAAAGCTGCGTAGACAAAAAAGCAGTAAATACAACAAGGACCTTTACCTCAGTAAATGTGCCTTGTGTGAGGAGAGTGTGGAAGATGTCCATCATATCGCTGAACAGAAGCATGCAAATCAAGAAGGACATATAGACCATTTCCATAAAAACCATAAATACAATCTCATCCCTCTATGCAAAAAACACCATAATCTGGTACATGAAGGAAAGATCAGTATATCTGGATTTGTGATGACCAGTGAAGGATTAAAATTGCATTATGAGATCAAGAGCTAAAGCTCAGTGCACGTGAGGAACTAAATTCCAAATCGTACAAAGAGTAGTAGCTATACTCTTTGATTAAAAAAATTATTTCTTTTGAGGTGTGACGTACATATTGATGTAACGCCCTTCTTGTGTAGGTTTACTTTCTAGATTTCCTATATCTTCGAGCATCGGCCAAACACGGTTAAGCACATCTACTCCCCATTCAGGGTTTGCCATTTCACGTCCTCTTAAGAATACACGAAGTTTTACATGTTTTCCTTTTTCCAAAAACTCTCTAGCATGTTTGACTTTATAGGCTATGTCATTTTCAGCGATTTTACAAGAAAACTTTACTTCTTTGACATCTATAGTCTTTTGGTTCTTTCTCGCTTCTTTTTTCTTTTTCTCAAGTTCGTATTTATGTTTTCCATAATCCATAATTTTAGCAACAGGAGGTTTAGCATCCGGGGACATAAGAACAAGGTCTAAGCCTTTTTCTTCAGCTATTTGCATCGCTTCATCTTTAGAAATGATACCAAGCTGTTCACCATCGTCACTTAATACTCTAAGCTCATTGATTCTAATCGCATCATTCATGATGACATCATCAGCTTTTTTTCTACCTCTGTTTCTATCGTGTTGTTTACTCAAATTTTACCTTCTTGAAGTTGTTGTGTTAATTTTACCATAAATTCTTCTTGAGTAAGATTATACTGTTCTTTGGCTCTTCTGTCACGAATTGCGACCGTTTTATTTGCCACTTCTTCATCACCGATGATCACTACGTACGGTACACGCTGCTTTTCTGCGTTACGTACACGTTTGTTAAGAGAATCATTTTTGTCATAGACTTCAGCATCCATGCCCTCTTGAACCAATCTTTTCTTAAGCTCATATGCGTAATCTGCATGCGTATCCGCAATAGGAACAAATATAACTTGTACAGGTGCTAAGAAGAAAGGGAATTCTCCAGCATAATGTTCAGTGAGGATACCAATAAAACGTTCAAATGATCCTAAGATTGCTCTATGTATCATCACCGGTTTCTTGCGAGTGTTGTCATCTCCAACGTACTCTACCTCAAAGCGTTCAGGAAGATTAAAATCTACCTGAATCGTACCACACTGCCATTTACGTCCAATAGCATCAGTGATCTTAATGTCTATCTTAGGGCCATAAAATGCACCCCCACCTTCATCGATAGTAAATGGCAAGTTATTACCATTCAGTGCATCTTTGAGTCCTTGTGTTGCCACTTCCCATACCGCATCATCACCGATCGCTTTTTCTGGCTTGGTTGCTACTTCCATCGTATACTCAAAACCAAAGAGTTTCATCACTGAATCTACAAACTCTACCACATCAAGAACTTCAGCGGCGATCTGATTTGATTCACAGAAGATATGTGCATCATCTTGCGTAAATTCACGTACTCGAAGAAGCCCATGCAGTACACCTGATTTTTCATGACGATGTACCACACCATACTCATAATAACGTAACGGCAGATCACGATAACTTTTCGGTGTTTGTTTGAAGACTTGGATGTGCCCTAAACAGTTCATAGGCTTGATACCATACTCTTGTTCATCAATCGTCGTAAGATACATATTTTCACCATAACAAGCATAGTGCCCAGAAGTTCTCCACATATCTGCTTTAAGAATCTCTGGTCCACGAACTGGTTCATAACCACGGGTAAGGTGTGCTTTATGCAAAATACTCTCTAGCTTGTAACGAAGCTTGGCACCTTTTGGCATCCAGAAAGGAAGCCCTGCCCCTGCCGCTTCATTAAACATAAAGAGTTCCATCTCATGACCTATCTTTCTATGGTCACGTTTTTTAGCCTCTTCGAGCATGGTCATATGTGCCTTGAGTGCTTCTTTATCTGCAAACGCAACACCATAGATACGTGTAAGCATCTCCGCATTTTCATCGCCACCAAGATATGCGCCTGCCACACGTGTGAGCTTGAAGTTATGTAAAAAACGGAGGGCAGGTACGTGAGGGCCGCGGCAGAGATCTTCAAAATCACCCTGCTTGTAGATAGAGAGTGTATCATCTTCAATACGAGACATAACTTTTTGTTTCAAGTCATCCTCTGCAAACTTCTCCATCGCTTCAGCTTTACTCATCTCATACTTTTCTATCTTGTACTTTTTCTTGATGAGCTCTTTCATCTTCTTTTCGATCGTTTTAAGATCATTCTCACCTATTTGCTGATCTACTCTGAAGTCATAGTAGAAACCTTCATCTACCACAGGACCGACAAAGAACTGTGAATTAGGATAAAGTTCTGTGATAGCCTGAGCCATAAGGTGTGCTGTAGAGTGACGTACTATCTCTAAAGAAGCTTCAGAATTGTCATACTCTATAGGTGTTGCTGTACAGTTTTCCCCTGCACTCTGCGTATCAATAATATTGCCTTGGTCATCTATATAACCGATAAGATTTTCACTCAAATTAACCCTTTGTGTTATCGCCGCCTACTATGCAGCGTTAAAAATGCGGCTATTATAGCTAAAAGTTGGATAGAAAGAAATTAATGGAAGTAAGACCTGGATCTTTCTACCAAGCAGATACTTAATCATTCAATACTTTTACGAGTCCCATTGGTGCATAGGCAGCCATTGGACCTCCTGCTACCCATTTTTTCATTGCAAGTTTTCCTCGCAACGCATAATTACTACCATCATCTGTTTCTCTTATTTTATCACAGTATTCTAATAATTCTTGGGCATGTTCAATATCATTATCTGTAAAATTTTTTAATATATACTGTGTGCGTATTTTGAGCTTATCTTTTTCGTTGAGTTGATAGGCTTGTATGATATAATCCATAACTCCCACAAAATATCCAAAAATCATTGCATGTTTACTCTTATCATCAAGCAAAAAGGGGTTATTCATTTTAGGCATAGCGAGAGAAGCCTCAGTAAAGGCACTCAATTCTTCATATATTTTGTCATAAGGTACTGTATCTTTCGCTCTTAGAAAGTCAAATAGCCCCAAAATAACCCCTATAAATTAATTCTATATAGATACTATATCATAATAATGTAAAATAATATCAATAGGGGAAGTTAAAAAAGTTTTGGATTGTGTGGGTTTTATTAAGTAAATGAGTGGTGATCACGATTGGACTTGAACCAACGACTTCTTCCATGTCAAGGAAGTACTCTACCAACTGAGTTACGCGATCATTGAACAAAACATAGATGTTTTGCAGGTTGAAAGTATAGCCAACAGATACTTAAAAATGAGGTGACTTAGTCTTGGCAGACCCAGGCACTCTCTGAACAGAGTCTGTCGAGATATTCACTCGCTTCGCTTTTACCTGAAATTAATGCTTTTTTAAAGTTGTCATAGGCTTTCATTTTATCATGAGTGATACCTTCTCCCCATGCATACAATACTGCTACATTGACCTGTGCAGAACTGTCACCCATACTTGCTGCTTTTTGAAAAAGTTCAAATGCCTTTTGCTGGTCCTGCTTCACACCTTTACCTTCCATATATAATGCAGCAAGGTTGTTATAGGCCTGAATAATACCTGCTTCTACGGCTTTTTCATACCAGTATCGTGCCTTTTCATAACCATGTGCATCTGTTTCTCCAGCACTATGATAGAGCTGTGCTAAATTATACTGCGCAGGACCATTGCCCTGTTTTGCTGCTTTTTCATACCATTTCTTTGCTTTGGAAAGATCTTTCTGGACCCCTTTGCCGTTTGCATAGATAAGCCCAACATTGTACTGTGCTTTTGCATCATCTTTTTTAGCTAAGGAATAAAAGGTATTCAATGCTTTGATGTAACCGCCATTGTTATAGTCTTCTACCGCTTGATTAAAATCATTGGCGAAGAGAGTGACTGTAGCGATGATAAAAATAGGTAAAACTTTCATAACTTCCTCTTTAAAATAGCAGATACATTATATCAAGACCTCAGCAATAAACGTCTTAGTCACCTTGCCTCCAAACCTGTACACACCCTCTTCATAACTCACATAAAGTTCCTCTCCGCTTGTAGGATGTACCTTCATTTGATCAGAAACTTTACCTTCTTTATGGCAACGTATAAAACATGCGACCATTCCTGTTCCGCATGCCAAGGTTTCATCTTCCACACCACGCTCGTAGGTACGGACATACAGGGCATCATCTTTCACGGTACAGATATCCACATTCGCATTATATTTATGACGTAAAATGCGTGCTTCTTCTATGTTTAAATCCTTTATATTATCTCGCACAGCTACAAGATGAGGCACACCGGAATTGATCAACCACCACTTTTCTCCATACTCTTCTATATCCTCACTGATAATATCAGGAGGAACCATATCGCTCACCACGTAAAGACCATTGATGGTAGCACGGATCACACCTGCACCGGTTAAAAACTCTGCTTTATTGTCTTTGGCAATGCCTTTTTCTAGTGCAAAGTGGGCTACCGCCCTACTTGCATTACCGCACATATCTGCAACACTTCCGTCTGCATTATAAAATTCCCATTCAAAATCATATTCAGGGTGGGGCAACACTACAACCATACCATCGGCTCCCACACCATTTTGTCTATGGCACAGTTTTTTGGCAAGTTCTGATCTGTCTGCTTTTTCTTGTGCCACGAACATAACAAAATCATTACCGCTGGCTGAATATTTAGTCACTGTCATTAAGTATCTCCTCTTTTACACGTTCACATTCTTTTTCTAATTGTGTAAGTGTACCACTATTATCTATAACATAGGTAGCCAGCTTACGTTTTTCTTCTACAGGTATTTGTGCCTGTATACGATTCAGTGCTTCTTCTTTAGTGTAGCCTTCTCTCTGCATAAGACGTTCAAGTTGTTGTTCTTCTGTTGTGTAGACCACTAACGATTTTTCTATAGGGTATCGTTTATTTTCAAAAAATAGGGGGATATCAATGAAATAAGGCTTTCCCAATCTGTCCTGTTCGACAGATAGACGTTCGATCTCATTATAGATAAGCGGATGAAGCAATGCTTCAAGTGCTTTACGTTTAGTGTTATCCGAAAAGACAATGTCACCTAGGGCCTTTCTATCTACTTTACCCTCATGTACCAATGTTTCACCAAACTTCTCCGCTATCGCCTGATGCTGTTCGTCGAGTATCTTGTGGGCGATCTTATCGGCATCTATGATATGAAATCCGGAAGCTTCAAGAAGTTTTACTGTCGAACTTTTCCCCGTAGCGATACTTCCTGTAAGGGCGATAGCATACTTAAAAGCCATTACCATTTTCTATAGGACTGAAGTTGCATGGTATCATAGCCATATATATCATTTCTAAACTGCAACACGCCATCATAATCTACATAAGCAGTCAAATAAACAACATCCACAGGGACCTTCTCTGTTAAAGTCAAAAACTCTTTTTTCGTGCCTTTGAGCCTCTCCTGTGCCTTCTCAAAATCTACATTGTCATTAAAGGTAGAGAATGTTTCCAACAGTTCTATAGGTTTGCTCAAACGGATACATCCATGACTGAAAGCCCTTACATTTTGTTCAAAAAGCCTTTTTGTTGGTGTATCATGCATATACACAGAAAACTGGTTGGGAAAAAGAAATTTCACTTTTCCCAGAGCATTATGATACCCGGGGGTCTGTGCAAAACGATACGGTACTGTTTTACTGTAACGGTAATTTCCCCAATTTACAGAACCTGCACTCACTTTTTTAGCATCGTGTCCCCAACCTGTATATATCTCTATTTTCTCTTTTGCCATTGCATGAGGATCTTTAAATATCTTTGGGATCATCTCTTTTTGGATAATGCTCTTGGGTACATTCCAATGCGGATTAAGTACAATAGTCCGTACGGTATTAGAGAAAATCGGTGTAGGATTTTTTCTTGTTCCTGTAATCACTTTCATTTGCAGACGTAATGCTCTATCTTCTTCAAAAAAGAGTGTAAATGCAGGGATATTAATGATGATGTGCCGTTTTGCATTGCGTTCATGAAGCCATTTAATACGATCAAGATTTAAACGTATCTGTTCAATACGCTTTTCAATCGGCACATTAAGCGCTGTCGTGGTCTTTGGACCAATAATACCTTCATCTTCCAATCCATGACGTTTTTGAAAGTGCACTACGGCCTCTTTTAAACAGCTATCATACCTATTGTCTTCTTTGCTGTTACAACTGCCATAATCTCCTGTAATACGAAGTCTTTCTCTTAAGAAAGGGACAACATCATGGGATTCACCCGGTTTAAGAACACCTTTAAATGGCACTATCGGCCATCCGCCATTTTTTTGCATCTCCAAATACTGGATAAGTGATTCTTGAAGTTCCTTATAATGGTACTCTTGGGGTACTGCCTGAACGAACAACTCTGATAAACTACCACTCAAAGCTGCAGTTTCAATAAGGGACAGGGGACCAAACTTAGGTCTGTGCGTTACCCATCCTGCATGTATACCCTGTGCTTTTAGATTGTAAAGCCTATCTTGAAATGCACCCCAGTTTATACTACCATACAGCGTATAGTCAGCATATCCTTTATAAAGTTGTGAAATTTTAAATTCGAGATCTACTTTTTGAGACAATGTACCATTTGAGCCATAAATACCTTGGGCTTTTCTCTCCAAAATAAGCGCATCCTGATAGAGCTTAGAAGATTTATCAAGGGTTTTATCTTGCGTTATTTGTCTAAAAAGTTCTTTGCTGAATGAAGATACTGAATTCTCATCTATCCAGACAGGCACAAAAAAAAGCTGTCTGTATAGTTGTTTTAAAAAACTATTTGAGGGTTGTGCCTGCAGTGATTTGATCATCATAGTTGATGCGACTTCATGAAATTCTAAATGGGTGTTTGCATTCGCACTTTGAGTGGACATGAAAGAAACAATAAGCCCAATGCTTAGAGATAAATCTCTAATTATCTGTTTAATTCTTTTCATGGACTTTCCCTTTTATATTGATCATACAAGAGTATATCGAAAAATTATACCAAAATAATTTTCATCTAAAAGATGTATGGTCTAAAAACAGTAATTTACAAACATCCTAAAGTTTTTAAAGGATAGATCTTCATCTTTATGCACTTACATTTTAATGATCTATTTGTTCTATTTCTATTTTGCTTGCTTCATCTGCACGCAATGCGATCAGTGTTGAACCTACTTCTATCTCCATCGTCTG
>ENA-OVOD01000039-OVOD01000039.1-sediment-metagenome-genome-assembly--contig:-NODE-39-length-14114-cov-3.549690_pt1 | contig 14114 bp, 12 predicted proteins | sample MGYA00250097_ERZ650218 | MGnify/ENA primary metagenome ERZ650218 (study PRJEB26732, sample SAMN07278952) | sediment metagenome | biome: marsh; feature: saltmarsh; material: sediment | place: USA... | reverse complement strand
AGTCTATCTTGCAGTGTAATAGTACCTGTTTCCCGAGCTTCTTTTTCACTTAGTATAAAAGTGCTTGAGGTGAGATTTGTTTCATGAATATCTATAGGTTCAAGTGTGATGGTTTCAGACCAAATAAAAGTGCTTAGAGAAGAGAGAAGTATGGTTACTTTTAATGCATGCATGAAAGAGTTTATCTTTGATTATATTATATTTGGTTTTTAGCTCATCTCAAAAGTGATATGAAGTATTTTTTGTCACTATTTGTGTCAAAGAATTTGAATAAAAACCTAGTAGTTATTCCGGAGGGCAGACAAAGTAACGCATATTGATACTTTGCAGCGGATCACTCCATCCTATGTAGTAGTTTTTATCCCCATTTTTTACAACGGTATAGTCTTCTTTAAAGTAGTGCTTGAGTACAGTTTCGATATTTTCACAATTACCTTCGATCTCTACGATCCAAGCGAAGGTCAGTTGTTTTAACTGATGTACTTCTTTTCGTTTACGGATAATGGCACGTAAAGAGTCTTCAGCATGACACTCTGTAATCTCATTATTAAATACAGTGACATCGATCACCGCTTCCAGCCCAGCAACACTTTGAATTTTTTTCCAGTAGTCATGTTTGAATTTATTGAAAAATGTTGGTTTAGGAATAGTTTTGCTTTTGGCTACGATATAGTTGACCCTTTGGATGTAAGCAGGTGCATGTGAAACAATATCCTCAATTTGCGAATCGTTATAGTCACAAGGGGTAACCCCCTCTGTATCTAAAAGGTTGTTTTTTGTAAAAAACGTAAGAGAGGAGGGATCAGTGATCCTTGTTTTTTCATGCACTACAGCGACAGGATAATCTTTTTGGCATCCATAACTACTCTCATCAAAGAGAAGAGATAATGAATCTTTTATCTGCATGTCTGAAGGTGTATTCCTCAGTGCTTCCTGCAACTCTTTTATAAAGGGTGTAAGCATCAGCTCAACATCCCCCTGATCTCATCCTCGTCTATCATATCTTTCTCATATTTGATGACAGCGATGTTTTCTGTTTCATTCACATAACTCTCTACGATAGCTTCATGACTCGTCAGTGAAGCAACTCTTTCACGGTCAAAAATGTCCAGAGGAAGGTATACATTCCCTCTGTTGTTCGGGTTTGGCATGGTCGCCACCCAGATGAACCATACTATAGAGATGATAGCTACCACAACTGCAAGTGTTGCTCTGTCATAGTGCTGCATAAGCCAACCTGCAAGCAGACCACCCAGAAAGATACCTACATAGGCAAAAGTATTGGCTACACCAAGCGCTGCACCTTTTTGATGGACTTTGGCAAACTTGGCTACAAAACTCTGCAAGAGAGGCTCAAACATATTAAATCCGATGAAGAAAAGGACGACACCCACGACAAAAACCCATGCAGTACTAGCAAATCCCATCGCTAGAAAACCTAAGAAGATAACAGAAACTGAGATCATAAAGACTTGTTTCCCTTTCCCATACTTCTCTCCAAATATGGCTGCAGGTGCCATAGCAAAGAAACCAAAGATCATTGCAGGGAAATAGACTTTCCATAATTCAGATTTTTCCCAACCAAAGCCACCTTCTGTCAGATCTTGTGTCATCACAACAGGAATGATAAAAAATGCCATGGTCATGATAGATGAATGGAAAAGAAAAGTAATGTACATACGTGTCAGAGACTTGTCTTTAAAGACTTCTAGCATCTTAGACTCTTCTTCTGCATAGCTGTGAACAATCGTTGGAGGTTGAGGTACTGCAGTAAATAAAATACCTATCGCCATTACTGAAAGGATAGCCGTAAGCCAAAAGAGTTTGTCTATCCCCCAGTGACCACCTACAATAGGTGCGATGATCATTGCTGCGGCAAAGCTCAGTGCGATTGTCCCACCCATGATGGCCATGGCATGTGCACGCTGTTCTTCTTTTACCAGATCTGCAACCATGGCTGAGACAACAGAGCCAATGGCTCCTGCACCCTGTAGAAAACGTCCGACAAGAAGCATATAAATATTCTCACTGAGTGCAGCGATCACTGAACCGATGATAAAGATGATAAGACCAAAGAGCAGAGTTTTTTTACGTCCTACTTTGTCACTGACCAGTCCAAAAGGTACTTGAAAAGCTGCTTGAGTAAGTGCATAACCACCTACAACAAGACCTGCAAGGAAGGGTGTTGCACCCTCCATGTCGAGTGCATAGATGGAAAGAACAGGAAGAACGATAAAAAGTCCAAAAAATCTCAGTCCCACAATGAGACTGAGTGGCATGATCTGTTTAATCATAGTGATACCTCTATTTAGATAAAATTTCTCTCATTATATAACGAAATATTTAAGAGTAGATGATAAAGATGAAGATCTCTCATCTCTCGTAAAAGAGGAAACTTGAGTGGAAGGAACTTTCACAAGGTTTCACTCTCTGAAAAGGAGATAGAAATGCGTATTGTTTTAGCGACAGGAAATAAAGGAAAACTACGTGAATTTAAACAAATGTGTCAAGATGAAGTGGTCGCTTTTTCTGAACTTTTAGGTGAATTTGATATCGTAGAAGATGGAGATACATTTGCGGCAAATGCACTTATCAAGGCACGAGCGATCTACGATAAGCTTGACGAAGAGTATTTGGTGGTATCTGATGACAGTGGTATCTCTCTACCACTACTTGACGGCGAACCTGGTATTTACTCAGCACGTTATGCAGGAGAAGGTGCGACAGACAAAGACAACCTTTATAAAGTCATAGAAAAGCTTAAAGAGAAGGGTGTAAAGTCTACATCAGCCTACTATACAGCAGCTATTGCTATTGTCTCCAAATACGGAGAGTATGTGGTGCATGGCTGGATGCATGGAGATGTTATAGATGAACCTAGAGGAGACAAGGGATTTGGATATGATCCGATATTTATTCCTTCCGGGTTTGATAAAACATTAGGAGAACTTGATGATACGATCAAATCCAAAATTTCACATCGTGCCCAAGCGCTAGAATTAGCCAAACCGATCATACAAATGTTAAAGGGTAAAGAATGAAAAAAAAACAGTTTATGGAAGATCTTCAGATCATTTATGACGAATTGCAAAGTAGGCAGGCAAGCCTTAATGCCTACTATAAGCTTTTAGGTGAGGGACATGAGAGAGCTAACGAGATTGTGGATGCTTTTTTAAGCCTCATCGATATACCTAGAGATAATGACACTACGATGGCTGCACTTACACGTATCGTTAATCTTCGTGAAGATGCCTTGGAACAGGTTTTGGAAAAAAATGGTTGTTCTGCAGATGAGATAAGGGTGAAAAAAGAATTGGCATACGGTTTTGTAAGTACGATGCACATCACACGGCATGAAAATTTCATTGCATGGGTAGAGGAGAAGCAGCTTCTTACACCTTTTTATCGTTCGTTGATGTTGGGTGTACATTATGTTGGCGTTGCTATGAGCGTCTGGCAGAGTCACTGGACAGATCATATTCTGTATTCTGTAAACCTTGAACTCAATGAGATGTTTAATGGTGATGATGCAAAAGTATTTGAGATGCTTCAGAATGAATCTCTGTTAGATAGAGATGAGAGTGGATCTGTGGGAGATAGATCTTACTCTGTACTTAAAAAAGAGGATACAGGATACAAAAGTATTGCCTATGCGGAAGCATTTCCTGAAGAGGTGACACAAGTGACTACGGCACTTGAACAGCTCATTGCTCTTTTAAAGCAACATGGGGATGATGTTTTTGATCAAAAAGCAGAATGGATAGCCTATTTTACAGCGCTCAAAGTCGCTTTTACGCATACGAAAACGGATGAACTCATAGGAAAATGGGCAGAGGTAGACAGACGTTGGATGATGGTAACGACACCATTGCAGGTAGGACATCCGTTGGAGTATTATGAAGATCATTATAGAAAAGCTGTTGCGTTAGAATGGGATCTGCGTATTATCAATCCTAAATTACAAGAAGGTTCAAATACGCGTAACAACATTAAATTGTTTGCCTATGAAATGGCAAAAGATTTTGGTGAAGAAGCCTTGCATACTATGAGCAAGAATCTTTTACAGGTTGATGAAACCCAACTCTATATAGGTCAACCCGTCCTTTACTACGGAGCAGAATTCAATGGTCTTTTCTCGGCACAGGTCGTACCGAACGATGAACAGGTTTCAACAGAACTTGGCAAGAAGATCTTTGCCTATGCCGACTTTGTCATGGAGTCTAAAAAATCTAAACCTATTATGAAACTTTCTGTTGAAACCATGGGTGAAGATTTTGTGAAGGCACAAAGAGAGCTACTAGATACAGATCCTGATCTTTGGCAAGAGATTTATGATATCTCGACTGTAGGACATGAGTACGGTCATATTCTCTGGATAGACGCAGACACGGAAAAAAAGATGAACAGCTCGGGGCAGTTTAAAAATATCGAAGAGTTTAAAGCCACTTCAGGCGGTTTGATGGCATTTTTTCATAATGAACGTGAAGCACTTAAAAATCATATTGTCAATGATCTTGTTTCCCGAGCGGTTGGGCTGATGGCATGGCGTGAAGTGGGTGAAGTGTTGCCGTATTATTGTGAAGGATTGATCCACCTTGATATTCTTTTCAGCTCTGGCGTCATTACCTATGACCAACAGATACACATTGACTACAGCAAATATGATGAGATGAAAAAAACCTATCAAAATGCATACAGAAAGTTAGCAGAAAATTATCTTTCAAAAGTAGATGCAAATCTCTATTTGAGTACGTATACAAGTAAAGAAAATGGCGTATATTTACCGGTAAAAGAAGAGATAAGATCATTTGTAGAGCATTATTATGTTAGATATAAAGAGATAGGACAGCAAACTATCGTCCTTGCTTAAGAGAGTAGTCGAAGGGACTTCCTCTTCTTCTACCACTATTTAATTATTTTCCTTCACCATTCTCTAACCTCATTTTGGATATAATCCACGTAATTATGCCGTCATTTGAACGGTGAAAACGAGGATATTTATGCTACTTTTTACCCCAGGACCTACACCAGTACCGGAGTCTGTACGCCAAGCTATGGCAACACCTACGCTACACCATAGAACACCAGAATTTGAAGCCATTTTTAAAGAAGCCCGTGAAAGACTTTTAAAACTTCTTGGGATGGATGAGTGTGTCATGATCGCCTCTTCAGGCACAGGTGCAATGCAGGCATGTATGTTGAACCTGTGTAAGACCAAAGCATTGACTGTAAACGCCGGTAAGTTCGGTGAGCGCTTTGGAAAAATCGCTGATGCAATAGGAAGAGAGAAAGTTGAGCTTGCTTATGAGTGGAATACACCATGTTCTGTGACAGATGTTGAAAATGCGTTGAATGAAAATGCAGATATCGATGCGATTTTTATACAATTGTGTGAAAGCGCCGGCGGACTCCGTCACCCTGTAGAAGCGATTGCAAAAAGAGCCAAAGAGATCAATCCGGATATCATGATCGTAGCAGATGGTATCACTGCAGTAGGTGTAGAGCCTATAGATATTTCAAACATTGATGCCTTGGTGACTGGAAGTCAAAAGGCATTGATGCTTCCTCCTGGACTTGCTATGATCGGTCTTTCCAATGAAGCAGTTGAGAAGATAGGCTCAGGGGCAGATTATTATTTTAATATTGCTACAGAGATCAAAAAACAGCAGCAAAATACGACAGCATGGACTGCAGCAACGACACTCATCATTGGACTGAATGCTATTTTTGATGCAATCGATGAAGAGGGAATCGAAGCTCTGTATGAGAAAACTGCAGCAAGAGCAGCAGCAACACAAGCTGCGCTTGAAGCGATAGGGTTTTCTATGTATCCACAGACACCGGCACCATCGATGAGTACTGTATTTGATGAAGATGCAGAGCCTATACGTAAACTACTCAAAACAAAGTACGGTGTAAATATGGCTGGCGGTCAAGATCACCTTAAAGGTAAACTTTTCCGTATCAATCAGATGGGACTTATACCTGTTTATGAGTCTGCATGGGTCGTGAATGCCATAGAATTGGCATTGGCTGATCTGGGTAGAAGAGCGTTTGATGGAACAGCCAGCCGTATCTTTAACGAAACATATTTCAAAAAGAGTAACTAAATGATATTTGAACACGAGATCCCTAGTGGGAGCAGGCTTTATTTTGGACAAAGTGCCAAGATAAAAAGAGAGATAGAAAGTATCGCAAGTGAAACATTAGAGATGCTTGGATTTGAAGAGATCGTAACACCACTCTTCTCTTATCATCAGCATGAATGTTTCGAGGATCAAAAGCTTTTGGTTAGACTCAATGATGCAGAAAATCACGAAGTCACTCTGCGTGCAGACTCTACAGCAGATGTTGTACGTATTGTGACAAAAAGACTGGGGCGCAGTACAGAGTCTAAAAAGTGGTTCTATATCCAGCCAACGGTAACGTTCCCTACAAAAGAGCAGTATCAGGTCGGGGCAGAAGTCATCGACGGTACTTTTGAGAAGATTGCAGAAACGACAACAACGCTTTTGGCACAGATAGGTGCAGAACCAGTGATGCAGATAGCCAATATCCGTATCCCGCATCTTTTAAATGAAAAATACGGGGTTTCTTTAGAAGTATTGAAATCGATGCATGTTGAGCAGATCATGGCGGCTGATCTACCTTGGATCGAACAACTTGTAAGAATCAACAGTGTGAATGATCTGAATGATCTCAGCGTATTCCCTGATGATATCAAAGCAGAACTTGAAAAGATCAAAGAGGCAACACAAAAAGTAGCATATAACAACATGGTAATCTCTCCACTCTTCTATGCTAAGATGAGATATTATGACTCTTTGACCTTCAGAATGTTTGAAGGTAACAGTCTTTTGGCAATGGGCGGAATATACACTATAGATGGTGTAGAAGCAGCAGGATTTGCACTCTATACAGATGAGTGTATCAGTAATAAAATGAACAGAGGATAGGGTAGATGAGTAAAGCAGATTTGATCGTAGGTCTCCAATGGGGAGATGAAGGAAAAGGAAAGATCGTTGACCATATGGCACAGACACATGACTATGTATGTCGTTTTGCAGGAGGTCATAATGCAGGACATACGATTGTCATTGGTGACAAAAAGTATGCGCTTCATCTTATCCCTTCTGGTGTACTTAATCCTAGTGCAAAAAATATTGTAGGAAACGGTGTTGTACTTTCACCCAAAGATTTCATTAAAGAGATGGAACAGTTTGATAACTTGGAAGGAAGACTTTTCCTTTCAGACAAAGCACATGTACTTTTGCCTTATCATGCACAGATTGACCAAGCTAAAGAGCGTTTGAAAGGTGACAAAGCCATCGGTACAACAGGTAAGGGAATTGGACCTGCTTATGGTGATAAAATTGCTAGAGTAGGACATAGACTGGGAGAACTGTTAAACCCTGAAAAGCTTACAGCGAAAATCTTAGAGTTCTTTAGTATAAACAAACCTGTATTTGATGCGATGGGTGTAGATGCCCCTATTGAGGCAGAACTTTTAGATGAGCTAGAAAGTTACAAAGCTATACTTGGGCCTTTTATTACAGATACAACCCAAATGATGTGGGAAATTATGGATGATGAGAAGAAGATACTTCTTGAGGGGGCACAAGGTACAATGCTTGATATTGATCATGGTACGTATCCGTATGTAACCTCTTCAACAACAGTAAGTGCAGGTGCCTGTTCTGGTCTTGGTATCAACCCAAAAGACCTTGGAAAAGTAACGGGTATTGCAAAAGCATACTGTACAAGAGTAGGAAATGGACCTTTCCCAAGTGAAGATTTTGGGGTAGAAGGTGATACACTTCGTAAAAATGGACATGAGTTCGGTACGACAACAGGACGTCCTAGAAGATGTGGTTGGTTTGATGCTGTAGCTATGCGTCATGCAGTACGTGTGAATGGTGTAGATCAGGTAGCACTTATGAAACTGGATGTTTTGGATGGTTTTGATGAGGTGAAAGTATGTGTAGCGTATGAAGTAGATGGAAAAGAAATTAACTATGTACCCTATGAACTTGATGATGCAACACCCGTGTATAAAAGTTTTCCAGGTTGGGACAAAACAGAAGGTGTGAGAGAATTCGATGCCTTACCTGAGACTGCAAAATCATATATTTTGGCACTTGAAGAGATGATAGGGACTAAGATGGGGATCATCTCCACAAGTCCAGAGCGTGAAGATACAATAATTCGATAATAAGGGGTAGCAATGAGATTAAAACCACAACAAACAGGGTATGTAGCAACAAAAATCGGGATAGATTTAGCCAATGCACCTTTTGTCACTCTCCCAAAAGGTAGAGAAGCCGTTGTTGAAGCAGCAAAAAAGATCATAGATGAAAACCTTGCAAAAGAGCATGCACTGGATGAAAAAGTCAAAAAGATCCTCGATGAGAATTATGATGAAATAGAGTTTCAACATGCAGATGAGAGACAACTCTTTTTTATGATCAAAAAGAAAATGGCCCCAGAGCATGGTGTGATCATGAATTATGATGACAGATACAATGATCTCGCACACCTTATCTTGGATGAACTGTATGAAAACTACCTTGCAGAATATACAGTTAATGAAAACCAGGTAAAGAATGTGATCTTTAAATCTTTTAAAGCCTTTGCAGATGCTTATGATGAAATAGATGATATTGTCTATGCAAAGATCAAAGGTATGGAAAAAGAAGTGATCCCTGGTTCTCAGGATTATGAACTACTTTATGAAAGGTTGTATCAAGAAGAACTTTCGAAGAGAGGTATGCTGTAATGACAAAAGTCTCTTTATATTTTGAAAATGGATTGATGCTTGAAGCAAAAAGTTTTGGAGCAGAGGGTACTTCTGTAGGGGAGATCGTTTTTAATACATCTCTTACCGGATACCAAGAGATCGTTACAGATCCTTCATATGCAGGACAATTCGTAACATTTACAATGCCTGAAATAGGCAATGTAGGGTGTAATGCACAAGATATGGAGAGTAAAGGTGCGCACTGTAAAGGCATCATTGTACGAAGTTATCAGGACCGTCCATCTAACTTTAGATGCGAAGAGACTTTGGCAGCCTTGCTGAAAAGAGAAAATGTACTGGGTATCACTCAAATAGATACACGTTTTTTAACAAAAATGCTTAGAGATGAAGGTGCAATGATGATGGTAGCTTCTACTGAGATACATGATCAGGATGCACTCAAAAAAGTATTAGACTCTTCACCGCGTATTGAAGAGGTAAATTATATTGAACAGGTAAGTACCAAAGAGAGTTATGTACATACTGAAGCACGTTACAATACAGATACATTCCAGTATGATACACCCAATACAACAAAAAAGATCATTGCACTTGATTTCGGTATTAAAAGAAATATCTTAAATGAACTTACACATGCAGGCATGGAAGTTACTGTTGTACCTAACTCTATGTCAGCGGAAGAGATCATTGACAAGATTGATGCAAAAGAGTGTGATGGTGTATTCCTTTCAAATGGACCTGGTGATCCACTTATCTTAACAGATGAACACGAGAAGATCAGAAAACTTATCGTTCGCAAAGTACCGATTTTTGGTATCTGTCTTGGACATCAATTGCTTTCAATCTCACATGGTTACGATACGTACAAATTGAAGTTTGGACACCATGGTGGGAACCATCCAGTGAAAAACGAAGTCACAGGTACAGTAGAGATCACTGCGCAGAACCACAACTATAATGTACCTGATGCTATTACTGAAGTGGCGACTGTCACGCATATGAACCTTTTTGACAATACGATTGAAGGACTCAAATACAATGATTCTCCAACAATGTCAGTACAGCATCACCCAGAAGCAAGCCCCGGACCACATGAAAGTGCATATATTTTTGGCGAATTTGCCAAAATGTTAGGCTAGATACTTCGTCATCCTCGGGTTTGACCCGGGGATCCATACCTGAATATGAAACAACTTGTAGATTCACGGGTCAAACCCGAGAATGACGAGATAAGGAATTATAATATGAAAATAGCAATACTGTTTGGTGGATCCAGTTATGAACATGAGATAAGCATTGTCTCTGCTATTACAATGAAAAAAGTCTTAAAAAACGCTACACTTGTGTATATCTTTGTAAGTAGCGACAGAAAATTTTATCTTATAGATACTCAGAAGATAAACGCTAAGCTTTTTTCATCCGGTGAATATAAAAAATCTAAAGAGTTGACACTTAAAAATGGCGGTTTCCAGATAGATGGTATGTTTGGAAGCAAAAATGTAGATTTTGATGTGGCACTGAACCTTATCCATGGAAGAGATGGAGAGGATGGCAAGATAGCCTCACTAATGGAATTTTACACTATTCCTTTCATTTCTCCGCGAATAGAAGCTTCGGCACTCTCTTATAACAAACTCTACACCAAATTTTTAGCAGAGAGTTTAGGCGTAAAAACAGTCGCATACGAATATCTTTCTAAAAATGATGCAAGAAAAATTTCTATGGCGTATCCTATTATCATCAAGCCGGTTCGCCTGGGCTCTAGCATTGGTGTGAGTATCGTAAAAGAAGCTTCAGAACTTGATTATGCGCTTGATGTTGCATTTGAATTTGACACAGATGTAATTATAGAACCTTTTATCGAAGGTGTAAAAGAGTTTAACCAGGCAGGCTCATACACGAATGATTGGGAACTTTCCATCGTGGAAGAGCCTCATAAAGAAGCATTTTTGGATTTTGAAAAGAAATACATGGATTTTTCCAGGGATTCTCAAGTTTTAGCAGCGGATATTTCCGATGCGCTAAAAGCAAAGATCCAAGAGAACTTTAAAAAGATATATGCGCCTCTTTTTAAAGGGAGTATCATACGTTGTGATTTCTTTGTCGTGGACGATGAAGTCCTTCTTAATGAGATCAACCCTATTCCAGGTTCCATGGCGAACTATCTTTTTGAGGATTTTGAAGGGTTGATACACAGACTCTCAAACAATCTACCTAAAGAACAGAACATAGCGGTTGACTACCAATATATTCATTCTATCCAAAGTGCAAAAGGCAAAGCCTAAACTTTTTAAACTATAAGTCTTATAGTATTTCACCCATTCTATCAAAGTCAATAAGGGAAAGCGCAACCTTTCCCTCAAACTAATCCTTTTCCCATACTCGATTTACTTTAGATAATACAAAAAATTATAAAATCTTATACATAATTAAAAAAATTACTTTCTGTAACTTAAAAGTGTTAATTATCTGTTAAATGCTGTTTTATCTATATGTTTTCATTGCGATTTAAGTGATTGTGGTCTAGAATAATCTGTATTTTTACAAATATAGACATAATCAGGGGAGTGTATATGAAGAGAATTGTGATGCTTGTATTACTGTTTCTAACTGTACTACAGGCAGAGTCTTTAGGCGTAAATGAAAAGTTAGGTGAATATGTTCCACTTGATTTAACATTTATAGATGAAGACGGTAAAAGTAGAACACTCAAGGAGTATATGGATGGGAAACCAACGATTATCTCTTTGAACTACTTTAGATGTGCAGGTATCTGTACACCACAACTAGAAGATATGGCAAAAATGCTGTCTAAACTCGACTTGTCTGAAAATACTGACTACAAAGTATTGACTATCAGTTTTGCACCGGATGAAACACCGCCATTAGCAAAAGCGAAAAGAAAAACAATGCTTGAAGCAATGGAAAGACCCTACGTGAAGGATGCGTGGCACTTTTTACTGAGTGAGAACAACTCTTCAGCTATTTTGGCCGACAAAGTTGGATTTACCTATAAAAAGACAGTATCCAAAGCAGGCGTGACTGATTGGATCCATGCTGCATCATTGATAGTTATTTCACCAGAAGGGAAGATCACACGTTACCTCAATGGTATCGAACAACTTCCTTTTGATGTGAAAATGGCAGTGTTGGAGTCAGCACAAGGAAAGGTTGGACCGACCATAGCTAAAACATTACTGTACTGTTTCGCATACGATCCAAAAGGGAAAACATATGTTTTTGCCTGGGAGAAGATAGCAGCAACAGTAATATTAACGATTACAATTATCTTTTTTATCTGGCTTATCAAAGCAGGAAGAAGAGATCAAGAAGAACATCAAAACCAAAGGAGAGACTTAGATGAGTAAAACTTATTTCGACGAAACACACTGTGCCATTGGGCACCCTAAAAGTACATTCATGCAGTGGATGCTTACTATTGACCATAAAAGAATTGGTATTATGTATGCAGCTGTCATGTTTGTATTCTTTTTTGTAGCTGTATTTACAGCATTTGCAATGAGACTAGAGTTGTTTGCACCAGGCGGACAATATATGGATGGAGACACATTTAACCAGGCGTTTACACTTCACGGTGTAATTATGATCTTCCTCTTTATTATCCCAGGGATCCCTGCGATATTTGGAAACATTGTTATGCCATTGATGATCGGTGCGAAAGATGTATCTTTCCCAAGATTGAACTGGTTTACATTTTGGCTCTACATTGCGGGTTGTTGTATTGCACTTGCATCACTATTTATTGGTGAAGGTGTAGCTGATACAGGTTGGACATTCTATGCTCCATACTCAATGAATACAGGAACAAACGTTATTATGGCACTAGTGGCTGCATTTGTACTTGGATTTGCTTCTATTCTTACAGGTCTTAACTTCCTAGTTACAATCCACAGACTTAGAGCACCAGGTATGACTTTCTTTAAAATGCCACTTTTTGTATGGGGTATCTATGCAACAGCATGGATCCAGCTTCTTGCTACACCAGTTGTTGGTATTACCCTCGTGCTTGCTATTTTAGAGAAGTATTTTGGTATTGGTATCTTTGATCCGGCTAAAGGGGGAGACCCTGTATTGTTCCAACACTTATTCTGGATCTACTCTCACCCGGCTGTTTATCTTATGATCCTTCCAGCATTTGGTATTATGTCTGAAATCATTCCTACTTTCTCAAGAAAAGAGGTATTCGGATATAGAACGATCGCTCTTTCTTCAGCGTCAATTGCAGGTATCGGTTATCTTGTATGGGGTCACCACCTCTATACATCAGGTATGTCAGATATTGCTAAAACAGTATTCTCATTCCTGACTTTCTTTGTTGCGATTCCAACAGGTGTAAAGTTCTATGACTGGGTTGCTACGATGTATCAAGGTAAGATCGTTCTTTCTACACCAATGATCTGGGCATTAGGAACAATTATTACATTTGCGATCGGTGGTATTACTGGTATTACTATTACGATGATCGGTATGGATGTACACTTACAAGATACGTATTACACAGTTGCGCACTTCCATTACGCAATTCTTGGTGGGGTTGTATTCTTGATGTTTGCCGGTATGCACTACTGGTTCCCGCTTGTAACAGGTAAAATGTATAATGAAACAAAAGCAAAAATTGCTTTCTACCTTAATTTTATTGGATTCAACCTACTATGGTTCCCAATGTTCATCGCTGGTTACTACGGTATGCCAAGACGTTATTTTGACTACTTGCCAGAATTTGAAATTTACCATCAAATTTCATTTGTTGGAGCAGTTATTTTTATTGCTGGTCTTATCTATATGTTCTGGGTATTCTATAAAGGTTGGACAAAAGGTGAGGCAACTACGCCTAACCCATGGAATGCTACTACACTTGAGTGGCACTTACCAACATCACCACCACCATTAGAGAACCACTCTAAAGTGCCATATGTTGATTTTGATCCATATGAGTATAAACATGGTGAGCCAGTGGTTAAATTTAATTATGAAACGATGCAAAGGATAGACTAATGGGACACGAATACGTACCTGAAATCGCGACTGATCGTGATGGGAATCAACATGAAGTACAAGGTTGGCAAGGTGATTTTTACGGCGGGAAACTAGGTTTCTGGCTGTTCATGCTTACAGAAGTAATGATGTTTGGAGCAATGTTCCTTGCACTTGCCTACTATAATGCATTACACCCTCAAGATTTTTTAGATGCATCTGCATCTTTAAATAGACTATTGGGTGGTACGAATACAGTAATACTACTTGTATCGGCACTTACAATGGGTCTAGGATTACTTAGAATGAGAGCTGGTGATGTTAAAGGCGCCAAGCTTATGATCTGGACGAAGATCATTTT
>ENA-OVOD01000038-OVOD01000038.1-sediment-metagenome-genome-assembly--contig:-NODE-38-length-14220-cov-3.550166_pt1 | contig 14220 bp, 12 predicted proteins | sample MGYA00250097_ERZ650218 | MGnify/ENA primary metagenome ERZ650218 (study PRJEB26732, sample SAMN07278952) | sediment metagenome | biome: marsh; feature: saltmarsh; material: sediment | place: USA... | reverse complement strand
TCAGTAGTTTTGCAATCTACATTGAGACCCATAACTTTCTGTCCTCACTTCAAAATGCGTTTAGCACTAGAAATTATAAATAATATAATATCTATCTATAGCTTATATGGACATAATGCTCTAATATTTAATCATATTTTCCTCATACTTTGCTACAATTACAGAATTATGATAAAGGGGCGTTTTTTGTCTATTACTGAAACAATCAAATCACTTTTACAAGAGCGGATACTCGTCATCGATGGTGCGATGGGTACACAGATACAAGACCTTAAAGTTCCGGCTGAGGCATGGATAGATGATAAAGGTGTAGACCAAGAGGGATGTAATGAACTGCTTAACCATACTGCACCAGATCTTATAGGACGAATTCACAAGCGTTATGCAATGGCGGGTGCTGACTTACTTAAAACAAACACATTTGGCACTATGCCATGGGTATTGGATGAGTATCAGATGGGTGAACGTGCCTATGAACTTTCTAAAAAAGGGGCTCAGCTCGTCAAAGCGGTCTGTAATGAATATGGTACGCAAGAGTCGCCGAAGTTTGTCTTAGGTTCGATAGGCCCAGGAACAAAGCTTCCTTCTCTAGGGCATATTCACTATGACGAAATGTATGAGGGATATAAACTGTGTGCCTTAGGGCTGATAGATGGAGGATGTGATGTTTTTCTTTTAGAAACATGTCAAGATCCTCTACAGATAAAAGCTGCTTTGCATGCCTGTCAGGATGCAAATGAAGAGAGAAACTTGCAACTTCCTATTATGGTATCCGTAACGATAGAGCTTAGTGGATCTATGCTTATAGGTACAGATGCTACGACGATTGTGACGATACTTGAACCATTTGATATTCTCTCTTTAGGATTTAACTGCGGTACCGGTCCAGATCAGGTGAAAAAACATCTCAAAACACTTTCTGGTCTTTGTGCTATACCTATCTCTGTACATGCGAATGCCGGACTTCCTCAAAACCGTGGAGGGTATACCTACTATCCTATGGGGCCGGATGAGTTTACTGAAAAGCAATTAGAGTTTACAGGGTATGATGGCGTGAGTTTTCTTGGTGGATGTTGCGGTACAACGCCTCAGCATATTCAAGCACTTAAAAAAGCAGTGGGAGCTTTAGTACCTAAGAAACCTACAGGAAGTATCGCACCTTCTGTTGCTTCACTTTTTAATACGATAGAACTTTTTCAAGAGCCAGCACCACTACTCATAGGTGAACGAAGTAATGCTACAGGTTCTAAAGCATTTAGAGAACTTATTTTGGCCAGTGATTATGAAGGTACACTGACTGTAGGTCAAGCACAAGTGCGTGATGGGGCACATATGCTCGATGTCAATGTGGAGTTTGCAGGACGTGACGGGGCGAAGGATATGCGAGCGGTCATGGAGCTCTATAACCAGAAGATACCGCTTCCTCTGATGCCGGATGCAACACGACCCAATACCATAGAAGAGGGGCTTAAGTGTATTGGTGGAAAGCCTATCATTAACTCGACGAATCTGGAAGATGGAGAAGAGAACTTTGCAACCTATTGTAAGTTAGCCAAAAAGTATGGGGCTGTGCTTGTCTGTCTTGTGATAGATGAAGAGGGGATGGCAAGGAGCAAAGAGAAAAAAGTCGCAGTGGCTAAACGTATGTACGAACTTGCTGTGCACAAATATGGACTAGAACCTCAAAATATTATGTTTGATATGTTGGCCTTTACTGTGGGGACAGGTGAAGAAGAAGATAGATTGGCTGGTAAAAATGCTTATGAAGCCATTAAAGAGATACATGAGATCTACCCTGAAGTAGGTTCCACACTTGGACTTTCAAATATTTCATTTGGCTTAGAAAAGCATGCGAGGTTCTACTTGAATTCAGTTTTCTTGCATCACTGTGTACAAGCAGGTATGACCTCTGTGATCATTAATGTAAAACACATTATCCCACTCGCTAAAATGACAGCAGAGGACATTGCTATTTGTGAAGAATTACTTTTTACACCAGATGAGAAATCACTGTTTAAATTCATCGACCATTTTGCTGATGCGGTGGTAGAAGATGAGGGTGCTGATGAAGCCTATGAAGCTATGAGCAGTGAAGAGAAGATCAAAAAACTTCTTATGGATGGTGACAAAGAACGGATGATACCTTTGGTAGAAGAGGCTCGCCATGAGATACATCCCGATGTGATAGTAAATGAAATCCTTATTGACGCGATGAAAGTGGTGGGTGAACTCTTTGGTTCAGGACAGATGCAGCTTCCTTTTGTTCTGCAAAGTGCTGAGACGATGAAAACAACGGTAGATTATCTCAATCCTTATTTGACTAAGCAAGAAAAAGAGACAGATACCACGCTGGTAATAGGTACTGTAAAAGGTGATGTACATGATGTGGGTAAAAACCTTGTAGACATTATACTTTCAAATAATGGATTTAAAGTGGTCAATGTAGGTATAAAAACCGAACTTCAAGAGTATCTTGATGTTCTAGAAAAACAACCTATACAAGCGATAGGAATGAGTGGCCTTTTGGTGAAATCCACAGCAGTTATGAGAGAGAATCTTGAAACTATGGCTGAGATGGGTATGGAGATACCGGTACTTTTAGGAGGCGCAGCACTCACACGCTCTTTTGTGGATGACTTCTGTAGACCTATTTATAAAGGGCCTATATTCTACTGTCGTGATGCATTTGATGGGGTTATTGCTATGAGCCGTATAGAGAAGTTCAATGAAGATAATTCTGTAGGGTTGGATACTCGTTTGGCCGGAGATATGGAAGAACGTGAAGAGAAAGTAAAAAAAGAGGTTGTAATACCACCGTTTGAACAGATAGAAATGCCTGAGAAAGTGGAGATACCAACACCGCCGTTTTGGGGTAGAAGAGTCCTTCAAAAAGAAGACTTGGACCTCTCTATGATCTATGAGTGGATCAATACACGTTCTGTTTTTAAGATGCATTGGGGATACAAGAGTAAAGGTATGAGTAAGGAAGCATATCAAAAACTTATGGATGAGACCGTCTATCCTGCTTTTGAACGTTTGAAAAAAGAGTTTATCGAAAAAGACTTGTTTGAACCGACTATTATTTATGGCTACTATCCTTGTAGGAGTGATGATCAGGAACTTTACTTGTTTGATGAGAGTGAAGGCTGGAATGTCGATGCCAATGCGAATCGTGAACCTTTAAACAAAGTCATCGGGAGAGCAGTCACAAAATTCTCTTTTCCTAGACAAGGCAGAAAGCCTTACCGGGCACTTTCTGACTTTTACAGACATGACAGACATGATGTCATTGCACTTACCTGTGTCAGTGCAGGTGCAAAATTTTCTGCCTATGAAAAAGAGCTTTACGATGCAGGTAAATACCTGGAGTATAACATGGTACATGGACTCTCCGTTGAACTTGCTGAAGCATTGGCTGAAGTCGTACATAAACAAATACGTTTGGATTTAAATATCGCTTCAGAAGATGAAGGCCATACTTTACGTGATGTACGTATGAACCGCTACCAGGGTGCAAGATATTCGTTTGGGTACCCGGCATGTCCTGACCTTGAGCAGAGTAGAGAGTTGTTTGATATGTTGAAACCTGAAGAGTTCGGTATAGAACTCTCTGAGACCTTCCAAATCGTTCCGGAGCAGAGCACTACGGCATTGGTAGTGCACCATAAAAACGCGACGTATTATTCGGTATAATGTTTTAAAATTTCAACTTGTTCCCATATAGATTATGGGAACAAGAGTTAAGAATCATAGCGAAGTAGATCACCTATATATTCAGCATCCAAGATCTCTTGAAGGTTTAACTCCCCCCCCCTCATAAATTCAGTGAAAACAGATCAGGTTTTACTTCCTCCGTGAATCATATCTGAAATAATTCCTTTTTCATCTCTGCTTTCAGCGAAAATCACCCCGATGATATGTAAAGGTACAAAGATCAGTACCGCATTGTAGACAAGTTCATGTATTTCTTTGATGTCATGGGCTGTATCTTTTGTAAGAGAAAGAGCTTCATAAAAATGAATTGTCAATCCTGTGATTGCCATAAATAGAAGGACAGCATAGAGAACGATATAACTTAGGGTGACCATTTTTTTATGGAGTGTCTTTTCTCTGAAGTTTTGATAGTTGATTTTTCCACTTTGGCTAAAAAAGAGCAGGAGTCTCCAAAAGAGTAAAGCTGCCAATGCATACCCTAAGAAGATGTGCCACTCCCACATAGGAGCACGGATCGCTGTGGCAAGTCCTTTAGCCTGATCAGCCGTGACTTCAATGTTTATCTCTGAAAGTTTTTGTGTAATAAGTTCAGCATTTGCTCTCCAACTTAAAAAGGTTTTTCGTAAAAATACTGTTCCTATCAGTCCTAAAATGACTGTTGCATGTACCCAGTGCCAAATTCTGAAATCTAAACGCCATTTTTTCATCTATCTCTCCTAAATTTAATAGTGTATCAGGGTTTACAGGATAAGAAAATTTCTTTATTTAGTTATACCATACTCTTTTCCATAATTTTCAACGACAAAATCGATATCCTTATCTCCACGTCCTGAGAGATTCACGAGGATCGTACCGATGTTTGGTTTCTGCGCTAACTTGATTGCATAGGCAACAGCATGGGCAGATTCGATTGCGGGAATGATGCCTTCTTCTCTTGAAAGTTCAAAAAAAGCATCTATGGTTTCTTTATCACTGATAGACACATAATTGACGCGTCCAATATCCTTGAGGTAAGCATGCTGTGGTCCTACAGATGGATAGTCCAGTCCACTGGCAACAGAATAAACTTCCTGGGGTTCACCTTTTTCATCTTGGAGCATATAAGATTTAAATCCGTGCATGACACCGGGTGTTCCTTTAGTCATGGTAGCTGCATGTTCTCCTGGAATTTCAAGGTCTCTACCTGCAGGTTCAACACCATACATGGCAACATCTTCATCATCCATGAAAGCAGTAAAGAGTCCTAAAGCATTAGATCCCCCACCTACACAAGCAACAAGATTATCAGGCAGATTCCCTGTCATTTGCATAAATTGTTCTTTGGCTTCTACACCTACAATGGATTGAAAATCTCTTACCATACCAGGGAATGGGTGAGGTCCTACAACAGAACCAATTGCATAGAATTGTGTAACAGGGTCTTTCAAATATGCTTCGAAAGCACTATCTACTGCTTCTTTAAGCGTACGACGACCATGTGTAGCAGGAATAACCTTTGCACCAAGAATATGCATACGTACCACATTTGGACGTTCTTTGGTCATATCGACTTCACCCATGTAAATATCGCATTCCAAGCCTACTAATGCAGCAGCTGTAGCCAGTGCTACACCATGTTGTCCTGCACCTGTTTCAGCGATGAGCTTTTTCTTCCCCATCTTTTTGGCCAAAAGTGCTTCCCCTAAGCAGTGATTGATCTTATGTGCACCTGTATGGTTGAGGTCTTCTCTTTTGAGATATATCTCAGCACCATACTTTTTCGAAAGATGTTTTGCATGAAAAATAGGGCTTGGACGTCCCACAAAATGTTGATAAAGTGAAGTAAGTTCTTCAAGAAATTCTGGATCTTGACGAATCTCTTTATACGAAGCAGTGATCTCATCCATAATACTTTGAAGTTGAGGAGGGATGAAAGCTCCGCCATACTCACCGAAATAACCCTTTTCATCAGGGAGTGGACAATTAAACATATTTTGTGCCATAAAGATTCCTTGTTTTGATGTGTAATTATTGTACTTGAAAATAGTTTTTGAGAGACTGAATAGATATTAGATATGTTAGAATGCTATTTTAAAATAAGAGAGAAGTTTTAGTATGAAATTAAAAAAAGGTATCTATAAACACTATAAAGGTAATTTGTACGAGGTTTTTATGACAGCACAACACTCAGAGACTGAAGAGTGGATGGTGGTCTATAAGGCTTTATATGGAGATAAAGGAACATGGGTACGTCCTTATGAGATGTTTGTGGAAAAAGTTGAGGTAGAAGGTGTATGGATTCCTCGTTTTGAAAAGATAGAAGGTGGAGGTTAGATTCCTTCCATTCTTCTCGCCTCAAAACTCACTAAATTCTCTCCAGAAAACCTAAAACGGAGTTCTATGGGACGACAGCATACTTCACAGTCTTCTATATAATCGCTTTCTTCTTCAGAACTGTCCAGTATCATAGAGATACGTTCCCAACAGTAGGGACAGCTAAAGAAATGTTCCATAAATGGTCCTAATTTTTTATGTGATTGTACTATAATTTGCAAAAAAGAGTATATATGTCATCTATCATCGAACACTTTCAAACCCTGACAAAGATCCCACACTGCAGTAAAATAGCCGATAGATTGTTGGAATTTTTAGTTGCATTTTCTAAAGAAAGAGGCTATGACGTTGAAGTAGACGATGTTAAAAATATTTTCATCTCAAAGGGACGACCGACACTCTGTCTTCAAGCACATTATGACATGGTCTGTATGGGTAAGGCTCCCGTTTTAGAAACCTATATAGAAGATGGCTGGATGAAAGCCAAAGATGCTTCATTGGGTGCAGATAACGGTATGGCTATAGCGATGATGATGCAGCTTATGGATGAAGGCAAAGAGTTAGAGTTTCTGTTGACTGCGGATGAAGAGGTTGGACTCATAGGTGCAAATAAAGTTGCCTTTGATCTGAAGAGTCAATACATGTTAAATTTAGACAGTGAAGATGAAGCAGAGGTCTATATAGGGTGTGCAGGCGGTGTCGATATTACAGCCTCAAAACAAGATAGTTATGTTGAGGGGACTGGTACTTGTTATGAAGTGGCAGTTAAAGGACTGGTTGGCGGACACTCCGGTGTAGATATAGATAAAGGCATTCCTTCTGCGATAAAAGTACTGGGTGAGTATTTACATGAACATAAGATCACACAGTTGGCAAGTATATATGCAGGAGAACGTCGTAATTCTATTCCTGCGAATGCAGTGGCCATTATACGTAGTACATCAAAGTTGGAGAACACAGAGTTGGTCAAGGTACGTGAACTGACTGAAAGACCGAAAGTCTTGCGCGAGGGTGATAAAGCCATAGAGATGATACATAAATTTAAGCATGGCGTACATGCACAAAATGAGGAGCTGGGCATTCCTGATGTCAGTATCAATCTGGCTATTATCACAGCAGATGAGAAAGGCGGACTTCTTGTGGAAACAAGTGCACGTGCAATGGATGCAGTGAAGCTTGAAAATATTTCAAAAGAAACATTAGCCTTTTTTAATGCTTACGGCTTTACAGTAAAACTTGAAGATAAATACCCTGCATGGAAACCGGATATCAGTGATTTTACAAATCTTGTCAGTCAAGAGATGCAATCAGTGTTTGGAAAAACAAAGATGATGGCGATACATGCAGGACTTGAATGTGGTGTCATCGCAGAGAAATATCCTGCCATGAAGTTTGCTTCCATTGGTCCAACGATTCGTTACCCTCACTCTACCAGAGAGATGGTGGACTTAGAATCTGTAGAGCGTACATTTGAAGTACTTCAAAGAGTCATAAAATCAGTTTAACTTATGAAATTTATAATTTAAATTAAAGACAAGTAGGAGTAAAATTAAAGAATATACATACAATTAAAAAGAAAAAGGGTAAATATGAAAACGATATTTCAGGATTTAGCATACTTGCGTAAAGAAGTGAAAGACAAAGAAGCACAAGAAATCATACAAGAACTTGAGAAGAATTTTCACTTGTTGAAAACTAAAAGTGGTTTATCTCAGTTGATGGGTAAAAAAAAGCTTGCGAAGATCACACGTAATGTTGAGTACGAAGAAGAGTTAAAAGAGTTACAGGTTGAGCTTATCAAATTGCAAAACTGGGTCTATGAAAATAATAAACGCGTAATGATCATCTTTGAAGGACGTGATGCAGCCGGTAAAGGTGGGTCGATCAAACGTTTTACACAGTACCTTAATCCTAGAAAGTTCAGAGTCGTTGCATTACAAAAACCAACAGAGGTAGAAACAGGACAGTTCTATTTCCAACGTTATTTTAAACACTTGCCAAACCCGGGTGAAATTACCTTTTTTGACAGATCTTGGTATAACCGTGCTATCGTAGAACCGGTTTTTGATTTCTGTACACCTGAACAATACAAAAAATTTATGAAAGAAGTACCGGAGATCGAACATGCTCTTATTGATGATGGAATCATTTTAATTAAGTTGTGGTACTCCATTACGAAAGAAAATCAGCAAAAAAGATTTAAAGAGCGTATGACCAATCCACTGAAACACTGGAAGCTGAGTCCAGTAGATCAAAAAGCACAAGAGATGTGGGATAAAGTGACATACTATAAAGAACAAATGTTTAGTCGTTCACATACAAGTTATGCACCATGGATCATCGTTAATAGTAATGATAAGAAAAGAGCCAGACTTGAATCTATACGTTATGTACTTTCCCGAATTGACTATGAAGGAAAAGAAGATGCCAAGATCAATCTCCATCATGATCCTGAAATAGTGGAACGCTACCATAGAAGATCACATCATGAAAATTAAACTTTAAAGGTTTGTTTCGTTTTACAATGGGCTGCCATAAAGCATCCTTCACATTCAGGTTTGACCGCCTTGCATCTGTAGCGTCCAAAGAGCACCATAGCTTGATGGAGCAGATGCAGGTCTGTTTTGAATTTTTTACTTAATTCTTCTTCACATTTTATAGCGGTTTTAGCATCAGACAGACCCAATCGGTGTGCGACTCTGTATACATGGGTATCTACAGCCATGAGATTGGCTCCGGTATACTCTATCATGACAACATTGGCGGTTTTTTGGCCCACACCTGCAAGCTTGACCAGCTCATCACGTTCCAATGGGACTTCATTACCATAGTTTTCTACGACACTCTGTGCCATTTTGATGAGGTTTTTGGCTTTGTTGTTAAAAAATGAACAGGTATTAATATATGATTTGACTTCATCCAAGTCGGCGTTAGCAAGAGATATTGGGTCAGGGTATGCTTCAAAAAGAGCAGGTGTGATGATATTGACACGTTTATCTGTACACTGAGCAGAGAGCATCACTGCAATGAGCAGTTCATATAGGTTGCGATACTCTAATTCAGTGACAGAATCAGGATAGTTTTCAAGAAAGATACTTTTTATCTCTTCTATCTCTTTTTTGGTTGCTTTTTTGACTTTTGCCATACTTATTTGCCTTCCTCTAATAAAATACTAATTAGAATATTAGCACATTAATAAATGATTTACCCAAGAGGGATATACTTCTTCTTAAATTTAAGTAATTAAGGATTATTCGAAATGTTAAAACTAGCAAAAACCTCACTTCTTGCTGTGGCTGTCATGGCAACATCAGTAGTGGCGTCAGACATACTTGTAACAGTCAATGGTAAAAATATCACTAAGCAGGATGCACAAGCATTTGTTTCTGCCTCTGCACCTCAGGCAAACTTCATGGAACTTGCTCCTGCAGAGAAAAAAATGGTTACAGAGAGACTAGTGGAAAAAGTCCTTTTTACAGAGCTTGCAGCACAAGAGGGTATAGATAAAAAACCTGAATTTAAAAGAAACATGGAAAAGATAAAAGATGAACTTTTGGTAAACATGTGGATGAAAGAACAGATGGATAATGCTATTGTAAGTGAGAGTGAAGCAAAAGCATTTTATGATAAAAACGCTGAAAAATTTATGGAAAAAGCTTCGATGCATGCAAGACATATTTTACTTGAAAATGAAAAAGATGCACAAGATATTATTGATACGCTCAAGTCACTTAAAGGTGAGGCACTCAAAGCAAAGTTTATCGAGTTGGCTAAAGCTAAATCTACAGGACCTTCTGGACCAAATGGTGGAGATCTTGGCACGTTTAATAAAGGTCAAATGGTTCCAGAGTTTTCAAAAGCAGTTTGGGCACTTGATAATGGTCAAATAACGACAAAACCTGTTAAAACTCAGTTTGGTTACCATGTGATCTACCTTGAAACAAAGACAGAAGCGAAACCTGCTTCTTACGAAAAAGTGAAAGATAAGATCATCACTTCACTCAAGCAACAGCAATTTACTGTTAAAATTAAAGAAGTGGCAAAAGAACTTAAAAGTAAAGCTAAAATTGTTGATATGACAGCAGAAGTTAATACAACTAAAAAGTAATCTTTAAGTAAAAAAATAGGGAAAAGAATATGAGAAAAACTTTTATGTTGTTGGGGGTATCGTTTACTTTAATGATAACTTCAGTATCTGCAGATGCTTTAAAAAATAGTTTGACAAATATGTTAAATACGAAAGAGACATCAGGGATGGTGGACTTAGGTAATATCAATCTAGATGCAAAGCCTAAAGTACCCAAAACAAGATCTTCTAAAACAGTGATCGCTACGGTCAATGGCCATAAGATCATCAAAAAAGAGGCGGATAATTATCTTAAACAGCGTACGCAGGGTAAAGTAACTAATTTTGATCACTTACCACCAGAACAACGTCCACGACTTATTCAAGAACTGGCACTTTCTGTTATAGTACTGGATGCTGCACAAAAAGAGTTATCGGAAGAAGAGAAAGAGGCAGTCTATACACGTACATGGATGCAAAAAGAAGCACGAAAGATCAATGTCACTGATGAACAGGCATTGACAGTATATAATCAGTTAAAACAACAAGCAGAAGAGAATAATGCTACCCAAAATATCCCACCATTTGATAGCCTTAAGGATAAACTTAAAATCCAGATCATTGAGAAGACCTTGGTCGATAAACTTATGAAAGATGCAAAAATAGAAGTATTGTAAATACATTTATTAATTAGTAATTGGTAAATATTAGGTAGAATACACACAACATTATACAAAAGGAAATAGAGAATGAAAAAAATTCTTGTTATATTAGGTCTCACGTTAGCATTCACAACACATTATGCAGTAGCTGCAACTGCTGCAGGTACAGTTAACGGTATGACGATTACTGTTGAAGAAGCAAATGCTGCGCTTAATACACTTACAAAAGGCAAGATGACGTGGGAAAAACTTCCAGCTGATGGTAAAAAACAATTGATTGAAATGATGGCACCAGCTAAATTGGTAGCAGCAGAATCAAAAAAATCTTTAAGTGAAAAAGAAAAAGAAGCTGCACTTGCAGGTTTCTGGATGCAGAAAAAAATGTCAACAACAGAAGTTTCTGATAAAGAAGCTGAAGATGCATATAACAAAATGAAAAAAGCAGCAAAAGAAGCGAAAAGTACACAAGAAATACCGCCATTGAATGCAGTGAAGAATAACATTAAAATGCAACTTGCGCAAGAGAAAGTTGTGGCTGAATTGATGAAAAATGCAAAAATAAACGTAAAATAATTCTACAAAGAGGAAGTTCTTAATGTCTACAAAAGTTCTAGATGTAGTGCAGGCAGGTGTTGTTACTGGAGATGATCTTCAGAAGCTATTTAAAATCGCAAAAGATGAAGGCTTTGCTTTACCTGCGGTTAATGTGGTGAGTACCTCTTCAGTGAATGCTGTTCTGGAAGCGGCAAAAAAAGTAAATTCTCCTGTTATCGTCCAGTTTTCAAATGGCGGTGGTGCATACTATGCAGGTAAGGGATTGCCTTCAGACGAGGCAGCTATTTTAGGGTGTATCTCAGGTGCACAGCATGTACATACGGTAGCTAAAGCATATGGTATACCTGTTGTGCTTCATACTGACCATGCAGCAAGAAAACTTCTGCCTTGGATAGATGCACTGCTTGATGCGAGTGAAGCACACTATGAAGCGCATGGTATACCTCTTTTCTCTTCTCACATGATAGACCTTTCTGAAGAGCCTATAGAAGAGAATATCGCTACGTGTAAAGTCTATTTGGAGCGTATGTCTAAGATGGGCATGACACTTGAGATAGAGCTTGGTGTAACAGGTGGAGAAGAAGACGGGGTTGATAATACCCATATAGATAATGCACTTCTCTATACGCAGCCTGAAGAGGTAGCATATGCTTATGAAGAACTTTCAACGGTCTCTGATAAGTTTACTATTGCCGCTTCTTTTGGAAATGTACATGGTGTGTATAAACCAGGGAATGTTTCACTTACGCCTAAGATCCTTGATAATTCTCAAACCTATATCGAAGAGAAGCATGGTACAGCCAAAAAACCTGTAGATTTTGTCTTCCACGGTGGTTCAGGTTCTGAACTCTCGGACATTAGAGAAGCAATAGGTTATGGTGTGATAAAAATGAATATAGATACAGATACCCAGTGGTCATTTTGGGATGGTGTACGTACTTATGTAAACAAGTATCATGATTACTTACAGGGACAGATCGGTAACCCTGAGGGCGAAGATAAGCCAAACAAAAAGTATTACGACCCAAGAAAATGGTTACGTGCTGGAGAAGAGTCAACAGTTGAAAGACTTGAGAGAGCATTTGATGATCTTAATTGCTTAAATAGAAACTAACACACAGTTCATTATTCCGGGGTTCTACCCGGGAATCTACAAATGAAAACTTTACATTTCCCCTCTCCGATTCAATCAATCACTTTTGACGAACATCATTTTTATCTCAAACGAGATGATCTGATAGACGCTGACTTCTCTGGTAACAAAGCACGAAAATTTTACTATTTTCTTTACCATGATTTTCCTGATATCAATAAGCTTGTCTCTTATGGCTCTGCACAGTCTAATGCTATGTATTCACTCTCTGTATTGGCAAAGATGAAAGCATGGGAGTTTGAGTATGTCGTAGACCACATTGCTGACTATTTGAAAGAACATCCTCATGGTAATTACAAGGCTGCACTAGAGAATGGTATGAAGATTATCGAAGAAGTGAGTGTTCCCCGTAGCTATCCTAAGAATGTTCTTTTTATAGAAGAGGGTGGACGGCAAAAAGAGGCAGCGTTTGGACTACGGGTATTGGCTGAAGAAATTGTAACATGGCAAGAAGAGAAGAGTTTAACAGAATTAAATATATTTTTACCTTCTGGTACCGGTACAACGGCACTTTTTTTACAAAAATATCTTCCTTCAAATAGAGTATATACTACAGCATGTGTAGGAGATGAGAATTATCTCAAAAAACAGTTTTTAGCATTAGAAAAGGATGAAAATCATCATCCTGAGATATTAAGTTTAGAGAAAAAATACCATTTTGGAAAACTTTATAAAGAAAACTACAAAATTTGGCTAAAATTACAACAACAAACGGGAGTGGAGTTTGACCTCCTTTATGACCCACTTGGATGGCGTGTATTACTTGCACATCCTGAGGTCTTTTCAAAACCTACACTCTACATCCATCAAGGTGGTGTGTTAGGGAATGAGAGTATGCTCCCTAGATATGAACGAAAATATAAAGATATAGATAAGGATATATTGTGAAAATATTTTACAGTAGTGACGATACATTTGATGCAAACTTTGATGAATTGCTTCAGCGTGGTAAAATGGACATAGAGGGTGTAACAAGCATCGTATCTGGGTTACTTAAAGAGATACAAACTGAAGGGAATAGCGCAGTTAAAAGTCAGATAGCGAAATTTGACAGATGGGAACCGGCAAATGATGATGCCCTTTTGGTTTCTACAGAAGAGATGGCAAAAGCCTATGATGCCATAGATCCTGAACTTCGTGATGCACTGCACCTTGCGTATGACCGTATAGAAAGTTATCACCAAAAACTGATGCCAAAAACATGGATGGATAAAGAAGCCAATGGAACGATCCTGGGACAAAAAGTCACTGCTGTAGATAGAGCAGGACTTTACATTCCTGGTGGAAAAGCGGCTTATCCAAGTTCACTACTGATGAATGTGATCCCAGCACAGGTAGCGGGAGTGGAAGAGATAGTTGTATGTACGCCTACCCCTGATGATGAGATCAATGAACTGTTACTGGCTGCTTGTCACCTTTGTAAAGTGACAAAAGTCTTTAAAGTGGGTGGTGCTTCGGCGATCGGGGCGATGGCATATGGAACGGAAACCATTCCTAAAGTAGATGTCATTACCGGTCCTGGAAATATTTTCGTAGCTACAGCTAAAAAACTGGTCTATGGAGAAGTGAACATAGATATGATCGCAGGTCCTTCTGAGATAGGGATCCTTGCAGATGAGAGTGCAAGAGAAGACTACATCGCCATAGATCTTCTTTCGCAGGCAGAACATGATGAAATGGCAAGTTCTATTCTTATTACTACAGATGGAGAGTTAGCCAACAGAGTCAGTGATAAAGTAGAAGAATTCCTTGACACA
>ENA-OVOD01000037-OVOD01000037.1-sediment-metagenome-genome-assembly--contig:-NODE-37-length-14455-cov-2.737377_pt1 | contig 14455 bp, 16 predicted proteins | sample MGYA00250097_ERZ650218 | MGnify/ENA primary metagenome ERZ650218 (study PRJEB26732, sample SAMN07278952) | sediment metagenome | biome: marsh; feature: saltmarsh; material: sediment | place: USA... | reverse complement strand
CGATAAAACCATTTTGATGAAATTGTTGAAGCTGCTCATCGGAGAGTCTCATATAGGTGCCTTTAAAGTATCATTGACAGATTATAGCGTAACATTCTCTATAAATTCTACTTCATCATAGCGAATGATAAGTGCATCAATACTAAATGCCGTATCTATGTTTTTTGTTTTCATATAGTAATGTGCAGAGTTGATGATTTTTCGAAGTTTAGAAGGTGTCACATTATAGACAGGATCGAAATCTGTTTTACCACTTTTTACTTCTATAAAGTGTAACACATCATCATGGCTGGCTATGATGTCTATCTCACCCAATTTACGTGCAAAATAATTTCTCTCAACAATAAGAAATCCCTCCTGTTCTAAAAAACGTGTGGCGAGTGCTTCACTCTCATCACCATATTTTTTAGGGAGGTCTCTTTGCATAGGCTTATCCGCAGGCGACCTCATCTCCTACAGGGATCACATCAACTTTTACGGACTTAAAACGTGCTGTAAAAATCAGTTCATCCGCTTCATCTCCAAAGACTGCATTGACACGTGAAGCTGCATGGTGGAAAGTACAAAAAAGTGTTTTTTTCTTTACTTTATTCGTGAATTTTACACTTAATGCTTCACTCTCTCCATACTCACTTTTGAGTATCACTTTATTGCCTAGCTTCTTTTCATCTTCAAGTGGTGCCAACAATACATCTTCATCATGTTTCTCAATGAGTGATTCTGTCTGTTTCGTTTGTGCTGCATTATTGTAATGTGCTAAAGTGCGTCCAGTGGTCAGATAGTACCCTTCAAGTTTATCATCAAAAAGATTTTTATCGAGTATCTGCTGCACCATACCGCGAGGCTGATACTGTTTATAGACATACTTCCCAAGACCATCATCTGTACGGAAGTCTAGAAGGTGTAGTACTGGTGTATCTTCATGATAAATAGGCCACTGCATCCCTCTTTTTCTATGACGTTCTAGTCTATAATAATCTGCACCGGAAAAACGTCTAGGTGCCACTTCACGTACTTCGTTCCATACATCTTCACTTGTTTTAAAGTTAAAGTTTTCACCATCACCAAGCTTATTTGCCATTTGAGTCAGGACTTCCCAATCATCTGGCAGGTCAGACTTTACAAGGGGTTGAGAAAGATGAAGTCTTCTCATCGCATTCACATACACACCTGTTTTTTCATAGGCTGATTTTACTCCTATGATAATGTCTGCTTTTTTTGTCACATCAGTCATAAACAACTCTTGAACCATGGTAAACTCTAACATATCCATCGCTTTGTCTATCTTGTTGATATTCGGATGAATATGGGTAATGTCTTCACCCATATTAAGAAGTGCTTTGATACGTCCATCTAACATAGCATCCATAAGTTGCGGCGTCATCAGTCCTTCTACTTTTGGCTGTTGATAGTCCGGAGCAAAGTATGGGAGGCAACCCATATCACAAGCACCCTGTACATTATTTTGACCACGCAAAGGCATAAGACCTGCACCTGTCTTTCCGACATTACCTGTCATGAGACCTAAATGTGTAATGGCCATCACAGCATGTGAACCATCAAGATGTTGAGTAATCCCTAAGCCCCAGAATATCATAGATTTTTTCACAGCATATTCTCTGGCAATGTTTGGTATCATCTTTGCTAGATACTCATACCCTTCTATATCTTTAAAAAAGTCAGGATTCGCATAAGGGTCATTCATGATCTTTTCTTTAAAATCATGAAAGCCTTTGGTACGATTTTCAATAAAACTCTGGTCATACAACTCTTCATCTATGATCACATATGCCATCATATTTAAAATAAGCAAGTTAGATTCAAATGGTATGACACAGTTATACTTTGCAAGTTTAGCCAGCTTCGTTTCACGTACATCAATCACTGCAAGGTTGTTATGCTTACGTGCCATAGCTACCATACGGTTAGAGATAATAGGGTGTGCTTCCATCGTGTTAGAACCTATCACCACCATAAACTCTGTTTCATAGATATCATTGTAAGGGTTAGTTGCAGCACCTTCACCCATTGTTGCACGCATACCTTTTAGAGAGGGTGAGTGACACACTCTTGCACAATTGTCTACATGTGGAGACTCCATTGTTTCACGACAAAATTTTTGGAAAGAATACGCAGATTCACAAGAAGTTCTAGCACCGCCGATCGCACAAAAGCTATCCCCACCGTACTTTGCTTTAATCTCATCTAGTTTCATCGCTGCCATACTTGTCGCTGTATCTACATCACATGTCATAAAGTCAGTATTGAACTCTGAAAGCTTAGAAGAAAAAGCATCCTTAATATGTGGATTCTTCTCCAGAAATGCTTTACGTATACGAGGTTCACGTATACGGTCTTTAGAGTCTACAAAGTCATACCCGTACTTACCTTTGATACACAAATTTCCTTCTGAAACCACACCATCTTTTTGTGCATAGATTTTTACAATTTTATTGTCTTCTACCACACCCGTAATGTCACACCCTACTCCACAGTAGGTACATACACTTTCAATCTCTTCTCTATCATATTTTTTTGTCATAAAATGGCCCTTATATCAATAATTGAGACATAATTTGTCCTAATTAGGGTTAAAATTAAGTAATTCTTTAATATCATAGGAATTATATCAAAAGGATTTACAATTTTTACAATGAATGTAAAAAATGAATATGCTTAATTCAAAAAAGTCCATATGATAAACATATGTAATTTGACAACTTAGATATAATCGCTGCAATTTAAAATCAAGGAACATTCAATGACTACAAAAGTTAAAAACCGCTGGTTCATGGCTCTGGCTGCGATGGCAATTCATATATCTATAGGCTCTGTTTATGCATGGAGCGTCTATGTAAATCCTATACAGTCCACAATGAACTGGACACTTACTGATGTCACTATCACATTTTCAGTTGCTATCTTCTTTCTAGGTCTTTCTGCTGCGCTTATGGGTAAATTTGTAGAGAGTAAAGGACCCAGAGTTGCTGCTACACTCGCCGCTGTCTTATTTGGACTGGGTACTGTAGGTTCTGGTCTGGCTATTTACATGGAGTCAAAAATACTTCTTTACTTTACCTATGGTGTTTTAGGTGGGGCCGGTCTTGGTATAGGGTACATTTCTCCTGTATCTATGCTTGTTAAATGGTTCCCAGATAGACGGGGTATGGCAACGGGACTTGCCATCATGGGCTTTGGTTTTGCTTCAGCGATCTCAGGACCTGCCATTAAAGTACTCATAGATGCTGTAGGTGTATCTTCAACATTTTACATCTTGGGTTCTATCTACTTCATCATTATGTTTACCGCAGCACAATATCTTGACAATCCTCCAGAAGGCTATATGCCAGCACGTTTCAGTGATGCCATCAATGCGGGCAAAAAGAAGCTCAAAGAGGACTTGGTAAACATTACACGTGATGAAGCCGTTAAGACTGCCAGATTTTACGGGCTTTGGATCATGCTTTTTATTAACGTAACCTGTGGTATCGCCATTATCTCTGTGGCTTCTCCACTGTTGCAAGAAGTGATCGGTATTTCAGCTTTAGCTGCAGCCTCAGCAGTAGGACTTATGGGTATTTTCAACGGTGCAGGAAGGATTGCATGGGCAAGTGTCTCTGACTACCTTACAAGACCGGTAGTCTTTATACTTTTCTTTATCACACAGATCCTTGCATTTTATTTACTGACAACAGTAACAAGCATACTACTCTTTCAAGTGCTCCTGTACTATATCATGATGTGTTATGGTGGTGCATTTGCTTCTATCCCTGCATATATCGGCGATATCTTTGGGACTAAAGAGCTTGGTGCTATTCATGGGTATATTCTCACTGCTTGGGCTTTAGCTGGTCTTGTAGGACCGATCATCATCGCCTATGTCAAAGATACAACGGGTAGTTATACCGGTACTCTTTATGTATTTGTCGCTCTTTTCTTCGTTGCGCTTATTACCTCTATACTTATGCTTGCAAACATCAAAAAAATTAAAAGTCAACAGGCATTGGCTTAGTTCTCCGCTACTTAACTGATCTCTATTTGGACAAATAAGAGTAAATTTCTCTTATTTGTCCAATAATAAAGTTATTATTAATCTAACTCTGTTACTATCTGAAAAATTATAACAAAGGATTAAAATGTCAACTATAAATATAGCTCAAGAATGTGGATGCTTCAAAAGAAGTGAATTAGAAAACAATGTTACGTTTGATAATAAAGATGATGCGATGATGAAAGCACAAGGTATGGTAAGCCATATGAATGAAAAATTCTGTGGTAAACATGGATTTGAACTTAGTGAAAATGGTGATAACTTTAGCATCACTATGAAAGTACCTCAAGCAGCTGCTTCAGGTGGATGCTGTGGTGGTGGACACTGTTCGTAAGAACAACATCTATCTAAATTAAACTTGTCGTGGCGAACGCCCTCGTAAGTGAAGCGATTCGAGAGCCATGACGATTTTTTGCTTCGTTTTTTCTAAAAAAATGAAGAGAGAAACAACATCTCAATTAGCATATAGTGAAATATGCAAAAGAGATCAAACTCATTAAAAACTTATTTAAAATTTCCAAACACCAACGGTGCTTTGAGATCCAAAGTTTTCACTTCAGCCATCACAGCTTGAAGATCATCTATCTTTTTACCAGATACACGTACTTCATCACCTTGAATCGATGGTGTTACTTTTATCTTCATATCTTTGATCGCTTTAACGATCTTTTTCGCTTCATCTTTATCGATTGTGTCAACGATACGGTAGATCACCTTTGTGTTACCCCCGGATATACCTTCAGTCTTCACCTCTTCGAGTGATTTACCCGCGATACCTCTTTTGATCAATTTTGAGATAAGTATGTCTTTAAGTGCCTCTATCTTAGAATCGGTAGAAGAACTGAGGCTCAAAGTCTTAGCAGCCTCATTGAGCTTGAACTCAGCTACCAACCCCTTAAAATCAAACCGTGTAGCAACCTCTTTCTCAGCCATAACAAGCGCATTTTTAAGTTCCATCATGTCCAGTTTAGCTGAAATATCAAAGTAGTGATCTTTTGCCATCTCTTCTCCTTTTACTTCTCGATTCTCATCATGGCTATTTTACCATGAACGACATCAAGTTTGCTCAATGCAGCAATAGCATCTTGCATTTTACTCTCTTTACATGTATGTGTTGTAAAGAGCAGTTTGGCTATCTCATCATTTTTTGTGGGTTTTTGAAGCATCGCTTCTATAGAGATATCAAACTCACCCAGTGTTGATGCGATAGATGCCAGTACACCGCTTTGATCATCCACTTCCAGTCTAAGGTAGTATTGGGTCACAATGTCCTCTTTAGGCAACAGTTTAAGTCCGCTCTCTAAACCTTTTTTATACCCGAGCATAGGCCCTTGATTTCCACGCACAATATCTACAATGTCCGCTATCACTGCGGAAGCCGTGGCATCACCACCTGCACCAGGTCCGTAGTACATGGTTTCACCTACACGATCACCCACAACCGTTACGGCATTCATGACACCATCCACTTTGGCTATCATAGACTCTTGCGGTATCATTGTAGCATGCACTCTAAGCTCTACACCTTGACCCACTTTTTTCGCAATACCAAGCAGTTTGATCTCATAACCAAACTCTTTGGCAAAAGAGACATCTGTTTGTGTGATATTTTCTATACCCTCGATGAGGATATCTTCAGGTTTTGCATCCAAACCATACGCAATACTGGCTAAGATCAGTAACTTGTGTGAAGCATCAAACCCACCCACATCAAAAGTAGGATCAGCCTCTGCATACCCTAATTCTTGAGATTCTTTAAGGATCTCATCATACTGTGCACCTTCATTGATCATCTTGGTGAGCATATAGTTACAAGTACCGTTCATAATACCTTGAATAGAGTCTATATGGTTAGCCGAAAGCCCGTTACGCAATGCACCGATGACAGGTATACCGCCAGCCGTACTTGCTTCATACATCAAAGGGATGTCACCGGCTATCTCTTGGAGCTCATAACGATGATAGGCAAGCAGTGCTTTGTTCGCGGTAACAACTGCTTTACCATTTTCAAGTGCTTTTTTGACGAGGGTATAAGGTTCTTCAACGCCGCCCATTAATTCTACTACGATGTCTACCTCAGGGTCATTGACCACATCTAATGGATCATCACTTAGTTTAATGCTCACCCCTCTGTCTTTCGAAAGATTTTTTACCACACCTGATTTTACAACGATCTTTTCCCCGGCTCTTGCCTCGATAATGTCACCATTCTCTTCAAGTATCTTTGCAACACTTGCACCAACAGTACCTACACCTAAGATTCCTACTTTAACCATTCTTTTTTGCCTCTTCCAGTTCTTTTAGGAACTTCTTGATATTTCGCGCAGCTTGACGGATACGATTTTCATTTTCTATCAATGCGATACGTACATATTCATCCCCATATTTACCAAATCCTATACCAGGACTTACTGCAACCCCTGCATGAATAAGAAGTTGTTTTGAGAATTCTAAAGAGCCCATTTCCCTTGCTATCTCAGGGATCTTCCCCCAGATGAACATAGATGCATTTGGTTTTGCCAATGGCCAACCTGCATTGGTAAAAGCTTCTATCATGACATCACGTCTTTTTTCATAGCGAGGGATGATCTGCTCATCAGGTATATACCCATGCTCATCCAATGCTACGGTCGCAGCCACCTGAATAGGAGTGAACATCCCATAATCCAACCATGATTTGATACTTTGGAGTGCTCCAATGAGTTTTTTATTCCCTACGATGAAACCTACTCTCCAACCCGCCATATTGTATGATTTTGAAAGCGTATAAGCCTCAACAGCCACATCTTTAGCGCCTTCAACACTCATGATCGAAGGGGTTTTGTATCCATCAAAAGTAATATCTGCATAGGCAATATCTGAAATAATGTAAAAACGTTTTCTTTTAGCAAGCGCTACCAGTCTCTCATAAAACTGAGGTGTCACTGTCGCTGTGGTTGGGTTATGAGGAAAATTGACCACCAAAAACTTTGCTTTTGGAATAGAATTGTCCAAATGCTCTTCAACATCAGCCAAAAATTTATCCTCATCGACTTCAAATGTCTCTTCATCAAAAATAAGCTGCATCTTCTCAACATTAGCTCCAGCCAAGATAAATGCTTGAGAGTGAATAGGATAAGTAGGATCTGGCACAATAGCGACATCACCCGGGTTAGAAATAGCTTGTACAAGGTGCACATACCCTTCTTTACTCCCCATAGTAGCAACAATCTCTGTATCTGGATCTAGATCTGCATTATACTTACGCTTATACCATTTACTCATTGCCAAACGAAGTTTATAGATCCCTTTACTTGCGCTGTAGCCATGTGTTTTTGGTTTTTGTGCAGTTTCACATAGTTTGTCGATGATAGGTTGTGGCGTAGAAGCATCAGGATTTCCCATAGAAAAATCTATGATATCCTCCCCTTTTCTTCTTAATTCCATTTTAAGGTCATTGATCTCTGCAAAAAGATACTTTGGCAACCGGTTTATTTTCTCAAATTGAATTTCATCAAACATGCTTTACTCGCTTTACATTTTTTTTCATTTTTATCATTAGTCCCATTCAAGCAGTACTAAAATTGGCTTACAGGTTCAGTGGAAACATTTACCTCTTTCACCACCGCTTTACTACTCTGTACACTCTCTTGAGGAACAACATCTACTTTTTCTTCTACCCCTGCATTTGTATCGCTGACAACTACATTTGCAATACTTAATTCTTTTATGCTTATCTCTTTTTTATTTTCTTCATTCTCTGTAACCATATTTTCTATCTTTTGCTCATCGATAAAAGGAATGAGTTCACTCAAATGTTTTTTATCAAACTGTGTAAAAAAATACCAAGAGGCATACGCCAAAAGAGCCAAAATAAAAAATAAAAACAATTTTGATTTTCCTTTTTTCTCTTCATCTACAGGAAGACCTACCGTAAACCCATTCTCTTCTTTCTCCACAGAGTAAAAGGCTAACGCTTCTTCCTTTAATGCACTGAGATCTGCATTATACTCTCGTTCTAGAATAGAGATAAAACCTAAAGCTTTGATCTTTTTTAGAGCATCAAAATTTCCACCCAAAAGATTTTCAAGATTATCTTCAGATATCTTTGTCTTTTGACTGATACTTTTTATCGTGTTTTCTTCAAGTATCTCATTTAATTGCATAACCCATCCTATGTATTAAAATCGCTGCAGCTGCACTCACATTGAGTGAGTCAAATGCATGTTTCATCTCTATCGATACACTATGATCCAGTTTAGCTATGACCTTCTTTGAAAGTCCCTTACCTTCACTTCCCAAAACAAGCACACGTTTGCTGTCAAATGTCAACTCTTGTACATTTTCTCCATCCATCGAGGCACCATACAAAGTAAATCCAAGTTGCTGAAGTTCATTAAATGTATCTAAAATATTATCTGCTATCATAAAAGGCATATCCAGCATAGCCCCAGAGCTTGTACGTGCTATGGCAGCAAAATTAAGCTGCTTCACACCTGCAGCGATCACGGCATCTGCACCCAGTGCATAGGCTGATCGTACTACTGCTCCTATATTTCCTACATCCGTTAAACCATCCAGTACCACAATAAAATCATTTTTTTTGATCTCTGAGAAAGAGCTTTGTTCAAACTCAGACATCTCAACAAGTATTCCCTGGTGATTCCCACCTTTACTCATAGATTGTGCCCACTTCTCTTCTAGAAACTTGATATTATCATGGTATTTATGGAACAGGTCTTTAGGGAGTATCCCTTTCTTAGCAACATAGACAGTTTTTATTTTCTCTGAATGCTGCTCTAGAGCATGTAAACAGACTTGTTTTCCATATATAATCATAAAGACGATTCTACCTTTTTTTCATAGTTACTAATAGAGTGATTTTACCTTTTTTTTGCTTTTACAGTGTTAAGTAGATTGTGTGAGTTCACTATACCATTCTTTCACACTTTTATCACTAAGATGAGCAAGAAGTTTTGCTTTAGGTTTAGGTGGTAGATCCAAACTTAGAACTTCGGTAAAACTAAGGCTTTTTTCTATACTTTGTTGGGCTTTAATGATGACTACCCATTCGCCGCGTATGTTCAGCTCTTTGAACTGTTCATTGAGTGATTTAGCCGTACCTCGATAGTATCTTTGATACTTTTTACTGATCTCTTTAGCTAAAAAAAGCTCTCTATCTTCATCCAGTATCACAATCTCATTTAAAAGCTTTTCCAGACGATGAGGCGCTTCATACAGTACGGTATTGTAACCATTGCTCATCGCTTCACTCAGTGCAGAGCTTCTCTCCTTGCCTTTATGTGGTAAAAACGCGTAAAAAAGAAATTTTCCTTCTTCAAAACCGCTTGCTGCATACGCTGTAGTCACTGCAGATGCTCCTGGAAGTACATCGTAAGGTATGTTATGTTTCTGTGCATAGGCAACAAGAATCTGACCGGGGTCAGAGATCACAGGCATCCCCGCATCACTGACATACACCACCTCTTTGTCCTCTAAACTACTGCCAAACTCTTCAAGTCTCTCTTCCCCATTGTGTTCATTAAAAGAATAGAACGATGCATCAGGGTACACCATATCAAACCGCTCTTCTAATAAACGCAAAAGCCGCTTGGTCTGACGTGTATCTTCACATAAAAAGAGTTCTGCTTTTTCAAAAAGTTTCATAGCTCTGATTGTAATATCTTGTGGATTTCCAATAGGTGTAGGGATAAATGTTAACATAATAAATACTTTAATGTTTGAAGAGAATAAGTGCTTGCTAAATGTTCAAGCAAACTTAGCATAAATGCAAGCATAGAGAGCGATGCTCTCTATGTTATTTGATATTAGGATTAACCTAATTTATATTTGTTTTTAAACTTCTCTACTCTACCAGCAGCATCAAGAATTTTTTCTGAACCAGTAAAGAATGGGTGACATGCATTACAAATATCGATACTCAACTCTGCTTTATTTGTTCTTGTCTCAAACGTGTTACCACAAGCACATGTAACTTTACACTCAACGTAATCTGGGTGAATTTCTTTTCTCATTTTCTAACCTTTTAGTTTATTTTGTGTGTCAGGCAACTAACCTGCTCTAGCCTATGACTCTTCCTTTTCCATATAAAAAGGGGCATTGCAACGCTCTTAGGCGAGACAATATAGGGCGAAATTATATCTAAATACTTTTAAAAAATTATAAAATACCTTTTATCGCTGTAAGAGCTTAAAAATCGTCATCATCTGCAAACTCTCTTTCTACCTCTCTTTGATATGCTTCATCTTTCTTTTTTTGCAGTTGTGCATCTGTTAACACTGCTTCATGCAGAAACTCTCCAAAAAATGTTTTAGGCTCTGAATTCGCTAAAAAGAGGTATGTTCCCACAATAAGCCCGGTCATGGTTAAAACAGCAATCACTTTTTGTACCGGATTAAACATTTGTATAGGCTCTTTTGTACGTACTTCACATACACCTCCAGGACAATGTACCGGATCCAGTTTAGTGAAAACTTTGTAAAATTTACATCCTACACATATGGAAAAAGCACTTTCTAAAAATGTAAATAGAAGACAAAGCACACAGATCAAAACTTTATAAAAAGTGATATCCCAGTGTATCACAAACCACCAGACCATCGGAAGAGAAATAAACCAGCCCATTGTCCATGCGAAGCGTTTTTGCAATCCGCTTACATACTCCGGTTTTTGGTTTTGTACGAAAAATTTTCCCAAAAGTAAAGAGGGAGCATAGTTCGGACTTATGACTCTTGCCGTAAAATCAAGAAACAAAAATGCCAGATAAACTCTTGCTACTATAGTGTGGTTAAATCCTATACCAACAAAGATCACGATCATTCCCAGCATACTAAGTATCCCTGCCGCTGCTCTTGCTTCTCTTTCATTGATAACTCTAACATCGTATCCGGGGACTTTTGCCCCATATTCCCATAAAAAACCTTGTAAATTCAAAAAATTTCCTTTTGTCTCTTTAATCTATTTCTAATTATAATTGAAACTCTAAAAATATTATCCGGATTTTACTGTGCATTGTTTATGTTTACCTTAGTTTAAAAACAACATGAAAAAATACCTATGCTGAATTTAGAGTAGTATTTTTGCAGCTGCTGCACATACGGCACTCTCACTTTTGAGCACTAAAGGTGTATCAAATCCTATCACTCTCTCAGGTGCAAAAAGCGCTACCTCATCCTCGGTCATTCCCCCTTCACATCCGACCACGATCGTATCGATACTGATCTCAGATGAAAGTGTATGTTCTGAAAAGTTCAGCAGATAACTTTGAGGATTTTCAGAGATAAACATCTCAAGGCTCTCAGCCATATCCAACTGCATCATAACACTTCGTCCTGACTGCTGAGAAGAGTTTAAAAGTATCTTTTCCCAACGTTTGAAGTCTGGCTTGAAACTTTTTTGTGAACGGGTACAGTAGATAAAAGTAATCTTTTCTACTCCCATTTCATTCAGTGAAGGAAGTACTTTTTCAATATTTTTAGTGTCGATCACACACCAACCTATATGCAGTGGTACTTTCGCTTTTATCTCAAGTGTTTGACTCTCTTGCAATTCAAGTATGACCGAGTGTTTATCCATGTAGGTGATAAGATAACGATGAAGGAGTCCATCTTCAAGGTTACGAAGATACAAGATATCCTCTACTTTATGTCTTCGTACTTTGAAAATGTAACGATGCTCATCTCCCAGTAGGGTAAGCTGAGGCTGACCTGCCTCTTTCTGATAAAGATATAACATGCTTAGAGTGCTATTACACCCTTAGCTTTAAGTACCATAAGTACAACCATTACAGCAACCAACAGGATCTGCACTGAAGATATTTTCAAAAATGCACCTTTAAGTAACTTGTGAGCCTCAGCATTGTCTAAATTAGCTATTTTAATAAGCTTATATTTCTTGATCTCTATATACATTAACACTGCCCAAACCACGATCATGATAATAGTCGTTACCGACCAACCCAAATCACCTGTAAAAATAGCAACGATACCTGCAAATGCTATCATGGTAGCAAGCGCTTGAAAGATCATCGTATAGATAAAACTTGCTTTTCTGAATCCTAATGGATTTTTTGCTGTCATCATCGGGATCAATAACCCTCCAACCAAAAAGCCTAAAAAGACTTTCACTAAAATACTATGTGCGGCTAACATCTCTTCTAACATATGAATTTCCTGTAATTTTGATTTGTTTAAAAGTGGATTATACCCTATTTAGTTATAATCAACCTAACTTAATTTTAAAGGGAAAAAATGCCTGTTTCCATCACGCAAGCACTTGATATTATTTATAAAAATACCTCTGTGGTAAACTCTGAGGTCATACCTATAGAGATGGCATTAGGACGTGTGATGAGTGAAGACTCCATCGCTACATTTGATCTACCGCGTTTTGACAACTCTGCCATGGATGGATATGCGGTGAAATGTGCTGATGCAAACAGCACAGTGGAATGTACAGATGTGATCTATGCCGGAGATGATCCTCAAATGACACTTCAGGCAAAAAAGGCCATCAAGATCATGACAGGTGCACCTATTCCAAAGGGTTGTGAAGCAGTCATCCCCATAGAAAATACGACTCTCAATGGCACACAGGTCACTTTGCCAGAAGAGATCAAAAAAGACGGGCATATAAGACATGCGGGGGAAGATATCAAGAGCGGTGCTGTCTACCTGCATAAAGGAAAAAAGGTCACAGCATACAGCATAGCACTGCTTGCCAGCCAAGGAGTGACACATATACCCGTAACACGCAAGATCAAAGTTGCAGTCTTTGGTACAGGAGATGAACTACGTCCGCACTTCGAAAAAATAGCCCCACACCAACTCTATAATTCAAATACACCTATGTTCTTGGCACGAGCCAAAGAACTAGGATGCGAAGTACAATACATAGGAAGTTCTGGTGACACGTTAGAGTCTTTAACCTCTGCTATCAAATCTGCATTGAACGCGGATATTATCATCACATCCGGCGGTATAAGTATGGGGGACAGAGACTTTACCAAAGAGGCTTTCACAAACTTAGGTATGACACTGCACTTTGATAAAGTAGATATCAAACCCGGTAAACCTACTGCTTTTGGAACCATAGGAGAAACTGTTGTAATCAACCTGCCGGGAAACCCTCTTGCATCTATGGTGAATTATGAAATGTTTGTACGCGCTGCCATACGTAAAATGTCTGGAATGAATGCCTATTATCATCATACGATATCCACACAGATAAAAGAAGATTTCACATTAAGAGAAGGTAAACATACCGTACGTCTAGGTATATTTGATGGACATACATTTATGCCGTTCACGAAACAGCTTCCCGGAATGATCTCACCATTAGAACAAGCTAATGCTATGCTTATCACAACACCGGAAATCGCGGTGCTTGAAAAAGGAAGAATGGTTAAGATACTACCGATAAATTGGGAATTAACCGCTTCTGAAAAAGAAGATTTTTTTACACGTTAATGGCAAAAGAGGGAAATGTCCCTCTTCATTTTCTAGATCTGTGAAAGATACTCAGCCACGGCTTCGATCTCTTCATCAGACATAGTTGCTACTTGCCCCTTCATAAGCGCACCCATACCAACTACATTTTTTGTACCTGCCTGATACTCTTTCAGAGAAGTCATAAGTGCTTCTTTATCTTGACCCGCAATCACTGCTGATTTTCCAAGTGCTTTTGTCTTACCATCTGCACCATGACACCCTTTACATTTAGCATAGGCTGCAGGTGATGCAGGTGGTGTAGAAGGAACAGCAGCTGGGGCTTCAGGCGCTTCTGGTACTGCAGTTGGCAAGTCAGCTGTTTCTGATGTTGCAGATTCTGTTAATTCCGCTGCTTTCTCTTTAACTACGGCAGCTGCTTCTGCTGTTTTAGCTGCTGCTACATCTGCAATTTTTTCTGCTTCTACTTTTGCTTCCGCTGCCATTTCAGCTGCTGCTACTTTTGCTGCTACTGCCGCCTCAGCTATTTTAATCTTCGCCGCCTCTACAGCATTTACAGTATCTTTTTTAACTGCTTCTGCTACTTTAGTTGTATTCACTTCTGCTGCTGCTTTTTGTGTCTCTTCTCCACATGCTGTAAACAGCACAGTTGCTGCTAGCAGAGAAAGTAATGTTATCTTCTTCATGATCTATCCTTTATATTTACTTAGTTGCCGGTTTTTCTGCTTCTGGTGGACAAGTTCCCGGTGCTGGACTTACTGGTTCTGCCTGTGTTGCAGGAACAGCTGCTTTTGCCGCTTCTGCCGATACTGCTGGTATTGTAGCTTCTGCAGGCTCTGCTTGTGCTGCTGCAGCTGCCGGCTTTGCTACGTCAGCTGGCTTTGCCGGCACAGCAGGAGTTGCTGGCTCTGCAGGCGCTACACACTCTGCCGCTTTCGGTTTTTTGGGTGATACCAAT
>ENA-OVOD01000036-OVOD01000036.1-sediment-metagenome-genome-assembly--contig:-NODE-36-length-14674-cov-3.555594_pt1 | contig 14674 bp, 17 predicted proteins | sample MGYA00250097_ERZ650218 | MGnify/ENA primary metagenome ERZ650218 (study PRJEB26732, sample SAMN07278952) | sediment metagenome | biome: marsh; feature: saltmarsh; material: sediment | place: USA... | reverse complement strand
TGGGATACGATACATTTAACTGGCTTTCAAATGAAGCATTGTCAAATGACAATCTTAAAGTAAGACAAGCATACTGGTTATACCTTGGTGAAAAAGCATTTGGTCTTGATATGCCTTGGACATTTAGTATTGGTCGAAGACCTTCAACAAATGGTTTCTTAGCGAATCTTAGAGATGATGATGCAGCGCAATCACCACTTGGTCACATCATCAATGTCGAGTTTGATGGTTTAAGTTCTAAACTTGATCTTTCAAAAGTAACAGGTGTACCAGGTATGTCATTTAAAGTATGTATGGGACAAGGTTCTACTAATGCCGCTCCAATGTTAAGTAGAGTTGATGGTACACAATATAGTGATACAAGTGATGGAAACACTAGTTTAGAAGATATTAAATTAGGTGGATTTATCTTTGAACCATATAATGATGGTCAGTATATTGTAAAAACTACAGCATTTAGAGCATTTGATCTTCCAGGTTTTGACTCTAATGCATTCTTTGATGCATTTAATGGCGAGTCTGCATCTATGACTCAACATGGTGATATAGATGGAGCAGCGATTTCAGTATTGGTTGATGGAGTGACTGAAGATGGATATTTTGCTGATGTAAAACTATTTGGTTCGTTTGCATGGAGTAAAACACGTCCAGATGCAGGACATCAAATGTTAGGTGTGTCTGTACCTAATGCTGCCTATGGTTTTACAGGTCAACCAGAGTATATTACAATGGGTGCTGCACCAGGGGAAAGCAAAACTGGTCATTCTTACTGGTTCGGTGCACAACTTCCAGTAAATATTGCTGATGAGAACTATGGAAAGTTAGGTGTGGAGTACAATCACGGGTCAGAGTACTGGAGACCGTTTGATTATGCTGAAGATACTATGATCGGTTCTAAGTTGGCAGCGCGTGGTGATGCTTGGGAAGCATACTATACATATAACTTCTCAGAGGCATTGAGCATGCAAGTTAGATATACTAACATTGATTATGATTATGCTGGAAGTAATGGCTTCTTTGGTTCTGGTGGTACACCAATAGCAATTGATGATGTTAAGGCAGGTGCAGCAGGGTTTGATGCTTATGCAGGGGCTGCTGGAATCACACCTGATATGACACAAGAAGAAATGATCGGAACACTTGCTGGATATCTAGCAGGTGGTGCCCCTACAGCTGAGACATTAAATCAGGCTCAAGGTATGGTGATGATGAAAGGTTTCTCTGGAAGCATTGTAGAAGCTGCTCAAGATCTCAGATTCTACATCAGATATAGATTCTAAAATATAAAATACTTTAACAAAGGGTTTTCCCCTTTGTTAAACTTTCCTTTCTTTTAACCTTCTTTACACACTTAATCCACTTTTTTTCTTTATCCTTCAACGCATAGATTTATTAATTGAAATTAAATGAAGTTCGGTTATAATATTGGCCACGTACAAAACACACTAAAAGGAATACTATGAAACACTTCACAAAATTGCTACTTGCAATGGTTGTTACTATGGGACTGGCAACAGGACTTGTGGCAGATGCTACACCTAAGGCTACACACAACGTAACTATCTTAACTGCAGATAACAGCGATGGCAAGATCACACCTAAGACGATCGCCGCGGCATTTGAAAAAGCAGGTTTTTTCATTAACGATAACAGAGATATGACTGCACCATGGGCAAAACAATGTAAAGCCGGTACTAAAAACTTTACAACAGTTGACTTTGATGTGTATAACCTCTTTACACTCTTTAAAAAAGACGTTGTTGTTAGCTTAGGTAAAAAATATGCAAATATCGGACTTTTCTCTCCTATGAGTATGTCTATCTGGACAAGAAAAGGAGAAAAGACTATTTCTGTTTCTTCATTGAGCGCTGCTGCTATGGCAGAGATCATGGGAATCCCTGCAGATGATGCAGAACTTGTTGCATATGGTAAACTTGTAGAAGATACACTTAGAGCGGCACTTCCAAATGCAAAAGTGGAAAAAGTAACGTATGAGATGAAACAACCAGAAGGTCCACTTGTTTCAACTGCTCAAGGAAAAATGGATCCTGAAGCAGATTGGGAAGAGGTCAAAGATAAATTCCAAGCTGATTTTGAGCAGGCATTGATCCCAGCGATGTTTATCAATGCAGGGTTCAATGACCTTAACTATGATATGGAAGAGAGTGGTTATGCAGGGTTTACTTTTTATGATGTTTACTCGATCTGCTACCTAGAGGTGATCTATACTGTGTCTAAAACACACCCTGAAGCAGGAGCATTTGCCCCTTGTTCACTGTATATGTATCAGAAAAAAGGTACAAACACTATGGAGATTGGATTCCCTTCAGTTTATAACTGGATAGCATCTTTAGCGATCGAAGATAAAGCATCTCATGATGTGTTGATCATGGCACAGAAGAAAATGGAAGCTATACTCGAAAAACTTACTGCAAAAACACTTGTTGCTGAAGAGTAAGTAATATTTGAGCGGGGATCTTTACCCCGCGTCTATACAGATAACGCTTTTATTTTAAAAGTGTTATATTATCTCCCTTTTTGATCATACCCCCTTCGATTACTTTAGCAAAAATACCTCTATCATTTTTCAGTAGCGTAGGCAGATTTTCATCGATTTTGGAGAGATGATCACACATTGTACAGTTCTGACTGATCTGTAAGATGACATTCCCTATACGCAATTGATCACCTGCTGTCAGATGGTACGGATTGTAGTCCATTAAAATATTTTCTCCTAAAGAACCAAAAGGAAGTGATATATTGTGCTTTTGTGCCAAATCATAACTTGCTTTGGATGTGATAAGCACTGAGCGTTGAATATTTTTATCATAATACTTATCTTCTACAATACCTTTGGGATCCAAGTTGAATGACGCTTTTTCGACTCTTGTAGAGGATCCTTGTACCGATATAAACAGGCTTATTACTTTTCCTACGTTTTTCACAAACATGCTCCTCTATATTTTTTTAAAATTGTACCATAAAGATTTTATAGAGCAGAGGTTATTGTAATGGCTGTAAAGATGTCAGAAAACTTAAAGCTCTTTTATATTATCTTTGAGTCTAGATTTTATGTAGGGGTTTGAGTGAACACAAATAGAGAAGATACTATAGAACAATTTTATAAGATGGTTGAAGAAAATATGGATAATGGTATGTTTTACAGAGATGCAATAGAACTTGCTGCCGTAACTGTTGGCGGGATTATAGCTGCTAAAGTGTCTCAAGCTATGGTGAAGTATCAAGAAGCGATACACCCTCAGTCTCAACTTTCTCAAGAAGAAGATAAAGATAAGCTGGCACTTTTAAGTATGGGTGTGCTTTGGGATAATAAATATTTTAATCCTATAGCACCAGATGAATCTACCCCCTTGGAAAATACATTAGCTGAGTCCATTTATTTCATTATGAAGTATGGAAGAGAAGAAGATGGACTCAACAAGGCATTAGAAGCGAACGAGAACACTGCAGGTGATGTAGAATTACGTGCTGAAGCTATACGTAGAGTACTCGGAAAAGCATGAAACGACGTCATTTTTTAGCTTTTGGTCTTTATGTTATACCCTACATGACACAAGCGTTAGCTATAGATTACAGAAAGACAAAACCTGTAGCATGGACATCCTCTTCTATCAATGATGCTGCCATGGCACTTTATGGACGAGAAAAATTTTCAACTATCATGAAAAGTAGTGCTATAGAGCTTATTGTACCTAAAGGTATCGTCAAAGATCGAGAAAATATATCTGTTACAATACGCTCAAATATTAAAGCGAAAACGGTTGCTCTTTTTCAAGATGCAAATCCTAAGAGTTTAGTGGCAGTGTTCCATGTGAATACAGATAGTCTAATAGAGTATGAACTCAATATTTGGATGCAATTTAAAGGTACGGTTTTTGCCGTAGTTGAAGGTTTGGATGGAAAACTATATTATACGCGTGAATATGTAGATATTCTGACATTAAGCTGCATGGCTTCTTGAGAGTATTTAGCTTACCAATTAAAGTTTAAGATACTGATATCTTAGGAAGAATCAGATTAATTAGATATTTAATATATAAAATATTTATGATAATTATATAGATGTTTTATGTTTATGGTGAATATTTGTTACAGAGAGTTGATAAATATCTCTATTATGAAGGTTTTATAATCATTTTCTTGCTTATCTTTTATTTTATTTCTATATAATCTATGGCATATGACGTAATTAAGGTAACCATACTTAGTCATTTTTAAAATATTAATTAAGGAGGACAAATGAATAAGATAACTAAAGAAGAACTTGAAGTTGTTTCAGAGCAAGTATCAAGAAGAAACTTTTTTAAGAAAACAGCAACTTATTCTATGGGCGCATTAGCAGCAGCTAGTGTTGTCGCACCTGTCACGATAGATGCGAGCGAGCATGTAAAAGCAAATGCAGAGGATGATCCACATATCATGGAACATAAGCCATGGGCTACTAAATGGGGTGATGATGTACAGGTTAATTTGTATGGTCAACCTTCGCCTTATGAACATAGTGTAACAAGAAGAACTACACCAATTCTTTCTTCTGGTAACTATAGAGCGTCAATTGCGGTAACACCTATTCAAGACTTGAGTGGTATTCTCACACCGAATGGACTTTTCTTTAACAGACATCATGGTGGTACTCCAACAATTAACCCAAATGAACATAGACTTATGATTCATGGTCTTGTTGAGAAGCCAATCGTTTTAACTATGGAACAGCTGAAAAGATATCCAAATGTAAGTAGAATTCACTTCCTTGAGTGTCCTGCGAATGGTGGGCCAGAGTGGAGAGGACCTCAGTTTAACTCTATCCAATTTGCAAAAGGATTTATGTCTTGTGCTGAGTGGACTGGAGTTTACATCAAAGATATTCTTAAAGACCTTGGTCTTAAGCCAGAAGCACAATGGATGCTTGCAGAAGGTATAGATAACTCTCACATGGGTAGAACGATCCCTGTAGATAAAGTACTTGATGATGCAATGATCGTTTGGGGACAAAATGGTGAAGCATTACGTCCAGAACAAGGTTACCCGATAAGAATCGTTGTTCCAGGTTGGGAAGCGAACTTATGTGTAAAATGGTTATGTAGACTTGAGTTTGCATCTGAACCATACTATGCAAAAGAAGAGACATCTAAGTATACTGCATTGAAGCATACAGGTAAAGCGATACAGCACTTCTATGTAAATGAAGTGAACTCTGTTATTACTTCACCATGTCCTGAAAAACCATGGACAGACCTTAAAAAAGGTGAAATGGTAGAGATTGAAGGACTTGCTTGGTCTGGACATGGAACCATTACAACAGTAGATGTATCATTTGATGGTGGTAAGAACTGGGTTGAAGCATCACTTAAAGGTTTAGTACTTGAAAAAGCTTGGACTAGATTCTCTATTATGCATGAATATACAGGTGAGCCAATGCTACTTTGTTCACGTGCAGCAGATGATGCAGGACACATTCAGCCATCAGTGAAAAATGAAAGAGCTGCTGTAGGAATCGAAGGTGTTTACCATAGAAACGGTATTCACACATGGGAAATAGATGCGAAAGGAGAGGTTACAAATGTACAAATCTTATCATAAAAAAATTGTTGCAAGTGCTTTACTTGCATCGGTAGTATTTTTGGGAACTGCTTGTAATGCATCTAATGGTACAAAAGATACAACAGAAGCAAAGAAACCAGAAGCAGCAACAGCGACAGCTTTGCCAATGAATACAGAGGGATTCACTAAAAGAGAGATTGATGCAGTAGGACCATTAACTCCTCAATTATCTGATACTGTGAAAAACACATATGAGCATAATGGAAAATTAGTAATTGATGGTGGGGTAACCTATCCTATCGTGAATGGCAAGACAGGTGCGTATTATGTAAATGAAACAGCACATAAAACACCATTCAACAAAGGTAAAGTGGCAACTGCGAATGAGCAGAAAGTTTGGGATATCGATGTCATGCCAGATGGAACAGGTCTTCCTGAAGGTTCAGGTTCTGTTGAAGATGGTGATGAGATCTATGAAGAAAAATGTCAATCTTGTCACGGTGACTTTGGTGCAGGTGCTGGACTTTACCCAAGATTAACAGCAGGTAATGCATATGAAATGCAAAAAACACTGATGAACCAACGTGTGAATCCAGACTCTGATGGCCCTGTGCGTGTATTCGGTTCGAACTGGCCATATGCAAGTACATTATGGTGGTACATTAAAACTGGTATGCCTCATCAAGCACCATTGTCATTAACTGATGATGAAGTGTATGCTTTATCTGCCTATATCATCGCTATTAATGAAATAAAAATTGATGGTGAAACTTTAGATGATGAATATGTTCTTGACAGAGAAAAATTCTTAAAGATCGTAATGCCAAATGTGAATGGTTTTGAACCGGATATCAATGGTCCAAAAGGTCCAGACAATACTCGTGAATATTATAACAACCCATTAAACTATGGTAATGGTGTAAGATGTATGAAAGATTGTTTTGAGGGTGAACCTGAAGTTCAGAGAATTGCATTTGCTCTAACTGACTTTAACCCACCATTGAGTGATGAAAAAACATTACCAGAAGTTACAGATTCTGGATCAGTACATCCAGGGCAAAAGACATATGATTCAAGTTGTAAAGTATGTCATGAAACAGATGCAATGGGCGCTCCTGCTGTAGGTGATAAAGCGGCTTGGACAGCAGTACTTGAAAAAGGTATCGACCAAGTGTATCACAATGCTATCAATGGAATCAATGGTATGCCTCCAAAGGGTGGTGCTATGGATCTTAGTGAAGCACAGATGAAAGAAGTTGTTGATTATATGGTAGAATCAAGTAAATAATTGTGAGTTATCACAATTATTACACAATATATAAGTAATATAGGATATGAGGTTGGCCAATGTCGACCTTTTATCTAAATTTTTATACAAAAGGAAATAAAATGGATAGAAGAAAATTTATGAGTTTAAGTATGGTTGCAGCTGCTGTATTGCCAGCAAGTTTATCTGCAATTGATTTCAGAGCTACAAAGCCTGATACATGGACTGCACACACTGTAGCAGATTCAATTAAAGCACTTTATGGTGATATTCAACCAGAAGAAAAAGGTGTAAAAGTTAAAGCACCAAAAGTTGCAAGTAATGGTGGAGCAATCCCTGTAACTGTTGAATCTGACATCGCTGCTAAAACTGTAGCTGTTTTTCAAGATGCAAACCCTGAAGCAACTGTATGTGTATTTGATGTACAAGAAGGTGGAATTGTTGACTATGGTTTTAAGATCAAAATGAAAAAATCTGGTACGATCACTGCAATCGTAGAAGGTACTGATGGTAAGTTCTATGTAGGTAACGTAACACTTGAAGTTGCACTTGGTGGATGTGAAGGTTAACCCTTTCCCTCAACCAGGAAAACTAGGTTTAAAACTTAATAGATATAAACAGAAATAGAAAGAAAAAGGAATATTATGGGTAATATGAAAATTAAAGCAAAGCTAAAAGGCGATGTTGTACAAGTAAAAGTAATGGCAAAACATGACATGCTTACATATGATCAAGCAAAGAAAAAAGGTGTTGATGCAAACTTCATCACACATATCACTGCAAAAGCAAATGGTAAAGTAGTATATGATGTATCTACAAGCCAATTCTGGTCTAAGAATCCACAGTTTAAATTTGCTTTTAAAGGTGCAGCTAAAGGTGATAAAGTTGAGATCACATGGACTGACCTTAAAGGGAATACAGTTACAGAATCTAAAAAAATCAAATAATGATTTAATCTATCTATGCGACCCTTGCGGTCGGATAGAGTCTATAAACTTAACCTATGTACTTTTAGAGTCTATAGATTAATTTTACTACAAAGGGAAGTGTATGCTTCACACTTTGATGACAACACTTTTCTTTCTTCTTTTTTTTACCTCCTCATTATTAAGTGATAATACCAACATTGATCAGCTTTCCCTGCAAGCTAAACATGAGAAAAAACATCTTTTGCTTTTTTTTCATAAAGATGGCTGCGGTTTTTGTGAAAAAATGATGTATGAAACGTTGGAAGATGACGGTATTGAAGCGTTGATAGAACAATATTTTATTTTGGTTGATATTGGCATAGATGATGAGGGGAGTATCTTACATCGAGACTTTAATGGAAGCAAACATAGGTATGCAAAATCATTAAAGATAAGTTTTTACCCCACCGTAGGCTTTGTAGACGGTAATAACAGCATTGTCTATGGTGTGATAGGATATAGAGACAGTGAGATATTCTCACTATTGTTACAATATATTTACAGTGGGGCATATAAAGTGATGGAGTGGGAAGATTTTAGAAGTAACGTTGAGTTTGAAAGTGAAGATTAGGATTCAAGTGTTTGATGCACTTCAAACCAATACGCTTCATTTCTTGTGATCGTAGCCTTTTTTCTTTGATTAAAGTGTTCTGTGATATCAAAACTTTCTGTACCTAAACCCTCTTTATATTCCTTAATAAATGCAGTATAGGTTTTTTCTTTCATCGCAGTGATCTCATAGGTTACTTTATCATAGACCAGTGCATCAACCTGTTTTTGTTCTCGGTGTATTTCATTGAGATTGATACTCCCATAGCGTTCCTCTTCAGGAAGGGTCATGTTCATCTCTATATAGGTACGCATAGATGCGAGCATATGCTCTAGCTGTTTCACTGGAATCTCTGCGGATTCAATGACCGTGGAAAGATCTTGTGTGTATCCCCAGGCACCCGAAACAGAAAGATCTGCATCAAAAGCTGCTTTGATAACCTCTTTTAGATCATTATCACATTTGAGTTGTTCAAACTTTAGCATGGATTAAAGACCTGCTTCCTGGATGGCTTCTGTTTGTGCATGGGCGATGAGCGGATCGATGACCAATTTCAAGTTACCATTGTTCATAATGTCATCCAGAGCATAAAGGGTTAATCCGATACGATGATCGGTCAGTCTATTTTGCGGGTAGTTGTATGTTCTTATCTTCTCTGAACGGTCACCTGAACCTACTTGAAGTTTTCTTTGACTTGATGTTTCATCAAGTTGTTTTTGAAGTTCTGCTTCATAGACTCTTGCTTTAAGGACTTTCATGGCTTTGTCCCTGTTTTTATGTTGAGACTTTTCATCTTGTATGGCCGCAACTATACCTGTTGGTATGTGTGTCAAACGTACAGCAGAATCCGTCGTATTCACCGACTGTCCACCACAACCGCTTGAACGGTATACATCCATTTTAATTTCGTTTGGTTTGATATCTATCTCTACATCATCCACTTCAGGTATGACAGCTACTGTAATAGCAGAAGTATGTACACGCCCTTGTGTTTCAGTGTCTGGAACACGTTGCACACGGTGAGTTCCTGCTTCATATTTGAGCTGTGAATAGACACCATCCCCTTTGATTTGGGCTATGAGTTCTTTGTATCCCCCAGAGGTACCTTCATTGGTACTGACGATCTCTATCTTCCATCCCATTTGTTCTGCATAACGTGAATACATTCTAAAGACATCTGCCACAAAAAGTGCACTCTCGTCTCCTCCTGCACCTGCACGTAGTTCAAGGAAAATGTTTTTGTCATCATTTTTGTCTTTCGGGATCATGAGCACTTTAATTTCTTCTTCCAAGGTAGGAAGCATTGGCTCTAACTCACTTAGCTCTTCTTTTGCAAGGTCACCAAGCTCTGCATCCCCTAAAAGCTCTTTATTCTCTTCTATAGCATCGGCAGTTTCAACGTAAAGATTTGCTTTCTCTACTAATGTACTAAGGTCAGACTGCTCTTTACTGAGTTCTGTCATACGCTTAATATCACTGGCAATATCTGGAGAACTTAAGAGTTCACTGAGTTCGTTGTATCTGTCGATGAAAGGTTGAAGTTTTTCTTTGAACATAGGCGTTCTTTGTGTTAGATTGTTTTTTTAGTGAGGGTGTATCGAGACTGCTTATGCAGCTTCGATAGCATTTACCATTTTATGAAGACGGCTTACTTTTCTAGCAGCAGTTGTTTTCTTGATGAAACCTTTACTTACTAGTGAATGAATTTGCTTGTTCGCTGTTGCGAATGCTGTTGTTGCTGCTGCTTTATCTGCTGCTGCTACTGCTTCGTGTACAGCTTTTGTGATGTTTTTGATTCTCGTTCTGTAATATCTGTTTCTTTCAGTTCTTACAGCAGTTTGCAAAATACGTTTTTTTGCTGATTTGTGGTGTGCCATGTTGTTTCCTTTATAGGTATGTTGTTATTACTCAATTAATTAGAGTGAAAATAGTTCGCGAATAATAGCTAAAATTAGATTAAAGATTTATTAATCTAATGCTATAGTCAATTAATTGCATCAAGAAATAGGGGTATTTATAGAGGAATGTTAATCAAATTTGCGTTAAAATGAAGCCAATAGAATCAAGGGATAGTGTAAAACCCTATTTTAAGGAAATAATTTTGGAACTTTTTGGAACTGATGGGGTACGTGGTAAAGCAGGCAAGAAAGTCAGTGCAGTGAATGCAATGCGTTTGGCTATGGCTACAGGTATCTATTTTAAACAATTTGCTAGAACCAACAAAATATTAGTAGGGAAAGATACCAGACGTAGTGGATATATGATAGAAAATGCTATCGTTTCAGGACTTACAGCTGTAGGGTTTGATGTGATCCAGATAGGTCCTATGCCTACACCGGCTATTGCTTTTTTGACAGAAAATATGCGTTGTGATGCAGGTATTATGATATCAGCAAGTCATAATCCCTATTATGACAATGGAATTAAGTTTTTTGATGGTGATGGAAATAAGCTGAACCGTGATAAAGAAGAAGAGATTGAAGCGATATTTGCAGATAATAAGGCTATCGATAGTGCGCAAGTGATGGATAAGGCGATAGGGAAGTCTAAACGTATTGATGATGTAGTAGGACGTTACATTGTACATATTAAGAACTCCTTCCCCAAATCACTTACTTTGGCAGGTAAAAGGGTAGTGATTGACTGTGCGAACGGAGCAGGGTATATTGTCGGACCTACTATATTGCAGGAGCTGGGTGCTGATGTTGTGGTACTGGGGGACAAGCCTAACGGGTTTAATATCAATGAAGGATGTGGTGCAATGCATCCAGAGTATTTATCAAAAGCAGTACTGGAGTATCGTGCAGATGTGGGTATCGCATTGGATGGTGATGCTGATCGACTTGTCATGGTAGATGAGAAGGGTGAAGTCGTTGATGGAGATAAGCTGATGGGTGTGCTTGCTGTACATCTTAAAAATCAAGGGACACTCAAAGGTGATGGGATGGTTGCTACAGTGATGAGCAATCAAGGACTTGATGAGTATCTTGCATCACAGGGGCTTACATTGCACCGTTCTGCAGTAGGAGACAAAAACGTTGTAGAGATGATGCAGGAACATGGTATAAACTTTGGCGGAGAACAGAGTGGGCATATCATTTTCTCAGATTATGCAAAGACTGGAGATGGTATCTCCAGTGCATTACAGGCTTTGGCATATTTGGTAGAAACTGAGCAAAAGGCAAGTGAAGCATTTAATCCGTATGCGTCGTATCCACAACTTTTAGTGAACCTTTTAGTACAGGAAAAAAGAGATTTTGACACGATAGAAGGCTTAGATGCCCTCAAAGAGAAAATTGAAGGGTTAGGCATACGCCATCTTTTCCGTTACTCCGGAACAGAAAATAAAATACGCCTTTTACTTGAGGGAAAAGATGAGAAAAAGCTTGAAGAGATCATGGAAGAGTGTGTAAAATTCTTTAAAAGTGCTTTAGTTTAATGAGAGCCTTTGTTGTCTTTTCCCTGGTACTTTTAGGCACCTTTATAATAGACCAGAATATTAAATCACTTTTTATTGAGGGGTATTATCGTGCGGGAACATGTATAGACCTGGAATTGCATTATAATAAAGGTGTGGCTTTCTCCATGTTATCCTTTCTTGGCCCTTATCTTAAATGGATACAGGCACTGCTGATATTGGCTATCTTGTTCTTTGTATTTAAGGAAGGATACATCAAACGTTATGCATTTCCTGTAGGGTTACTGGTAGGTGGTGCATTGGGTAATGTTTATGATCGTTTTGTTCACGGGGGTGTAGTTGATTATGTTGCCTGGCATTGTGGTTTTAACTTTGCAGTATTTAACTTTGCAGACGTGGCTATAGACCTTGCTGTTGTATGGATACTTATCATGGTGTATTTTTTTAAAGAAGATGCTGAAGGGCAATGAAAGAAATCATACTTTATGCTGCATTAAGCGTGATATTGGGCGCTATGGTTTTTTGGGGATCGAAGGCCTACACGCAAGCCATACTTTATGAGGATGCCACTACAGAATTGGTCTCTTATCAGGATGCTGGACAACAGGCAAGTTTAAAACTTGAACAATTTGCAAAAAGTTTGTTGGGGGATCTTTATGATGATGAACTCAAAATGAAACTTGACAGGGTTCGTGAAAAACAAGAAACAGCAAGGATTAAAGCACAAGAGTATACAGCATATTTTATGGGGATGTTAGCCGTTGTCCTGCTATCATTTTTTCTTGCATCTTTACGAACATTTACACTGTTTGGTTCTATGGCGGCTATGGTCACACTTGTGCTGGGACTGATCACTCCTGTTTTGATGGTGACCATTCACAAAGAAGTCGAATATTTAGGGGACATCGTACTCTCTTTTGAATCTAAAGGGGTCATAGGGTCCATTGCAAAACTTTTTGAGAGTGGTGATGTGGTAGTTGCCATCGTGATACTCCTGTTTTCTGTGGTGACCCCTGTGTTAAAGGTACTCTCTTTACTTATTGTTTCACTCTTTATGGAAAGCCGCTTTGCAAATGGTCTTGTCAAGTTTTTTAAGATGATAGGGAAATGGTCAATGGTGGATGTTTTTGTAGTTGCCGTATTTTTAGTATACCTCACAGCCAATAAAGGAGATGTGAGCCGCGCAGAAGTAGAGATGGGACTTTACTTTTTTTTGGCCTACGTGATCGTCTCCATGCTGGTGAGTTTAAGTGCAGACAGAATGCTAGGTAAACTAAAAGGATAAGGTGGGTTAAATCACCATATCTACATCATCATGATCTTGACAATACTTAAAGATACGATTTCTCTCTTCTTCTGTATCGACTATGCAGCTGGCATTATAGGTGTGAAACTTGCCAGTTCTTGAAGAGTTTCCTAGAGAGCAAAGGTGTTCTTTCCCTCCCATCGCTTCTTTGATACATTTTAAGAGAGCTTCCTTATCCCTCCCTATGAGTTTAAATCCCCATTGGGTCGGATATTCTATTTTTGGTTTTTGGGGTGTGTTGTCGTCTAAAATCATTACTTCTCCTTTTTAAACTTATGCACGATTAAAATCGCCACTCTTACCACCGGATTTATTTTCCAGCTGAATGTTTTTAATGACCATCCCTTTGTCAATAGCTTTAAGCATATCATAAATGGTCAGCAACCCTACACTAACTCCCGTAAGGGCCTCCATCTCTACTCCTGTCTGTCCGTTAAGTTTTGCTGTGACTGTGAGTTTGAACCCTGGAAGGTCAGGGAGCTCTTCGATATCTGTTTTCACTGAAGTCAGCATAAGAGGATGACACATAGGAATGAGTGTTGAGGTTTGCTTAGTCCCCTGGATAGCCGCAATGACAGCAGTTTGTAGTACAGGTCCTTTTTTTGCTGTGTTTGAAATAACAGCATCAAAAGCTGACTGTCCTACTTCTATGATACCACTTGCTGTCGCAATACGGGTTGTGTTGTCTTTGTCGGAGACATCGACCATTTTGGGTTTGTTTTGTTCGTCCAGATGTGTAAGGTTCACTTTTTATCCTCATACTTTTTTATTTGTTAGAGGAGCATTTTAACATAAAATAGACCTATTATAAAAATAAACTGACGATAAAAATATACACAATGACGAAAATAGTATAATATTACTTGACTTTTATCATCATATAAGATAATATAATAAAAATTATAAAGGATTTATATGGTATATGCATATATGAGGCAAGTGCCAGGCTTCCCACACTTGACAACACAGCAAAGTGATATTCTCTCTTTTGCATTGCAAAAAGAGCTCGAAATTGATAAAGAGGTGGTTGAATATGCTACCAAAAACCTTCTTTTGGATGAAAGAGGGGAGTTTGAAGATTTTTTACAGACAATGCAGGATGGTTACACGGTCATTGTCTCCTCTTTGTATATATTGAGTGACAGGGTAGAAGAGTTGATAAAGGTGATTAATTGTATGCTTAGCCATAATGTTAATCTTTGGATCGTAGATTCAAATATGCTTATGAACAAAGAGACCAATATGGTTGACATTTTTCCTTTATTAAATGCGTTAAGGATAGAAGAAAAAGAGAAAACAAATAATATCGGACGTCCTAAAGGCAGTAAGTCAAGTTCCAAGTTTGATGTGCATCAAAGAGAGATCATTTCCCTTATGGCTGAAGGGATGAATGTGAGTGCGATAGCCAGAGAGTTAAATGTAAGTCGCAGTTCTTTGAAGGATTATATAGAGTCACGGGGAATTAAAGATCTGATAGAAGGCTCATGGATAGAGGTGAATGAATCTGGTGGTGCTAAGAGTATGGACAATATTGTACTTATCTGCCCATTTGAGGAAGCAAGAAAAGCCAAAGAAGAAAAATTAAAAGAACAGGAGGCATTAT
>ENA-OVOD01000035-OVOD01000035.1-sediment-metagenome-genome-assembly--contig:-NODE-35-length-15326-cov-2.759525_pt1 | contig 15326 bp, 17 predicted proteins | sample MGYA00250097_ERZ650218 | MGnify/ENA primary metagenome ERZ650218 (study PRJEB26732, sample SAMN07278952) | sediment metagenome | biome: marsh; feature: saltmarsh; material: sediment | place: USA... | reverse complement strand
ATAGAGATATTGTTGAGGCTATTAAAGATACTAAGCATTTACAAAAAAACCTTATTAGATACTCAAAGAGTACCAATGTACATATAAAAGAACAATACAATCGAATCAGAAGAGATTTGGCTGAGCTTTTAAGAAGTATTAATATTATTTCAAATACCGAAGAAGAAGATGAGATTTTATTGTTACTTTCTAAAGCAAAAGTACATACTGAGAAATATGATATTCTCGCAAATGGAACGCTAGATAATCTTATTAGAGAAGGGTTAATTACCAATGAAATGGCAACTTCTTTAATGAATGACAGTGCCTATGCATATGATATAAGTAAAAATCTTATATCAATGGCTGAAATCATATTTACTGGCAAAAGTAGCACCTTGGAGAATTTAAATGAAGAGATGTCGATGAATGATGAGGATATTAAAGAAATTTTAGAAAAAAAGGATGATTAATGGGTATCAAAAAATTTATTAAGAGAGTTAAATCTACACTGGGTTTAACAGACTATGAAGTAGAGAGTAAAAAGAAAGCACTTAAAGATCTTATCAAGAAGCTAAATAGCAGAAAAAAAAGTATCAATAAGTCATTAGAAGGCACTAAAAAGAAGAGAGAAAAAAAAGAGTTAGAAGAAGAACTCACCATTGTATCTTATCATATAAAAAAAGGAAAAAAGATCCTACATGATCTCTATTCCAAAAAAGACAAGTAAGAAAAAATTGTATAGAAAATTTAAAGGTATAAATATGATAGATAACAATACAGTAGAAATAGATGGAAACACCATCTCACTAGACGAGTTAATCAACATATACAAAGAAGTAAACTCAGAAAAAAAATCTGAAAATAAAGCTGAGATGAAAAGAAAAAATGAACAAGCCCTAAAGCCTTATCAAGCTGAACTCATCAAGCTTCAGCGACATCTTGAAGAGACAAATCAAAAAATGATCATACTTTTTGAAGGTCGAGATGCTGCAGGTAAAGGTGGAACGATCAGAAGAGTTACTCGATACATGAATGAAAAACATTATCGCGTTGTAGCATTAGGTAAGCCGACAGAGGAACAAAGAACACAATGGTTTTACCAAAAATACATTTCTCACTTTCCAAGAGGCGGAGAGATCGTACTTTTTGATAGAAGTTGGTACAACAGAGCCATGGTAGAGCATGTTTTTGGATTCTGTACTCAAAAAGAGTATGATGATTTTATGAAAGGTGTTAAAGGCTTTGAAAAAGATCTTACAAGACAGGGGGTTATTCTTATCAAACTTTATTTTTCTGTGACCAAAGATGAACAGGCAAGAAGATTTGAGAGAAGAAAAACTGATCCACTTAGACAATGGAAACTTAGTGAAATTGATGTCCAGGCTCAAGACAGATGGGATGATTTTACCAAGACAAAATACAATATGATCAAACAGACACACTCTCACAATGCTCCCTGGACTATTATACGGTCAAATGATAAGCATTTCGCAAGACTTGAAGCACTCAAAGTGATCGTAAATTCGATCAACTATGAAGGTAGGGATGTAAATCTTGATTATACACTTAATCCTGACATCGTTATATCTGGTGCTAGAGAGATTGAGATTATGGATGCACAAAGAACAAGTAGCGGTAAATTTATAGGTTAATATAAGATAAAGGGAATATATGGAAAAGATAAAAAAAAATAAAAGTAATTCAAATACTAAAAAAAATGCTGATAAAGTTCAAATTTGGGTAAAGAAAGAAACTTTAGCATACGAGAAAGAATTAAAAAAACTTCAAGTTGAACTCCTGAAATTTCAAAACCATGTAAAAGATAAAGGGCTTAAGATCTTAATGATCTTTGAGGGAAGAGATGCTGCTGGGAAAGGAGGTACGATAAAAAGAATCACTGAACACTTAAATCCAAGGGGTGCGAGGGTCGTTGCTCTTGAGAAACCCAGTAATATAGAAACTTCACAATGGTACTTTCAAAGGTATGTGAAGCACCTTCCAAGTGCTGGAGAGATTGTTTTTTTTGATAGAAGTTGGTATAACAGAGCCATGGTTGAACCTGTGATGGATTTTTGTACTGAAAGACAACATCACAAGTTCTTAAGAGATGTACCAGGATTTGAGCAAATGATCGTGGACGAAGATATTCAGATATTTAAATTTTATTTTTCTGTATCAAAAGAAGAGCAAGCAAAAAGGTTTAAAGCTAGAGAGACAGATCCTCTAAAGCAATATAAATTTTCATCTGTAGATGAAAAGTCACAAAAGTTATGGAATGAATACTCACTGGCTAAATATATGATGCTAAGTGCTACTCACACAGAAGCAGCACCTTGGACTATTGTCAAGAGTAATAATAAGAAAAAAGCCAGAATAAATTGTATAAAACATATCTTGAACTTTGTTGATTATCCAGATAAGATCGATAGAAAAGATATAAAGGTAGATTGTGACATCATTGTGTATGGAAGTGATGAAGCCATAGCAATGGAAAGAAAATTTAAGTTCTCACACCATAAGTAAACTGGACATTTATCACTTAGATACCTAATGATAAAAGATTACTCCTTCTCATACTTAAACAGCCATTTGAGTAAAAATGGTGGTGCAACAGTTGTTGTAATGATGACAAAAACCAAAACGGCATATATCTGGTTATCCAGTATGCCATTTACACGTCCAACCTCTGCAAATATTAGTCCAACTTCTCCACGTGGAATCATTGAGATACCGATTAAAGCTTTGTTTAATGCATTGGTATTTCTGAGTAAAAAAGCTCCTATATATTTTCCAATAATCGCAATAACCAAGAAAACAAATGCTAAAGTCCAAAACCTTGTTGATGTAAAGTCTATGACTCTTAAGTTCATTGATAATCCAACCATCACAAAAAAGATAGGTGTAAACATCTGTGCGATAGGAGTAATTGCGTTTTTCACCTTCTCTAAAAACATTTCATCATTTCGCAAACCCATACCAAAAGGCAAAATAAACCGTCTTGAAAGAGCTATACCCGCAGCAAATGAACCTAAAATTTCAGGCGCACCAAAAAGATGTGAAAAGTACGCAAAAAGTGCTATGAGTGAGATAATGATGGTGGGAATAAAACCGGGGACTTTTTGATGCTCATCAGACTTTTTCATAAAAGTAGAAATAAAATTTGCAAAAGCAGGCGCAATCAATAGAAAAAGCAAGATAAATAAAGTAGTGTTCAATGTATTGGTCATATTTAACTCTTGCGTAATGGCATAGTCATAGATAAATACAAGGATAATAACACCTAAAATATCATCTAATACAGCTGCACCTATAACGATCTGAGCGACCTCTGAATGTTCTTTCTGAAGATCTTTTAACACTCTCATGGTGATCCCTATACTTGTTGCAGTCAGCGTACCCCCGATAAAAAGTGAAACAACTAGTGTTAAGTCAAATATATAATAAGCAAATAAAGCAGAAACAGTAAAGGGAAACACTGCCCCAAACAATGCAACAATAACTGCTTTCCCCCCTGCTTCTTTTAGACGGTGTATATCAGTCTCTAATCCGATTTCAAAGAGTAACAGAAGAATACCGATCTCAGCAAGTACTTTAAGTACATCATTTACCTCTATCATACCAAAGCCTGAGACTCCCAGAAGTATACCAGCACTCAGCTCACCCAATACAGATGGTATACCTAGACGGGCAAATAATTCACCCAAAATCCTTGCAGTGACTAATATTAAAAAAAGAATCAGAAAGAAATTATGTGCATCCATATTCTATTGTACAGAAAGTTATATAAAACCCGATACTATTACTATGAGATTACAGCAGATTAATAATTAATAATCTTTATGGATTCTGGAGGGGGAAGTAAGAGACAATATATGTTACCAGGTAAAAGGCTGAACTAATAGGATTGATTGTGCCTTCTGGTGATATCCAGTATGTTGTAACAATAGAAATAATAATGAAAAAGTTATAATAGGGTTTTTTAATAAGTCTAGCAATTGATTAAAGGGGTTTATTGTGAAGTGCAAATGTTATCAACAAGTCATATTGGTAACACTGACAAGTTTTTTTATTGTTTTATTAACCGGTTGCACAAAATCTATTAGCGAGTTTTATCCACCCTATCAAGGAGGAGCTGATACTAAAACTGTATACATCGTAAATCATGGTTTACACACAGGTATTGCATTACCTAAAAAAGATGCAGCCCCTTACATGTATTCCTTTGATGATTTTAAAAGTGCACAATATTTAGAAATAGGCTGGGGAGATGAGATCTATTATCAAACGGATCCAAATACACTTTGGATGGGGATAAGAGCATTGTTTTGGCCTACAGATTCAGTACTTCATGTAGCGGCACTTAATACAGATCCTGTAAAATATTTTAACAAAAATAAAGTTGTTCCGTTAAAACTCTCTAAAACGGGTTTTATCAGGCTGGTAGAGTATATCGATAATAGTTTTTCATTGGATGAAGACAGACAGATCATCAAACTCGGAAGCGGTCTCTATGGAGCAAGTCAATTCTATCGTGCTGAGGGTGTATTTCACCTGTTCAATAATTGCAATACCTGGAGTGCAAAGGCAATTCGCTACTCAGGATTCCCTATAAACACATGTTGTGTATTTACCTCTAGCAACTTAATGTACCAATTAAGGCAGACCAATCACTAATAGAACACTTAAATATATTTATACACTCAAGACCATTTACTCTTTTTAGGTAATATTTTTACCCCATATTTTGTTTTATAAACTATCAGGAATCTTATAGGAAATCTCTTTATCTCCAACAATCGTATCGAGTTCAGCGCTTTCTACTATTTCCTTTTCTATAAGTTTTAATGCCAAGGTTTCTATCTTCTCCCAGTGCTCATCAACCAATTTTTCACTATATTGTTTTGCAACATGCATCCAGTGTAAAAATCTTTTTTCAATTTCTTGTTCCATAAAATAATTATCTAAAGTATTGATTGCATTTAGGTTGATATACCCTAATTCTTTATCCATTCCAAGAGTTGTAATAGCTGCATATACTTGTAATGAAGCTTGAGAAAGATCATTCTGTGCACCACTATCCATGTACTCATCACCTTTTTTCTTAACCCTTGATACCCGACCACTGAGTAAAACACAGACATCATAAAACAACTCTTTTTTAGTAATATTAGATAACTCTTCATCATCATTATAAGAGACAAAACCAAGCATTTTACTTCGTGGTGCAATCGTAACCTGTTCAATTTTTATATGTGGCAATAATAAAACAGAGAGGACGGCATGTGCTGCCTCATGGTAGGCTGTCAGCTTACGTTCCTCTTCAAGATTTTTCACCATCTGTTTTTCTATTTTATGTCCATACTTGATAATATTGATCTGTTCTATCAGTATCTCTTCTGTAATAACTTCCTTTTCTTGTTCTACAACACTTAGTGCGGCCATACGACCAAGCCTCTCAAGCTCTAATGCACTCATACCTGCAATATAACGCACAATACGCTCAATATCTATATTTTCGTCATGAGGTTTCTGCATGATCTTCTCTATAAAAAAACGTCTAGCATCTTTATCGAGTTCTGTCACTTCGAGTAAGTAATCAAGCTTCTGAGAGGAAGTAAGAACAGGGTCAATATCTTCAAGGTTCTCAGCTGTAGCAATAGTAAATACCATCTCATTTGTTGACTCCAATACTTTGGCTATATCAGAAAATGGAACATTGGTAATGGCACCTTGCATAATGCCTTTGATATCAATATCTTCCAGTATCACAGCACAAGGTGCATGTTTTGAAGCAATTTTATACACTTCTTTAATATGATCAAGTTCAAAAAGATTAGAACCCGATATTTCTAAGTAAGGAAGTTCAGCCTCTTTTGCAAAGGCTTTTGCAAGCATACTTTTACCTACACTCTCTGGACCATAAATAAGCAGACCTTTTGGAATAGGCGTATCAAAACGTTCAAGCATTTTTGGATTTTTAACGATCTTAATAATGCCCTGAAGACGTTCTTTAATATGTTTATGTCCAACAATGTCATCAAAACCAATTATAGATTTCTTTATTTTTGGCGTATCTTTTGCTTTTTTTGTTGCCATATCCAACCTTTATGCACTATAGTTAATCTAATTCTATCTTTAAAAACTACAAAGGTCAATAACAGCTATGTCTATCTGTATACAAAAAATTATAATATACTTTCATAAGTAAATGATATTAGAGAGAATGCATGAAGAGTAAGTATAAATACAAATTAAAACGTAATGTTAATTTACCTATGCTCGTTTTTTACGGCTTAGGCAATATCTTTGGTGCAGGTATTTATGTACTGATAGGTGAAATAGCAGGGATAGCTGGTATTTATTTACCTCTCTCCTTTTTACTTGCCTGTATTGTCGTATTTTTTACTGCTTTAACATACGCTGAACTTAGTGCAAGACACCCTCTAAGTGCTGGAGTAGCTCTCTATATCAATGTTGGCTTCAGGAATTCTTATCTTGCTACGTTCGTAGGACTTACTATTGCTTTGTCAGGTCTACTCTCTGCTGCTACCCTTTTAGATGGTTTTCATAGCTATTTAAGTGTCTTTATTCAAACTCCTGAGATCATAATCATCCTTATAGTTGTTATTTTCATAAGTACTATTGCGATATGGGGTATCTTTCAATCTATTGTGATCACTGCATTATTGACAATAATAGAGACCATTGGTCTTTGTATGGTTATATATGTAGGTTTTGATCATATAACATGGGATATGCAAACCCTTAAAAGTTTTACTCCTCCTCTGGAGTTCACAGTACTAAATGCCATCATACTGGGTGCATTTTTAGCCTTTTATGCCTTTATAGGCTTTGAAGATATGGTTAATATTGCTGAAGAAGTCAAGAATCCCACAAAAACTATGCCAAAAGCCATTATCATTACACTTGCAATTGCAACACTCTTTTATATACTTATTGCAATAGTCTCAATCTCCGTTATTCAAGTAAATGAATTAGCACTAGCCAGCGCACCATTAGCTAATGTATACGAAGCTTCCACAGGTACAAAAGCTACCATTTTAAGTATTATCGCTTTATTTGCTGTGATCAATGGTGCACTTGTGCAGATTATTATGGTCTCTAGACTACTCTATGGTATGAGCAGCCAAGGCTGGATAGCAAACATACTTAGTGTCGTCCATCCAAAAACAAGTACTCCTATCAATGCTACTATATTAGCCGGTATGATTGTATTTCTTCTAGCTTCTATATTCCCTATCGTTACCTTGGCACAATCTTCCAGCTTTTTGATATTTATCGTTTTTACTCTAGTGAATGTTTCACTGCTTATCAGTAAAGTTAGAGATCCTCATCCACAAGGCATAAAAACGTATCCAATGGCTATTCCTATCATAGCTATCATTCTTAATCTGATCTTACTTGGATTTCAAACTGTATCAGGATTTTAATAAAAAAATCTCATATAGATATTGTGTTTTGGTATAATAAAATATACAAAATGAAAGGTGCATTATGATCTATGAACTATCCAATCCTGTTGTAAAAACTTTAGTGAACCATTTGAGAGAAACACAAACTGATGCATTACGTTTTAGACATATACTTCAAGAACTTACAAGATTATTGGCTTATGAAGCACTAAAAATGGAAAAGCTTGAAGATCACACCATTACTACATGGCATGGTGAACAGTCATTTGGATTTATTAAAGAAGAAGATATTCTTTTTGTCACTATATTACGTGCAGGACTTCCTATGATCGAGTCTGCCACAGCACTTTTCCCAAAGGCATCTTCTGGCTTTCTCGCTATGAAACGTGATGAAAACACCCACCAAAGCATTCTTTACTATGACCGTATCCCTGAATGTAAAGATAAAACTGTCATTATTCTTGATCCTATGGTAGCAACTGCAGGATCACTCTGTGATGCCATATCTGTCATTAAAACCAAGTCACCTAAAAAAATCATTTCACTCAATATTATCGGTTCTCCTGAAGGCATGGCTATATTAGAACAAAAACATCCAAATGTAGAAGTCTTTATCTCACATATTGATGAGAAACTGAATGAATATAAGTTTATTGTGCCGGGCTTAGGGGATGCTGGTGATCGATCATACAATACGATAGAGTCTTCATAAATAAGATTATATATCAATATATTTTTTTTCATAAGTAAATATGATTGATAATAAAACCTTTGATAATAAATAAGCATCTATATTAGTGCTAATATACGCCTCTTATACCCTATTTTCAGTATCTATTAAGTGAGATTCTCCCATAATCATAATAATAATTTTAATTTATTATCTTAAGACTGAAAGGTATTTTATGGAAAGAAGAGACTTCTTTAAAAAAGCTATAGTGACTGCTGGTGCAGCGGCTGTAGGAACCAGTACACTAGAGGCTGGGGAAACAACTCAACCTATTGACAACAGGAAAGTATCACCGGTTGCTTTTCCTGAAAAAAGACCATTGATCATGTACTCTGACAGGCCACCTTTGTTAGAAACACCTAGAGATGTATTTACTTCAGTACTTACGCCAAATGATCAGTTCTTTGTTCGTTGGCATATGCCAGATATTCCTACTCACATTGATCCAGATACCTATACGATACACGTCAACGGTCTTGTAAAAAATGAACTGCATATCTCACTTAATGACCTAAAAACCAAATTTGAACAGGTAGAAGTAACTGCTGTACTACAATGTGGTGGTAACAGCCGTTCTGCATTTAAACCGATTGCAGGTGGTATCCAGTGGGGATCAGGAGCAATGGGTTGTGCAACATGGAAAGGGGTACGTTTAAAAGATATCCTTGACCAGGCAGGATTGGAAAGAGATGCAAAGTGGATCGGATTTAACGGTTCTGAAAGAGCAGCCTATTATGAAACACCTGAATTTGTACGTGAACTTGAACTAAGTGAACTTGATGACCACGTGATCCTGGCATACGAAATGAATGGTGAAGACCTACCTTACCTTAATGGTTACCCTCTTAGACTCGTACTACCAGGCTACTACTCTGATTCATGGGTAAAAATGCTTTCAAACATCACCGTGACAAATGAGTACAAAAAACTCTTCTTTATGGATGTTGCCTATCGTGTACCAGACAATGAAACAGAGTCAGAAACACCTGAAAAAAGGTTTCCTACAACAAAGCCTATCAAAAAGATGAATGTAAAGTCTGTGATCGGATACCCGACAAAAAATTCAATTATCAATCATAAATCTCACGTGGTCGTTCGTGGTGTTGCATGGGATGATGGTCATGGTATACAAGATGTACTTATTTCTACAGATGGTGGAAAGACATGGGATAAAGCCATTCTTGATGATGGTAAACTCGGTCGTTATGCGTATAGAGCCTTTAGATATCCGTATAAACCGACTACATTTGGAAAAGTGACGATCATGGCTAAAGCGATCAATAAAATAGGTGAAGAACAACCTTTTGCTAAAGATATCAAATGGAATCACGGTGGATATAAATATAACGGTATCGATGAAGTTACTGTGGAGGTAATATAATGAAAAAATTAATATTAATTGCAACACTACTTGCATCACCACTCTTTTCTCAAGTAAAAGAAGATGTAGAAGTACCTTACGTAGCATTCCCGATCAAAATGGGAAAAGGATTCGATGCAATTCAAACACATTGTCTTATGTGTCACTCATTTGGATATATCATCAATCAGGGAAGACAGTCGAAAAAGTTTTGGCGTGGGAAAGTGGATAAAATGATTGTACACTTCAAAGCACCTATGGATGAAGCGGCAGCAAAAGAAACTACAAACTATCTATTTGAACATTATGGAAACGGAAAGTTAAAATAAGGTTATCTACTCCACCTCTCTAAGAGGTGGAAGACTCTAAAATACTATATAATTTACTAAAACTACTCTCTTCTATCTCTATATTCATTATTGTTATTTTCTGACTCATTAGTTTTTACTCTAGTCTTCGTTCTAATACGCTCTCCATCCTGGTTTGCTCTAGTCTTTACTCTAACACGTTCTCCATTTTGGTTGACTCTAGTCTTTACTCTAACACGTTCTCCGTTTTGGTTGACTCTAGTCTTTGTTCGTATTTTATCTCTATTATAGTTGCGGTTACGATCACGGTTTCTATAGTGACTTGACCTTTGGTAAGCGGCTCTACTTCTATAATATCCGTACTTACCTTCTACTGCACGATAACGACGTCCATTGTAGTAACGGTACTTATTATGATAATAATGTCCATGACGGAATTTTCGATTTCCATAATAATAATATCCATTCTTGTAATATCCACCATAATAATAAATACCACTATAATAATAGTACGGTACACCATAATAATATGGATAACTATAGCTAGACAGAGATACTCTTACACTAGAGTATGGAGCTCTATCATAGTATCCGACATCATAATATTGATGTTGTACTGGAGCACAACCTGAAAAAAATAATGCGGAAGATGCTGCAACTGCCAAACCTAAATATTTTGTTTTATTTAACATGTCAATCCTTTTTTTAATATATCTTTGTATCATAGAATATAAAAGTGTAACTATTGTGTAGATTAAAAACCTAAAATCTCTTCTTTAAACTCTGAAGAAATCTGACCTTTACTCTTTCTAGCAATAGTATCTCGATAGATCCATTCTGCTTTTATCTCCTCTTTCTTTTCATGGGTTAAGGTAGAAGTATCGTATCTTCCGGCATCTTCAAGTTGTCTTTGCGCCTCATAAAGTACCAATCCTGTGGCTACAGAAACATTTAGACTCTGTACCATACCCTGCATCGGGATGATGATGACTTCATCTGCCAGATTAACTATTTCAGCAGAGACACCATCTTTTTCATTTCCCATCACAAGCAGTGTCGGTTTCGTATAATCTATTTGTCTAAAAGACACTGCCCTATCTTCAAGATGTGTTACTACTACTTGAAACCCCTGCTTCTTTTTTTCCTTTAGAAATGCCACCTTGTAATCGTCATTAAGACGATAGCGGTGCGTCCATCTATGTGCACCCTGTGTGATCGTTTTATGTATACGAAGACTTTCATTTTCCTTTGTGCTGTAGTAAATATCAAGTATTCCCACTGCATCAGCAGAACGTATAATGGCAGAAAGGTTTTGTGAACTATGGACATTGTCCAACATCACTTGAAGGTCAGGTTGTTTTTTACTCAATAAATTATCAATACGAGCTATACGTTTTTCATTTAACATAAAAAGATTATAACCATACAAACTAAAATACATCTAGTAGTAAATTCAGGTATAATTTCAAAAAATATAAGGAAGTACTATGTGCGACTTCAATACTTTAACAGATGAAGAAAAAAAGCTTTATCATGAACAACTTTTAGAGTGTGCAAACAACTTTGGTGGTAAGAACTTTTTTCTTCATCTCCTTGAAGCCATACGTGAGACAAAGCCACATCCGCTTACCTCAGGCAATAGTCAATTTAATATAGAGTTAGGTACGATAAAATGGAACAAAGTCATCTTTAATGACAAACTTCAACTCTTACTGAAAGCACGGGTTAACGAGAGTTCTCAAGACAATTTTCTACCAGATCCTAATGCGAAGAACTATAAAAAGATACTCAATGTTGTACGTACCTTAAAACCTATCGTTTTTCATGTCAAGCCAGTTATCAAAGAAGATGGGCCAGGGTTTTTCTTTCAGCCTTTTGATCTCATCAATGAGAATAAAGTGAAATTAAATCCAATCTTTGACGCAGTATTCTTTTGTTCTGTGGAGACAGTAAAAAAAGCGCTAAATTACGAACCAAAGGCTTAGAAAATGACAGGTGGGCAAAAAAGAGCAAATATCAAATATGGTTTGGATGTTGGAGTGGTATTGAAAGAAGATCAAGGAACAGGAAGACTCACCTATGGCAAAGTACAGAAGATCCTCACCAATTCCCCTACCCATCCTCATGGTATCAAAGTACGTTTAAATACCGGTGAAGTAGGTAGAGTAAAAGAGATTCTATGACACTCTTCATCGATGGAGATGCTTTTCCAAATCTTCTTAAACCCATAGTCCTACGAAGTATAGAACGTTTGGCACTATCCACCAAAGTCATAGCCAATAAAAAGATACATATTGGCAAATCAAAACACATAGAATACATTATCGTAGATCAGGGTGCTGATGAGGCGGATCATCATATCGTAGAGTTATGTAATGTGGGTGATCTTGTCATCACTGCAGACATCCCGCTCGCAGACAGGATCATAAGTAAAGATGCTCATGCCATAGACCACAGAGGTGAACTCTACAGTGTAGATAACATTAAACAATACCTAGCCATGAGAAACCTTATGGAAAGTATCAGGGAAAGCGGTGAAATGACAGGTGGTCCAAAAGCATTTGGACAAAAAGATGCCCATGCTTTTGCAAATCAGCTCAATGCCTTTTTAGCCAAAAACTATATCCATCATTCTCGTGCTTAACACGAGAATCTACAAGTTCAATAAACTATAGACTTAGAGCACAATTGTGCAGCAATAGTATAACGCCAGCCATACTGACAGATATCTACTGAAAAACCATAACTTTCAAGTATCGGTTTTAACACACTAGGTGAAAAAAAATTTCCAGGTTCCCCCAATATTTTCTCAATCATACAAATCATTTTACCCCTCAATGTACCCGAATCAAAATCATAAATAAAGAGTTTTCCCTCTTTTTTAAGTACCCGTACGATCTCCTCTATAGACTTTTCTACATCACTAAAATGGTGAAGCGCTTCTCCAATAAGTATAGCCTCAAAGTTATCCCCTTCAAAAGGAAGTGTTTCTGCATGGCCTTGATGCGTTTGTATATACTCAGCAGAAAATTTCAACATCCCTTCTGCTGGATCAACGGCTGTAAATTGAAGGTCATCTCTGCAGGCATAGGCAAATTCACTCATAATCCCTGTTCCTGCACCAAGGTCCAATACCGATGCATGATTTGAAAGCGGTATTAAAAAGCTACAAAGTGACTCACGTACTTGTAGTGGATATATGGTTGGACCGATGTATTTAAATATCCAACCCAAATGATTAAATGGTATCATGGATATCCTTCCTGCGTAGATACTTCTTATCTACATCATTATTTTGTACAATATCCTTTATATGACAATTTGACATAGTTTCATACAAAATTATACAACTTTGATATAATGGTCAAATAAAATCAACTATAACTAGTAGGCATTTATGAAAAAGATTCTTTCAGAAAAATACAAACATTTTGTTCTTTACTTTGAAATCTTCATGCTACTATTACTGATTCCCCTTACCTATAATCTTATTCCGGTTAATGAAGGGACTAAAACATTTTATATACCTTCATCCAACATAGATGACGTGATTAAAACACTTAAAACCAATGGTTATGAAGTCACCTGGATGGATAAACTGATGTTAAGGCTCAGAAGGACACCTGATGAGGGGTGGTATAGTGTTGAACCTACTGAACATGGACGCTTTTTATTTTTTCAGCATCTCTATAAACAAAAAACAGATGAACTTATGGATGTGGTGGTCTATGCAGGCGAAACGAAAGAAGAACTTATAGCACGTCTTGCTCATGATATGAAACTGGATCAGGAAAAACTTTTAAACACATACAATACACTTGCTCATTTTAAAGAAGCAGATATATTGGCTCAACGTTACACCCTTGCACGTGAAGCAGATGAAAATACAACGATGCGATATATTTTCTTGAAATCCAGACGACAATTAAACAAGTTTATAAAAGAACATTTTACAAAGACACCGGATCTTATGGAACTGAAAATTGTCCATATCATCGCGTCTATCATACAAAAAGAGAGTAATTCTATAGAGGAGATGTCACTGATCTCTTCAGTGATCTACAACCGTCTTGATAAAGGTATGAGACTGCAGATGGATGGTACACTTAATTATGGGCCTTATGCACATACTATCGTTACCCCTGAACGTATCCATAGCGATGAAAGTGAATATAATACCTATAAACATAAAGGCTTACCACCACATCCCCTAAGTACAGTGACTCTAGACGCATTAAAAGCCTCCATGAAACCAACAAAAAGTAACTATGTTTTCTTTATGCTGAACGAAAATGGTACACATAACTTTACTGCAACTTACGACAAACACTTGGAAAATATTAGAGCTTTTAGACATTATCAAAAAGAAAAGGAAAAAGAAGTAGACTATAAGGCCAGTCTCTGAATATAGTATTAATGACTGTCAAGCATTAGAGGGGCTACACCTATGAAAAGGTATAACCCGAAACTATTTTCTTGGAGTTGGTTAAGAGATATGAACTACTATCTCACCATTTTGTACATCAAAATCAACGCTTGAACCTTCGACTACTTTGTCTTCGAGTATAAGTTCTGCAAGTCTGTCTTCTACCACTTCATAGAGTGCTCTTTTAAGTGGACGAGCACCGTATACAGGGTCAAACCCTGCTTCTGCTATGTATGCTTTGGCACTATCAGTCAATTTGATACTGATATCACGTTCTGCCAGTTTTGCCTGGATACCTTTAAATAAGATATCTACAATACTCGTAATGGCATCAAGATCCAGTGGATTAAAGATCACCTGATCATCCAAACGGTTTAGGAACTCCGGTTTGAAGTTTCGCTTGAGCTCATCATTTACCGCTGCTCTACGCTCTTCTTTATCCGTAATAGTCATGATCTTGTCTGATGCGATATTTGATGTCATGATGATGATCGTATTTTTAAAGTCTATCGTAACACCTTTGTTATCAGTCAAACGCCCGTCATCCAATACCTGCAACAATGTATTGAAAACATCTGGGTGTGCTTTTTCTATCTCATCGAACAGTACAACAGAGTAAGGTTTTCTTCTTACTGCTTCAGTCAGCTGTCCACCCTCTTCATATCCTACATATCCAGGAGGTGCCCCGACCAGTCTGCTGGCTGCATGTTTCTCCATATACTCACTCATATCTATACGGATCAATGACTTCTCTGAGTCAAACAGGAATTTTGCAAGTGTTTTAGCTACCTGCGTTTTACCTACACCTGTTGGTCCAAGGAACATAAAACTACCTATAGGACGGTTGATATCACTTAATCCTGCTTTATTACGTTTAATAGCGCGTGCTACAGCTTTAAGTGCCTCTTCCTGACCCACAACCTCTTCTTTGAGAATACTTTCTATCGCAAGGATCTTCTCTTTTTCACCTTGCAGCATCTTACTAACAGAGATACCTGTCCAACGGCTGACAATGCTGGCGATCATCTCTTCATCCACAGAGTTTTTAAGCAGTGTTCCTTCAGACATCATCTGTGTCCATTTATCT
>ENA-OVOD01000034-OVOD01000034.1-sediment-metagenome-genome-assembly--contig:-NODE-34-length-15377-cov-2.858954_pt1 | contig 15377 bp, 17 predicted proteins | sample MGYA00250097_ERZ650218 | MGnify/ENA primary metagenome ERZ650218 (study PRJEB26732, sample SAMN07278952) | sediment metagenome | biome: marsh; feature: saltmarsh; material: sediment | place: USA... | reverse complement strand
TATTTACTGTATGTGAAGAGCATAAGATTGAAAATATGCTAGAAAAAATTAGAGCTTTCATAGACAAATATGGTGGAAAATGTATCATCAGCGATACCCAAGTGTTAATGCATTTAAAAGAGCCAAGATAATTTTGGAAGATTGTTTCTCGTTTTATAATAAAAAATATCAATTTTAGATAATAATTATATTAAAAAAAGATAATTGAATATCAAAAATAGATAATTAATAGAGCAATAATAGTGTAGAGATAAAATGTAAAAATCTTTAAAATACTGACAAATAAAATTAAAGGAATTCCAGTGAGTAAAAAAATATAAAGAAAAAATAGTGTAGAAATAAAGTGTAAAAATCTTTAAAATATAGGAAAATAAAATTGAAGGAATTCAAGTGAGTAAAAAAATATCAAAAATTTTAATAGCCAATCGTGGTGAAATTGCTTTACGTATCATTAGAGCATGTAAAGAATTGGACATTACCAGTGTAGTAATTCATTCAAAAGTAGATAGTGAAGGACCATGGGTAAAGAAAGCAGATAAAAGTGTCTTACTTGAAGGGCATCCTGTGGAAGTTTATCTGGATTATGAAAACATCATTAAGATCGCTAAAGAGTTAAAATGTACTGCTATCCATCCAGGGTATGGTTTTTTATCTGAAAGTGCTGACTTTGCAAGGGCATGTGATGAGAATGGTATCATTTTTATTGGTCCAAAAGCAGAACATATTGAACTTTTTGGAGACAAAATTACTTCAAAAAATGCAATGAAGGAGATAGGGGTACCTGTACTTGAAGGTACATCAACACCTATAACAGATAAAAAAGAAGCAGAAAAAATTTCCCAAGAGATAGGTTTCCCTGTTATCATAAAAGCAGCATTCGGAGGTGGAGGTCGAGGAATGCGTGTTGTGCATGAGGCAAAACAGTTTGACTCTCTTTTTGAGGCAGCAACAAGTGAAGCAAAAAAATTCTTTGGTAACGGTGATATGTTTATCGAAAAATTTGTAAGCAATCCCCGTCATATTGAAGTGCAGGTCATTGCAGATAAGTTTGGAAACGTTGTGCATTTGGGTGAAAGAGACTGTTCTATTCAAAGACGTCATCAAAAAGTGATCGAAATCGCACCCTCTCCAAGTCTTAATGATGATGTACGAAAAGAACTCTATCGTATTGCTATCAGAGCCATGAATCGTTTAGGATATGAAAATGTCGGAACGATTGAATTTTTGCTCGATGAGAAAGACAATATCTATTTTATTGAGATGAATACACGTCTTCAGGTTGAACATCCGGTCACTGAGATCATAACAGGTGTTGACATCGTACAGCGTATGATACAAATAGCAGAAGGGGACAAACTTCATTTTTTACAAGAAGAGATCGTGTTTAGAGGATATGCCATTGAATTTAGGATCAATGCAGAGGACCCTCTCAACAACTTTATGCCATCATTTGGAACAATTGAAAAGTACTTAACACCAGGTGGACCAGGTGTAAGGTTGGATACAAGCGTGTATGGTGGATACTCTATACCTACAAATTATGATTCTATGATAGGCAAACTTATTGTGTGGGCATTAGACTGGGAAGGTGTGGTTAAAAAAGCCAAAAGAGCTTTAGATGAATACTACATAGAAGGGCTGACAACCAACATTCCGCTACATAAAGAAGTAGTGTGTGATGAGAGTTTCCAAAAAGGTGTATTTGATACAGGGTTCTTGGACAAACGTGTAGAACACTTTGCCCTGATCAATACCATTGCACCAACAGATGATAAACGAATCAGTTCATTTTTTTCAAAACTGATGCAAAAAGGATTAACTTCGAAAAAAGGTGATTTTATCTAGTTACTTTTTGTTACAATAAAATAACATAATTTACTCTATTATCAACACGAATAAATAAATTGTTATATACTTGTATCATTATGATGCATGCATAAAGTGTGATGCGTGTTGAACACGGGTTATGATTGCAATGTAACGTAAGACATATTAATCTTCTTTATTATATGATTACTTTAGTTTTTTGATCAAAACATTCGTTTAACAGAGTTATAATTATAAAGGACTAGGTATGCAACTCAATGAGATTGTTATTAATTATGTAAAAAAAATCATTAAAGAAGATCGAAAAAATATTTTTCATTTATTGTATTACTCTATCATTGATGCAATTCTTGTTTTATCTATTCCTCTCGCATCCGCTATTATTATCAACAGTGTATTGGCACATGCTTCACTGTCTGTAGTCATTTTAGGATCAATAGTCCTTATCTTATTTGTATTTATTACCATTTTACAATTGCTTAAAGAGTATATTGTTGAAAAGTTTCAACAGAAAGTTTTTCTTCAGGAAGGTATAGAGATTGCGACAAAAGCATTAAATCTAAACTTCGAAAATCATGATGATGAAATTAAACATAAAAAATTAATGAACTACTTTTTTGATATTACTTCGATTCAAAAGTTCTTTCCTATTCTTTTGCTTGATGGCCTGGGGATTGTGATTAAAATTGTTGTAAGTCTTCTTTTGTTACTTGCATTTGACCCGATTCTATTTGCTGCAGGAACACTTTTTTTCTCTCTTTATGTCATTCTGTTGTTTTTTCTTGGACACAATGCAGCGCAAAGTGCATTAAATCGTTCGGATGCAAAACACAGTACCATCTATTTTTTACAGCATATCAATGAAGAAAAAGGTACTAAAAAAGAAACTCTATCAAAGTTTAATACCTATTTAAGTACGTATGCACAGGCTAGGCAAAAGTTATTTCATATCATTGTCAGACAATTGGGATTTACTTTTTTTGCGGAAGGATTCATTTTTAGTATGTTCCTGATCATAGGAGGGTATCTTGTCATTAACGGCAGTTTGCCTTTGGGGGAATTTGTTGCAGCGGAAATTATTGTGACATCTATTACTTATGCATTAAAAGGATTTGCAAAACAGCTTGATTATATTTATGATATGATCGAAGGACTCTATAAAGTCAATAAGTTGTCAGTCGGGTTGGAGGATACAAGACATGGATAGGTTTGAATTTGATTCATTGAAACTTGTTGAAACAAATCCTTTTGTGAATCGTATTGGACGTTTTACTTTTTTTCTTATACTTTTTTTTATAGCAATTCTTTTTTTACCCTGGAGACAAACAGTTCAGGGTGAAGGTACATTGATCGCGTATGATCCCACTCAGAGAATACAATCTATTTCTGCTCCTATTGATGGTTTTATTGATACCTTTTATGTTTCAGAGAATGAACATGTACAAAAAGGAATGAAACTTTTTAACATGATTGACCCTGATAAAGATTACAAAACACGTGTCTATAAAATGAAAGAGGATTTCGAACAGCAACATCAAAATACAGAAAATGAACTCATTGTCCTAAAACAAAAAGATACCAGTCTACTTAATCAGAAACAAATACGTATGGATCTCTATGATAAACGTTATATTCAAGCAGAAGAACAATTGAAAAGTCTTCAGCTCAAATATAAAGCAGAAAAGAAAAACTATGAAGTTATATTCAATCAGTTTAGCAGAATAAAGCAACTATACATTGAAAAAATAGAATCAAGAAAGAATTTTGAAAAAACTGAGAACCAATATATTAATGCGAAAACAAAAGTAGATAAAATTGAAATTGATATAGAGGTTCAGAAACGTCATTTAACAATCATTCAACAAGAAAAACAACACTTTTTAGAAGAAATTGAAAATCAGATAAGAACACTTGAAAACAATATGTTAGGAGTAGAAACACGCTTAAATATTTTGACAAGAGATTATGAAAAACATTTGACAGAGATAGCCAGATATGAAACATCATCAGTCGTTTCAAAAAAAGATGGTTTTGTCATGCGAATTTTGGAAAATGATAAGAACACGTATATCAAAAAAGGCCAGCCTATCATACGTTTTTCACCTGATGTCAATACAAGTGCACTTTTACTAAAGGTTTCAGATTTCAATATGCCGCTGATGAAAGAGGGACTACCCGTAAGGATTAGATTCCATGGATGGCCTGTGTTGCACATTCCTGGATGGCCGGTGATAAGATTTGGTACCTTTGGAGGAATTATTAAGAAAGTTGATCCGATATTACATGAGAAAGGTGCTTACTATGCCTATGTGGTTGAAGATCCAAATGAACCATGGCCTTCTAATGAAACACTTCGAGTGGGCACAAATGCAACTGCATGGGTTGCTTTGTCAAGTGTGCCAATTTGGTATGAACTTTGGCGCTTAATGAATGCATTTCCTTCGAACATGGTCACAGCAGGGAAAAAATAATGAAAACAACATTTTTACGATACTTTATAGTTATTTGTATTTTTTCTCATGATGCTTTTTCGAAAGAAATTTTTACAGTGGATCATATGAAACACTATTTAACAGAAGAAAACCCCTATATTTACACTGCAGTGGGAAAACAATATATTGATGCAGCGCGTATCCAATCAGCACAAGGAGGCTTTGATACGAAATTATCTGTAGATTATGATAAAAAAGAGTACCCGATAAGTACAGGTGAATTTTCTGATATCTCTTTTAGCAAGCCGACAGAAAACGGTACAGAATTTATTGTAGGGTATAGAAAAGCTGAAGGAATTCAAGAATATAACAATATTAAAACCAGCAGTGAAGGAGAATTTCGTGTAGGAGTGAAAGTACCTGTCTTTTCACTATTGAACGAAATGAATGAACGAAAATACACTCTTGATACTGCAAAAGTAAATGCAACTCAATCCACATTTGAATCACAAAACAATTTGAGAAATTTATATGCACATATTGTGACTTCATATTACCAACTTCTCTATTATAATGAAGTCCTGAAGCTTGAGAAAAGACTATTACATAAAGCGACAAAAAGAAATAAATTTATTGAGAAAAGAGTACGTTCAGGAGACCTTCCAGATGTTGCAATACTTGAATCAAAACAGCAAATTATTAATCGTGAACAAAGAGTTCTCAGAACAAAAAACAATTATAGTCAGGCACTACAGATATTTTTAAAATATATCAACCTGCCTCAAAAAGAATTTGACCTGAAGTATGTGCTGCCATCATTAAAAATGCTAAAGAAAGAAAAAATAGTTTTCCAAAATGTGATCACTGTAGCATTAGAGAATAGACCAGACCTTAAAGCTTTGGAATCTAAAAGAGCTAAATTGGATTTAGATACAGCATATAATAGTTTATCAGAGTATCCCAACTTAAATCTTTTTGCATATGGAATTCATGATATACATTATGGAGACGGTATAAAAGTTGGACTTCAATTTGATATTCCATTAGAGAGACGCTCTTATAAGGGGAAGATGATCGAAATACAGAAAGGCATGACTCAACTTGAAGAGGAGAAAAATCGATTACTGTGGGAGTTGAAAACGAATCTAAGAAATTTAATGTATTCATTAGATATTATTAATCAAAATATAGATTTGGGATACAAGGAAACGAAAATCGTTGAGTCGCTTGAAGAAGTTGAAAATAAAAAATATGAAGTTGGTTCAAGTGATCTATTTCAGATCAATCAACGTGAAATGGGAACATTGGAAGTGAAGAGAAGGCAATTAGAATACTATTTAAATGCTTTGATGATACAACAAGAGATAAAAAAAGAGATGGGAGAGTTCATTACTCTTTAAATGTTTTTAAGTTGAATCAATCATACTTCATTGATTTTTAAATATTAGGACATCTTTACTCTTATATAATCTTAAGTTATTTATAATACAATATTAAGAAATAGATTGAAGGAAATAATATGGATATAAATAAATGGAGAGCAACATGTAGACCTATCAGAATCGTGGTAGGGTTGGCACTTATCGGTTACGGTGTATACTCAGGAAATGCATGGTTCTATCTTGGTGTGATTCCACTTATTGCAGGGCTTACAAACTTTTGTCCAGCATGTATCGCCACAAAAAAGTGTGATACAACAGCAAAATAAAGCAAATGAGGACTTTCCTCATTTGTTTTACACTTTATGTTAATGCTATTGCATTAGCACTCTTTTAGTAATTCAACCATTCTACTTACTTAATAAAGTATAATTTCACAATACAACGCTTCAAAGGTACAGGCTATGGATAAACTCACACAATATTTAAATGATCATCCTCATGATGAACTACATCCTTCAGAGATAGCTAATATTCTTAAAGATCTAAATGAAAAAAGTTTTCATGAAGCATTACAAGCTATACCTAAAGAACTTATTGCAGATGTTGCCTTAGAACTTCCGGATAGATATTTTGAAGATATTGTTGAGTCTTTCACAACAAAAGAACTTGCAGATTCACTTGCTGACTTGGAAAGTGACGATCAAACAGATTTTATGCAAGAGCTTGAAGAAGTTGATAAAAGCATAGCTAAAGCTGTATTTAATCAGTTAGATGAAGATGATCAAGCAGATATTTTAAAGCTTAAGCAGTATGATGATAATGAAGCGGGTGCGTATATGCAAGTAGAAGTATATACGGCTAATTTACATCATACAGTACATGATGTGATCAGAGAGTTTGCACAATTAAGAAGAAAAGATGAACTTGAAAATGTGAATTATCTTTTTGTTACAGATGAAGCACACAATTTACATTATGGGATAGGTTTAGACCATCTTTTGGTTTTTAATTTTGATCAAACATTAGAAGAGAATATTAATGAAAACCCTGAAAAGTATAAGACTATTATGGGGTATGATCATGATGATATCCGTGATATTGTACAGAAGTTTCAAGAGTATGATCTATCGTCTATGCCTATCATAGACGATAATGGTATTCTTCTTGGGCGTATCACTTCAGATGACATCTATGACATTATTAACGAGCAGGCTACAGATCAGATGTACCACTTGGCAGGTGTTAATGATGATGCAGAAGAAGATGAAGATATTTTTAAAGCAGGTAAATCACGTGCCGTATGGTTGGGTGTAAATCTGATCACAGCCATTATCGCTTCACTGGTAATAGGCCTTTTTACAGATACACTTCAAAGTATTGTTGCTTTGGCCATTTTGATGCCTATCGTGGCTTCTATGGGTGGTAATGCAGGGACACAAAGTCTTACAGTTGTTGTACGTCAACTCGCACTTGGTGACATTGCACAGCATGATGCATTTCGTACGATAAAGAAAGAAGTTATACTCTCACTTGCAAATGGTTTCCTTTTTGCTATAATCATGGGTATAATAGCCTCAATCTGGTTTGATAAAGGGATGCTTGGCATTGTCATAGCACTCTCTATGGTCATCAATTTATTGAGTGCAGGTTTCTTTGGTGCTATGGTACCATTGTTACTCAAAAAAATGGAAGTTGATCCAGCCATTGGAAGTACAGTCGTACTTACAACGGTAACGGATGTTGTAGGCTTCTTTTCGTTCTTAGGTCTAGCGACCTTGATATTATTATAAAGGTATTTTTTTATACATGGATTTGTTAATTCTTTATTTTACTTTAGCAGTGGTGATATCCTTCATCTGTTCAATTTTAGAATCTGTTTTACTCTCTGTCAATATGGCGTATGTTTCAGTGCTTGAAAAAGAGCGTCCTATCGCAGGAAGACTTTTAAGAGGACATAAAATTAATATAAATAAATCTTTATCTTCTATTTTAATTCTCAATACGATTGCCAATACTTTGGGTGCAGCTGCTGTGGGGGCACAGGCTGAAAGTATTTATGGAGTAGGTGCGGTATTTTATGTATCTATTGCCTTGACATTTGCTATTCTTTTTTTGTCTGAGATCATTCCTAAAACCATAGGTGCTGTGTACTGGAAATCTTTATCACCTGTGGCGGCATATGTGATTCATTTTTTCATTTGGATAACGTACCCTATTATCATTTTAACACTCTTTGTGACCAATCGTATAAGTAGAGGTGTTGATACAACCAGTTTGACGAAAGAAGAACTCATACAGAGTACCTTGCATAGTGAAGATGAGGGACTGCTTAAAGAGCAAGAATCTGATGTGATTGAAAATATTCTTCTTCTTGATAAGATAAAGATCAAAGATATATTAACGCCTAGAACAGTTGTTTTTGCTTTAGATGGAAGTAGAAGCATTAAAGATATTGTTGAGAGTGAACCAGCGATATTTAAATTTTCAAGAGTCCCTGTGTACGATGAGAGTATTGAAAATATTACAGGTATAGTCATGACTAAAAAAATCTTTAAACAAGGTCTAAAAGATAATACAGTAGCGTTAAGTACGATACAAAAAGACATTTTTAAAATCTCAGAAAACTTGCCTGTTTCTAAAGCGCTTGATCTGTTCATTAAGAAAAAAGAGCATATGTTTCTCGTCCTTGACAGCTATGACCAGACTGAGGGTATCGTAACACTTGAAGACTGTGTAGAAACGATTCTTGGTGTTGAGATCGTTGATGAGAGTGACAGTGATGCAGATATGAGAGAAGTGGCAAAGCTTAAAATGCGTTTGAATCGTAGATTAGACAGTGAAAAATAAAATCACTAAAATAGGAATGCTATGTCATTAGCTACACTTGGATTATCTTCAGAGATATTAAAAGCACTCAATGAGAAAGGCTATGAGTCTGCTACGCCTATACAAAAAGCGCTGATACCCGCTATGTTCACAGGTCGAGATATTATGGCTGGTGCACAGACTGGTACGGGTAAGACAGCAGGTTTTTCTCTCCCTATACTTCAAAATCTAAGTAAAAGTTTTGTTGAAGGGCAACATTACCCTAAGGCAGTTATTTTGGTACCAACGCGAGAATTGGCCAAACAGGTACATGCTAGTATAGAAACATATGGAAAGTACCTCCCTTTAAAAAGTATCGCACTCTATGGTGGAGCGAACTTAACATCACAGGGTAACAGACTTAAAGCAGGTGTAGACATTATCGTTGCTACAAGTGGACGTCTCTTGGAACATATAGGGCAAAAAAATGTTAACTTGGAAAGTGTTGACTACTTAGTGTTAGATGAAGCAGATACGATCTTGGATATGGGCTTTGTGCATGAAGTAAGTAAGATACTTCAGCATCTCCCAGATAAGCGACAGAATGTACTGATTTCGGCAACACTTTCGGGATCTGTAAAAAGACTGGCTGAACAGATACTTCAAAAACCAAAACTCATAGAAGTGGATAGTATGGGAACTACTGCACACACTGTAGAACAGATAGTTTATCCTGTTGAGAAAGAGAAGAAAACAGAGTTGCTTTCTTACCTCATAGGTTCACGCAATTATAAGCAAGTACTTGTGTTCACACGTAAAAAAGAAGTAGCCGATGAAGTGAGCAAAGAATTAAATCTTTCAGGGCTTGAAACAGCGGTCATTCATGGAGGTAAAAGTTCTGGAGAGAGATCTAGGGCATTGGAAGGCTTTAAAGAAGGAAAAGTACGTGTACTTGTTGCGACTGACATCGCAGCACGAGGGCTGGATATACCAGCCTTAGGTGTAGTCATGAACTATGATATTCCTCACGTCACAGGTGACTACATACACCGTATTGGACGTACGGGAAGGGCAGGGGCAAAAGGATTGGCCATTACGCTCATTGCACCGCTAGAAATGGTAGCACTTAAAGATGTAGAACGTCTTATGGGGAAGCGCATTCCTCAAGAGAAATTAGAAGGGTATGCGCCTAAAGTGATACCTAAACAAAAAGGTGCACGTAAAAATCCTAATGAACATAAAAATACAGATGGGGCTTTTGGTAAAAAGAAAACCAAGAAAACTACGGCACCCAAAAGTAAAAAACGTAAAACAACCAAACGTGACGGATTTAAAACATTTGATGCCGCTAAACCAAAGATGGATAAGAAGGATAAAAAACGTGGGAGAGGTAGGAAATAATTTCCTCCCAAGCAGTATTTACCAGAAGGTAAACCACTTATTTAGCATTAATGTCTTTTAAAAATGCTAAGGTTAGTGTATTTTTCCCATCGATGATTTTTTTCCCGATAGTAAGTTTTACACTGTGGAACAGGAAAAGTTCACCTGCATAGTTGATACCCAAAATAAAAGTATAGTCACCAAAAATAAATTTTTTTAATCCTTTTGCTTCAGGTTTTTTGGTAGGGTTTTTAATATAAAAACAAACTTCATTAGGAAAGTCACTTGTACGTTTATCGTCATCGTTCAAATATACTTCACCCAACTCAGACGTCACTTGAACAGAGAGTTTCTGATCAAGTTCATGTGTTCTTATCGTATAATCACCAAATGTAAATTGCATTGATATTTCCTTATGTATTAGATAAAAGATTATATCTTTTATCGAAATGATTTTATATGAATTTTTGCATAATTAATGTGCAAATTGAGCATAAAATGTACTCTTAAAGAATCTGTTTTAGTGATTCTTTTCAGTTTATATTTCCTTTAAAGAAAACTTCCCTATCTCTTCCAAAAATGTAGTAGCATACGAACCTTTAGGAAGATAGAACTCGACTGTAAGCTTTTTAGTGTTGCTGTCATACTGTGTTTCTACATCTTTGGGCCATATCCAGGCGAAACGTCTGTCTCCTTTTAGACTGTTTAAGTCTGTATCATCATAGGCTTCTTCGAGATGGTAGGCATCACTTTTGGCTCTTAGGACATTGGCACCACATAGCAGTCCGGTAGGGGAGATCTTCTTTTGTTCGAAAGCTTGAGCACTTTGTTGCATATCTTTCACATAATCACTTTTCCCATAAGGGTAAGGCATGATAATATCACCTATAAAGAGTTTGAAAAATTGAGGCTGTTTAGACAGGACTTTTACCAGATCTATAGGATATTGGAGTTTTTTTGCTGCTGCTTCTATTTTATTGTCCCTAATGATGGCAGAGAGCTTTACTCTTGAAGCCAGCCATTTGTTGTAAAGGTAGCTTTGGTAAGCTGAAACAAGCAGTTTTTCTTTACTTCCTTTCAGACGCTTACCTGAATGGGCTATCTCTTTGCCCTGTAGATATGAACGGCTGTCTTCTCCAAAACGTTGGTAACCATAGTAGTTTGGTATTCCATCAACTTGCATTTTTTTCGCCGTGGTGTTAAAAAACTTGGCTTCATTTTCAGAAATATCATGCAAGATAATGGAAAAACGATTGCCTTTGAGGTGTCCTATCTTGATAGGCGCTTTGTTGTAGGTACGATCAAGTATCTCGATCTTCTCTGTCGTAAGATTTTTGTTTAGTTCTTTTTCGTACTTTTTTGGAATTGAAATGTACTGTATGGTGGTGGCATTTTTATCTTTAAGACCTGCATAACCGATGTCACGTTCTTCCAGACCGGTTGCTTTTGCTAGGACAGTGATGAGTTTCCATGTGCTCATATCGGTTTTTTTGATTTTGAGTATGAGGAAATTTCCGGTACCTGTAAAAGAGTAAAGAGGTATCTCTTCAACAAAAAATCGTTCGACAGTTTGTTTAAAATCAAACTTGAGTGGGGTATGGTTATATGCGTAGGTTTTAATGTGATTCATGGAGAAATTATAGCGAAATAATTATGTAGCATGGCATTTCTATAGATAAAATATTAGGGTGTTAGTTTAAATTTAGAAACCTTATAAAGCCTTCTCTATCGATATGTTTTATAAGGTTTTACATTCTTGTATCGGTCTCTATGGTTAATAAGTATCGATATAGCGATAAACGTTATAAAATATATTAGATAATAAGGTTTCTGCTTTAGATCATATGCAAGGAATTTTAAGCGGATTTCTTTTTATCGCCTTCAATTGCTAATAAGACACCATCCCAAAACTTTATTCTAGCTCTGATCGCATTGAGAGCAGCTTCCTCAGCTTCTAGAATCTTTGCTTCATTTCCCTCACATAATAAGTCTAGCATACGTAAAGACATTGGTCCATGATGATCCCCATCAAGTTCTATATGACGATCTAAATAATAATGAAATACATTAGCTTGTTCTCTTGAAATTTTCATCTTATCCAGAAGAGCTCGGAACATTTCTGGAATTATATGCTCTCTACCTAAAGCAAATGCTGCAGCAACAACATGTGGTTTATCACTATTGATAAAGTCGAATGTAGTCTCCATAAATGCTTTTGCAGGAGAAGGTATTTGAATAGTTTCTTTTGCTATATCTAAAGAATCAGAGGCAACCGTAGAAACAAATTCTCTAATGAGTCGACTACTTCCTTCTTTTACTTCTTCCATAGCCTGGGCATATAGGTTGAAATGACTTGTATAGGTAGTAGTACCATCTTCAAGAGGAATACCTTCATCTGATTCTTCTTCAAGAACAATATCATTAATAAAGCGTTGAACCTGTGCATCACCAAAAGGAAGCCATGGTGTTTGTGCTGGTGCAATTTGGTTTTGTAAATATTTTACCAATGACATAAAGTCCCAAACAGAGTAGATATGATGCTGCATAAAGATTGTCAAATCATTGATATCTGTAACAGAAGCATAAACGGGGTGAGTCGCAAGTTCTTTTCTTAATTTTTTTATGTTTTCAAGTGGAAAAGTTGTCAATATATAGCCTTTTAATTTTAAGAAAAATATTATACATAAATTAAGTTATATTAATGAGATGATTTTAATGACAGCAACTATAAGACTTATAATATGAAATAAGTGTGAAGATTTGTATAAATATTTGTATTGGAGAGAAGAAAAAGGCATATCCTATCTTCAGGATATGCCTTGGAAGAGAATCTTTTAGCTATTAATAAAATGTCATTAATAGGTGTGGAGAAGACTCAGGAATATTTACCCCTGCAGTATCAGACTGTGCCATGTGGTGAGCTGATGCACTTGAAGCTAAACCGATTGCCAATAAAACTATAGTTGTTAACTTTTTCATATAAATCCTTTTTTAACCGATGAATAAATTAAGATGACCCGAATTGTCTGACATATTTCCACCTGCATTATCTGATCCTGCATTGTGATGTGCCATAGCGCTTGATGCTAAACCAATTGTTAAAAGTAATATTGCTGTTAATCTTTTCATATTAAATCCTTTTTATTTAAATATTTATCTGATCCTCAGATCAGAACGTTTGACTCAAATGACAAGTGAAGTATAAAATAGAAGTATGAAAAAAGTATGAAGAGAGTAAAACCTCATAAAATTTATATATTTTATGGAGTTTTTATAGAGCGGATTAGTATATAAGAATAGTTAAATAAAAGATGGTGTCAGCCGCATTTTCCTGGAGCACATTTCATACCATTAAATTGTCCTGTAAGTGAACCACCGGTACCTCCTTCATGCATTTTATCCATTCTCTCTTTCATCATTTGGGGATGTGCTATAAAGTTATAGCCTTTATAGAGGGTGATCCCACCATAGAGTATCACAAGCAAAGCAGCCAGTTTCATCATTGTACCACGCAATGAACCTTTCTGCAGGAATTTTGTAAGAAAGCCTAAAAAGAAAAGGGCAGGGATGGTTGCCAGTCCGAAGGTTGCCATCACGAGTGCACCGGAAAAAGGGTCAGCTGTACTTGCAGCAAAAATAGCAAAAGAGTAGACAAGTCCACAAGGGATAATACCATTGAGCAAACCTAACAGATAAAAACTAAGATACGATTTGTCTGACATGAGTGCTCTAAAACTGTTTTGATACCAGGCATATTTGGAAACGGACCATTCGGCGGAGTTTAGAAATTTGAGATTTCCTATAAGAGAAAGACCTGCGAGTATCATCAGTATGCCGGTAATGAGAAAAAGTATCCCTTTGGTTGTAGGAGTAAATGCAACTACTTGTCCCACATAACCAAATATAGCACCTAAAATAGTATAAGTCGTCACACGTCCAAAGTTATAGGCCAAGTGTGCAGATGTTTGTTGTAGATAACTTGTTTTTTGGTCTATTTTAGTAGAAGAGTATGCAACAACAATTCCACCACACATACCAATACAATGTCCAACACTTCCTAAAAAAGCGGTTGTTAAGATGATAATTAAATCGATATTGCCCATTTAGACAGCCTCTTTTGCAAATAATATAAAACTATAGTATTATTTTGTTAAAATAGTATTAATAAATTAGAAGGGCACGGTTTTGTTTAAAAATTTAAAACGAAATATCATAAAAATGTTTAGAGAATTACTTGTATACCATCATAGTTCTTTAGAATATAGAGCAAAAATCTTAACCCTTATGATTTCAGCGAATGGTGAGATCTGTGAATGTGAAAAACAAAAATTGAAAGAGATAGCGCATAGTATTTATAGTGATGATCAGGAAAGAGCAGAACTTCTCATCGATACAGTAAATGAATACCATACAAAAATTTTAACGAACAATGGACTGGATTTTGAGCATCTTATTCAGTTAGTTGAAAGAGAGACTAAAGAAGTACCTCGTTTTACATCAAAGATAGATATGGAACTTCTTATGCAACTGCATGAATGTATGGAGAGTTCAGAGGATATCTTGTTCCAACAGCGTATTATAGAATTTTTACAGGGTCTTAAGGACGAATATGGAGTGGTATAGATTTATTATTTTTGGTAAAGTACAGGGTGTATTTTATCGTAAGTTTGTTTCTCAGGCAATGATGAAGAAACAATATAAAGGGTATATACAAAACCTTGATGATGGTACAGTGGAAGTAGTAGCTGAAGTGTTTGATGATGATTTTGATACATTTATGGCTATTCTGAAGGATGGATCACCATCGAGCTTGGTAGAGGATATACGATATGAGATTATCAATGATGCAGAATTTAGAACCGATGGGTTTGAGATAAGATACTAGGAGCGTTAAATGAGTAGTGGTTGGGGATGTCAATTTATGGGGACAAAAGGTGATGATAAAGAGTGGTGTTTAAAACTTCATCATCATTGTGAACCAGGGTGCAAAGGATGTATCATTGCTGGACAAGTAGAGTTTTCCACACCCAATGTAAGTGAAGAACAGGAAAGAAAAGTCAAAAACCGAAGTGACAACCCTTTAAGTGGCAAGTAACTACGCCATTTCTTTTCCAAACTTCTCTTTGAGTTTTGCCAACTTCGGTGGAATAACAGCCATACAATACCCCTGCATAGAGTTTTGACGGTAGTAGTCTTGATGGTAGGCTTCTGCTGTATAATAACACTCTAAAGGTTCTATGATCGTGACAATAGGATCTTTATATTCTGCTTGAGCCTCTTCTAGTGCAGCTTCTGCAGCCTCTTTGGTCTCTTCATCGGTGTAAAGGATGGTTGAACGGTATTGCGTTCCTACATCTGCACCTTGTCTATTAAGTGTGGTAGGGTCGTGTATGACAAAAAAGATCTCCAGTAATGTGTCTACTGTAATGATACTGTCATCATAGGTGATTTTAATGACTTCTGCGTATCCTGTTTCACCTGTACAGATATCTCTGTACGTTGGATTAGGTATATGTCCATTAGCGTACCCGCTCTCCACATCACTGACCCC
>ENA-OVOD01000033-OVOD01000033.1-sediment-metagenome-genome-assembly--contig:-NODE-33-length-15496-cov-2.607108_pt1 | contig 15496 bp, 15 predicted proteins | sample MGYA00250097_ERZ650218 | MGnify/ENA primary metagenome ERZ650218 (study PRJEB26732, sample SAMN07278952) | sediment metagenome | biome: marsh; feature: saltmarsh; material: sediment | place: USA... | reverse complement strand
AGCCCTTGAGAAACACAACTGGAACAAAATTGAAACGGCTAAAGAACTTGGCGTACACCGGGGCACGCTTTGGAGAAAAATGAAAAAATATGGCTTGATGTAGTCGTATTAATACGACTGTTGCATGATTAGTTGCATTAATGCAACGTTCCTCCGTTTTACTCCCTTCGTTAAAATTCTTATTCAAATTCATTAGTACTTGAAAAAATATGTATTTTTTTTGCAATGTGGTCGGAGCAATGTTAATACAAGTCATGTACACAATACCTTAGAGGTTTCCCTACAAAAGCACCATGGGTCATCCAGGGACCGGGTGAAAATGCGGGTGTCATCGATATAGGTGAAGGTATGGCGGCTGTCTTTAAAATGGAAAGTCATAACCACCCGTCATACATAGAACCTTTTCAGGGGGCAGCGACAGGTGTAGGTGGGATACTTAGAGATATCTTTACCATGGGTGCAAGACCGGTGGCAAACCTTAATGCTTTGCGTTTTGGTACAGTGAATGGTGACAGTGACATTGCAAAATATCAAAGACACCTTGTACGTGGAGTTGTAGACGGTATCGGATCTTATGGTAACTGTATGGGTGTGCCTACGATCGGTGGTGAAGTGAGTTTTGATGAGAGTTACAATGGAAACATTCTTGTGAATGCCTTTTCTCTTGGACTGGTAAAATCAGATGAGATCTTTTTAGGTGTTGCATCTGGTATAGGTAACTCAGTGATGTATGTAGGTTCTAAAACAGGCCGTGATGGTCTTGGTGGTGCCGTCATGAGTTCTGACAGTTTTACGGAAGAGTCTAAATCGCTTCGCCCAACAGTGCAGGTGGGTGATCCATTTACTGAGAAACTTCTTCTTGAAGCATGTTTAGAACTCTTCAAGACAGACCATGTGGTAGGTATCCAGGATATGGGTGCCGCAGGTCTTACGTCTTCAGCATTCGAAATGGCTGGTAAAACAGGTGCAGGTCTTATCATGCACTTAGATAAAGTACCTGCGAGAGAAGAGGGGATGACGCCTTATGACTTCATGCTTTCTGAGTCTCAGGAGCGTATGTTGATCTGTGCAAAAAAGGGAAGTGAACAAGCCATCATCGATATCTTTGAAAAATGGGAATTGGATGTGGCTGTGATCGGTGAAGTGACAGATACAGCGCGTATGGAATTGATGTGGCATGGTGAAAAGTGTGCAGATATGCCTATCGCTCCAGTGAGTGAAGAGGCGCCGGTACTTGACAGACCTGTAGCAAGACCTAAGTATTTGGATGAAGTAAATGCTAAATCAGTAGAGAGTTATCCAGCTGTAGATGACCAGGAAGCCTATGAAACACTGCTTTCAAACATAGAAGTGTCAGACAAAGCCTGGGTATATCAGCAATATGATTCTATGGTACAAACCAATACGACCAAGGGACCAGGAAGTTTAGATGCCTCTTCTATCCGTATCAAAGAGAACGGTAAAGCTTTGGCGATGAGTTCTGACTGTAATCCCCGTTACTGTTACATTGATCCTAAAAAGGGTGCAGCACTCGCAGTGGTTGAATCTGGACGTAATGTTGCAATGTCTGGGGCTAGACCACTTTCTATCACGGACTGTCTAAACTACGGTAATCCAGAAAATCCGGAAGTCATGTGGCAGTTTGCACAGGGGTGTGAAGGTATCAAGGAAGCATGTTTAGAACTGAATACACCGGTTGTCAGTGGAAACGTATCCCTCTATAATGAAACGAATGGTGTCTCTGTATTCCCTACACCTGCTATAGCCATGGTAGGACTCAACGATGATGAAAACAAAGTGTTGCCTTCAGCATTCCAGGAAGAGGGAAGTCAAATCCTTCTTGTAGGTGAGACGAAAGGTGAGTTTGGCGGTTCACTGTATATCAAGGCATTACATGGTGAAACTGCTGGATCTTTACCGATATTTGACTATCAGGAAGAACTTGCACTTTGGGATCTTGTCATCGAAGCGAACAAAAAAGGACTTTTGAAGTCTGCGAAAGATGTGAATGTAGGTGGGTTGGCCATTGCACTCTCTAAAATGGCAGCAGTATCTAACAAAGGTGTAGTAGCTGAGATTGCTTTAGACGATAGTAAAAATATTTTTGATGAGTCACAAAGTAGAGCACTTTTAGAAGTTTCTGAAGAAAATGTAGAAGCTGTAGTTCGTATGGCTATGGAACTGGGGATTAAAGTAACGAATATCGGTACAGTTGGTGGAGAGAGTGTAAAGGTAAATGATGTGGAGCTTTCTTTGGAGAAAGTAAAGGATGTTTACTTTAATACGTTTGCACGTACGATCGAGCAGGATCTGTAAAATACTTCCTCTCATTCCCACTCTTCTGAGTGGGAATGCATACTTGAGTTTATTTTTTGGATTGATGTATGCATTTCCAATTTTATTTTGGGGATGAGAGTTTTATTTCTACTTTTTTTATAATAAGTAGACAAAAAAGCGTCACTTTTCAAGTGTGCTTCGATGTTACGACGCATGCTTCGCAATATGTGCGCCTTCACATCGGCACACTCAGTGAAAAGTGACATAAAAATGTAAAGAAAATTTTAAAAGAGAGAAAGAATGAGAGCACTAATATCAGTAAGTGACAAAAGCGGTGTAGAGAACTTTGCTAAAGAGTTGGTAGCATTAGGTTATGAGATTATCTCAACAGGTGGTACATATAAAAAACTTCAAGATGCAGGTATTGCAGTGATTGAAGCAAATGAAGTAACAAAGTTTCCTGAGTGTTTCGAGGGAAGGGTGAAGACGCTTAACCCGTATATCCATGGTGGTATTTTACATAGAAGGGATAAACAGTCTCACTTAGACCAGGCAAAAGAGCTCGGTGTGGAAGGGATTGATCTTGTATGTGTGAATCTTTATCCGTTTAAAGCAACGATTGAAAAGACGGATGATTTTGAAGAGATCATTGAGAACATTGACATCGGTGGGCCAGCGATGGTGAGAAGTGCTGCGAAGAACTTTGACTCTGTGATCATTGTGACGGATGTTGCAGATTATGACACGGTACTTAGTAACCTCAAAAACGGTACAAACACAGTGGAGTTCAGAAGAGATATGATGATCAAAGCGTTTGAACATACAGCAGCGTATGATTCGATGATCGCAAACTATATGAACGGCCGTTTTAACGACGGTTTTGGTGAGTATCAGTTCATTACCGGTAAAAAATCTTTCCAGACACGTTATGGTGAGAATCCACATCAAAAAGGTGCACTTTATGAGTTTGACAATCATTTTACAAACAACTTTAAACAGCTCAAAGGCGAAGCAAGTTTTAACAACATTAATGATGTTAACGGCGCACTGAAGATCGCATCGAGTTTTGGTGATGAAAATGCTGTATGTATCGTAAAACATGGAAACCCTTGTGGTTTTGCCATTAAAGGTACACTTTTAGAATCATATACAGAAGCACTTAAATGTGATCCTGTATCTGCCTTTGGCGGGGTTGTTGCGGTAAATGGTGTGGTAACAAAAGAGCTTGCAGAGAAAATGAACGAGATCTTCTTAGAAGTGGTTATGGCAGCAGATTTTGAGCCAGAAGCACTGGAAGTATTTGAAAAGAAAAAACGTCTTAAACTTTTTGCGCAAGGTGGAACCAAACTTGTCATGTCAAACGACAGCCATGACTTTAAACATGTAGATGGTGGATTTGTTTATCAAAATGCAGACTGTATCTGTGATGGTGAAGTGCATAATGCTCAGCAAAAATCAGAACTGACTGCCACAGAGCAAGAGATGAAAGACTTGGAGATCGCATGGAAAGTCGCAGGTCTCACGAAGTCTAATTGTGTGGTATATGTAAAAGATTCGGCGATGGTCGCTGTAGGTATGGGTATGACAAGCCGTGTAGATGCTGCACAGTGTGCCCTTAAAAAAGCCAAAGAGATGGATTTGGATGTGAGTGGTGCAGCGATGGCATCTGAAGCCTTCTTCCCGTTCCGTGACAGCATAGATGCAGCTGCTGCAGCGGGTGTAAAAGCGATTATCGAGCCTGGTGGAAGCATTAGAGATGATGAAGTCATCGAAGCTGCCAATGAACACGGTATCTCACTTTACTTTACGACAGTAAGACACTTCTTACATTAATATCTATGGCAGTATGTTATCTACATACTGCTTTTTTTACTTTCATTACTTCCTTTTTTAATCTTTCCAAAAACACTATAATACACTATTACATCATTAGGAATAACTATGGATAAACTACTCATTGTATGGAGTACAGCCGAGATGGAAGTGGCCAAAAAGATGGTACTGCTCTACTCAAGTGTCATTCTTCCAAGAGGATACTGGGATAAGGCTCACTTAATGATATGGGGACCTTCTGCAAAACTTTTAGCAGAAAATGAAGTGCTCCAAGAGATGGTAAGCAATATTAAAAAAACAGGTGTTGAACTCTCTTGTTGCGTGGTATGCAGTGATGAATATGGAGTGACTGAAAAGCTTGCTTCTATGGGTATAGATATGATCCATACGGGAGAGATACTTACTGATGCATTAAAAGAAGATTGGAAAGTAATTACTTTCTAAAATCTCCTTGATGTTTAAATTGATACATCATAATAGAAGCTGCAACCCCAACATTAAAACTTTTTACGCCTTCTGTCATTTCGATGGTGACCACTTCATCACATAGAGACAATATCTCATTGGATAAGCCTGAACCTTCATGACCCATAAGCAGTACCCATTTATCTGTAACCTTGACAGAGGCAAGGGGTGTGGAATCATCAGTGACTTCTGCCGCGTAAATACGGTAGCCATTCTCCTTGAGTGTTATGATAGTCTCTTGTATATCATCATATAGATGTGTTTTGAGCATACTTACATGTCCCATGGAGACTCTAAGTGCCCGTCTGGAGTAGGGGTGTGGTCCATGCGTAGGCAGTAGATATGAGTTTATGCCTATGGCAGCAGCAGAGCGTGCGATGGAGCCTATATTTTGTGTAGAACTTATCTCATCCAACATAATGATATGGTCATCCAGATCATTTAGTGGTGTTTGTTCAGGGCGTGTGCCATGCATCATAACATTGTGGTGTATCTTATGTCCTACGATCTCCTGCATAAGGGCTTTACTCGCAACAAAAAGTTGGGGAATGTTTTTCTCTTTTATAAGATATTCGTAGGTATCATAATATTCTTGTGTAGCCAATATACTTCTGACTGTGATATCTGCCTCTAGAAGTAGGTTCACGACTTTGGGGCTGTCAGCTACAAAGCTGTTGTCAGCAGTAAAAGCATTGTCTCTAAACTGATGGTAAATGTTGAGCTCTGGTAAGTTGATGTCATTGATATGTATAAAATTCATAAAGTATTGTACTCTAAGGGTACGAAATCCACGATTACTTTACTTTAATTTGTTACAATATATAAATTTTAACTCATATTATAATTAATATAAGGAATATGGATGAAGAAAATATTTATAGGTTTATGTCTTATGACAGTGACATTGATGGCAGAGTTACATCAAGTTTGGGCGACACCTCAGTTTGCTGAAAACAATATGAAGATCATCGATATCCGTACCCCTGCAGAATGGAAAGAAACAGGGATCGTTAAAGGTTCTTATACGATTATGTTTTTTGATGAAAAAGGCAATTTCAATGTTGAGACTTTTTTGAAACAATTAGATATGGTTGTTAAGAAAGATGAGACCTTTGCACTCATATGTAGAGTAGGCAGTCGTACGGGTATAGTTTCTGAATTTTTATCAGAAAGGCTAGGCTACAGGGTGACTAATCTCAAAGGTGGCATTATGAAGATGATACATGAAGGCTATAAAACAGTACCATACCAACCCTAATTTTATCTAACTTGATTGACATAGACTAAACTATTTTGATATAATTTATCTAAAATAAAGAAATTCATTATTTTAGGAATACCATGTCAAAAAGTTTATATGAAACACTCGGTGTAAGTGAAAATGCTTCTACCGATGAAATTAAAAAATCTTATAGAAAACTCGCAAGAAAATACCACCCGGATATTAATAAAGATGAGAGTGCCGTAGAAAAATTTAAAGAGATAAATGCAGCCTATGAAGTACTTTCTGATCCAGAGAAAAAAGCACAATATGACCAATACGGTGATCAAATGTTCGGCGGGCAGAATTTCCATGATTTTGCACAGAGACAAGGCGGAGGTGTTGACCTCGATGAGATACTCAGACAAATGTTCGGTGGAGGCGGCGGTGGCTTCAGTGGTGGTTTTGGTGGAGCACAGGGCGGTTTTGGCGGTTTTGGTACTCCTGACCTCGATATGCAAGCACGTATCACAGTGCCATTTATGGTGGCAATCAATGGCGGTAAACACAATGTTTCTGCCAATGGTCAAAATTTTGACATTAAGATACCGGCAGGGATTAAAAGTGGTGAAACCATGCGTGTACGTGGCAAAGGTAAACAATACCAAGGACATGTAGGAGACCTGCTTATACAAGTAGAAGTAGCTGCTTCTGATGAGTATGAAAGAAAAGGTGACAACCTCTATAAAACCTTTGATGTCCCTTTGAAAGAAGCGCTCTTTGGCGGTAAAATTTCTGTAGATACACCGGAAAAAGAGGTCTCTCTTAAGGTACCACAAAATACGAAGAATGGTCAAAAATTCAGACTCAAAGGTAAAGGTGTACCTGACAGAAAGACAGCAATGAAAGGTGACTTGTATCTTGTTGCCAATGTAGTTCTACCTGATGTAGATACATTGGATGATGAACTTAAAGCGATGATCGAAGCAAAATTATAAAGGAGTAAAGATGCATAGTTATGATGAACCTGTCTACCTGATATCAGTAGTAGCTACCATGTTAGACATACACCCCCAAACACTTAGACAGTATGAACGTGAAGGATTGGTTGAGCCATCTCGTACACAGGGACGTATGCGTCTTTATTCACAACGTGACATTGAACGTATGAAACTCATTTTACGTTTAACCCGCCAAATGGGTGTGAATCTTGCAGGGGTGGATATCGTGCTTCAGCTTAAAGAACAGATAGACGAGATGCAAGCAGAGATCGACCAGCTGCGACAAGAACTCAGTAAAGCAAACCGCAATGGTTCTGTACATTCAAGTAAGGCTCTGGTCACAAAAAGTTCTTATGATATTATTATCTTTGAAGATTAAGTATAAATTAGGTTTTAATATAGGTATTTATTATATAATAAATATATGAAACAACAAAAATATTATAGATTCCTTCAAAAACAAATATTGGTGATGATAGGGCTCTCCCTTATACCCGGTATTGTCTATGTACTCTTCGGATGGATATTCAATGTTTTTTACCCTGCCGTAATATGGTATATTCTTTTGATAGGTATTTCACTTTTTGGATGGAGTGTTTATAAAGAGTTTGATAATACTCAAATGGATGAAAGTGCTTTAAGGACTTGGTACAATAAACTTTCATATTTTATGTATGTGATCTTTTCTTTATGGACAGTCATTTTTGTTTTTTATGCAGATGAGACACAAAGCAATCTACACTATATTGCTATTTTTACTCAAATCGGAGCATCGGTTGTTGCTTCAACTTTATTAGTATCGGATAAAAAACTTTTCGTACCTATTTTATTGGTATTGATGTCGCCATTGGCTGTGTATTTCTTTTTAATCGGGACATGGTACGGATATGTTCTGAGTATTTTTTCGATTATTTTTGTATCTGTGTTACTCTATGCAGCATATAATACAAACGCTTTACTCCAAAAAAATTATTTTCAAGCCCAACATGATGCTTTAACGGGACTCTATAACCGTAGATATTTTATGGAGTATATGGAGTCGCTGAATGAAAGACTGTCACAAAGTAATAAAGTAGCATGTATCTATCTTATTGATTTGGATCATTTTAAAACGATCAATGACTCCCTGGGACATGACATCGGTGATAAATTGTTGATAGAAGTGACGAAACGTATAGAACACTATGTCAAAGATAGCCATATGCTGGCACGTTTAGGTGGTGATGAGTTTATTCTTGTAAGTAAAGCGCTAAATGAAAAGACGTTTATCAATGGAAGCGGACTCAGTTTTGCAGAAGAATTACTTCACGTGATCAGACAACCTTACATTATCGATAAACATCATCTGCATATCAGCGCAAGTATTGGTGTACATCAACTTAACCCATCCTATTTATATAGTACAAATTTCATTAAAGAAGTAGACATCGCTATGTATGAGGCGAAGGCCCAAGGAAGAGATGGTGTGATAGTATTTAATAAAGACCTTGCAAAGAGGGTCGAAAGACATCTTCTCATAGAGCAGAAACTTCATCATGCACTGAAAGAAAAGCAAATAAAATTATATTATCAGCCTCAGTTTGATAAAGATGAAAACATCATAGGCTGTGAAGCCTTAATACGATGGGAGGATAGTGAGTTAGGTATACTTGGCCCTGAAGAGTTTATACCGATAGCAGAAAGTACAGGTCTGATCCTTGAACTGGGTAATTATGTACTGAAAGAGACATTTAATGCTTTACAGAGTTGGAATGGACAAGGAAAGGTATTGAAAAAGTTTTCAATTAATATCAGTATAAGACAGCTTCTTTATGAACCATTTATTAACGAGGTCGAGGTATTGATGAAGAGATATTTTTCGAAAACAAACCTAGAACAAACAATATGTTTTGAAATAACAGAACATGTATTTTCTGAAGATATGAAAAAAGTGGTTTCAATGATGAATAGATTGAAATCTCTTGGTATCTCATTTTCTGTTGATGACTTTGGTACAGGTTACTCTTCATTAAGTTATTTAGGGGTATTACCAATCGATGAAGTCAAGATAGACAAATCATTTATTGAACGTTTAGATGACAGTATTAATAATAAGAAAATGATTAGTACTATCATTGCCATTGCAAAGAATTTTGACCTGAATGTTGTAGCTGAAGGGGTGGAAACCTTTGAAGAGTTAAATTTTTTAGCTAAGAGTGAATGTGATGTATTTCAAGGTTTTTATTTTGAAGAAGCACTTTCCCAAAGTGTGTTTGAAGAGAAATATCTCTTTCTATTTGATCGCTTCAGCAATGAGATGGATAGCCATGCCATAACTTGTTGAGTTGTTATAGCGTGTGAGTACACGAAAGTTTTTGGCGCCTAGCCAAATATCATCATGGGTAAGATTACGGTTTTTAAGTAGGTATGCTTTAGACTGATTAAAAGGCTTTAATGGCTTGATACCATGCTTTAAGATGGTTTTTAATGGTAATGTCCGTCTGTGACTTGTTTTAAGCTTTGTATAGCGTTTGCCTTTAAATTTTGTCGGTACAGCAACTTGGGCTCCTTTTTCCCAACCGTTCTTATACATAAATTTAGCGATGATTCCTATAGCGTCTTCCAAGTCCCACGGATCTTTCTTCCCGTCACGGTTGTAGTCCATACCATACTTTAGAAAGACAGAAGGAACCTGTTGGACAACACCCATTGCCCCAGCAAAGGAGCCTTCCAGTTTTTTGATATCATAACCTTGTTGTCTTGCCATTAAGAAAAGATGCTCTAGCTCAGATTTGAAAAACTTCTTCATACGGTTTTTATGAAAAGCGAGGGTAGTCAGTGCATCCAATACATTGTAGTCCCCACTGTACTCTCCAAATTTACTTTCTACACCTATAAACCCAACAATATAATCCATATCTACCTTATACTCTTGACTTGCACGCAGAAGTGTTTTATAGTATCTTGTTTTAAACTTTTTGGCTTTTTTTAGAGTGGTCGAATCAAGTACATGTGCCTTGTATCGCTCCCATGGACCGTTTGTAGTTCCCACTTTATATGTTCCTGTATATCTGGCCAAGGTATCACGGTCAAGTTTTGCATCTTTTAAAACAGTAGTGATATAGGAGCGTTTGAAATGGTGTTTTTTGACCATCATATTGATAAAGGTTTTGACCTCTTTTTTAGCTAAGAAGTTATAGGGAATAGGGGGACGATCATCATTAGCTATCAAGAGGAATGGGAGAAGCAGAGTCAGTAAAATCTGTTTTAAAAATCTAAGATTCGGCATTTAGTGCCTCACTGTACTGAATTTTGATTCTTGTCAATTTATTACCTTATATATTATTTAGTACTAATAAACTATCCCGGTAGATAGGTTCATCGATGAAACCGTATTTTTCATCCATGAACCCATTGATACCTTGAGCAGCATGGGTTTCAAAAGCTTCTTTTATATGTAAGGCTCTCTCTATTTCATATTTATTCATACCAAATATTTTATTTGCTACCTGGACCTGCTTTGGGCCCATACATGCTTTGGTTGTAAAACCCATCATCTTCTCTCTTTCACACCAAGCTTTGAATGTTTTTGTATCATTGTACTCTTGGAACATAAATGAGATGGGATGGATACCTGCAGTTTTGGCATCTACCAAAAATTTAGAGAGTATGTAATCGATCGTAGGGTTTTGCAATGTAACAATAGACTGAGGTAAGCCAAGAGAAGTTAGAAGATCCAGAATACCAAGATTTGCTGTTGTAAGACGTTCATCTATACGTAGTCTGCTTAAGCTCTGAAAAGCCTCTTTGGTTTCCAGTGAGATGTGTAGCTCTTTATCTTCCGAGAGCAGGGTAAGTGCCTGTGCTATCTCAGTTTGGTTTTTTACTTTTGCCACACGCACGGCATCAAATCCAAAATCATTTAGAAAAGCTATCTCTTCTGCTCCACCTTCATTTAAGGGGTTAGTACGTACAATGATAAAGGAGTTGGAGTGTTCCATATGTGAGAGAAAAAGAGCAATGTTATGCAAAGCCTCTTTTTTACGGGAAGGTGCGATGGCATCTTCAAGGTTAAGGGTGATCATATCAGCCTCACTCTCATCCATGCGGTTCAAGTGTTTGAGGTTGAGAGGGTTGAGCATCATATTGGAGCGATGATGCTGTGCTGGTAAAGGAGCTTTCTTTTTGTTGCCAAAATGTTCGGGAAGTCTGTCTAGTGTATCAAATATCATACTGTTATAGTATCTAAAAATAACAAGAATTAACCCAAAAGAGATATAATTTTCCATGCTGAAATATCTCAATGGTTACGATGACCAATTAAAATCACAAGTACAAACCCTTATAGACGAGAAGAAACTTGGAAAGTATTTGCTTTCGCGTTACAGTAACACACATAGCTACGCAACAGATAAAAGCCTCTATGCCTACGTGATGGAACTTAAAAATACACATATGAAAAGTGCATCGCCTATTGCCAAAGTACTTTACGATACAAAGATACGTGACATGCATGCTGCACTGGGAACACATACCTTTGTTTCACGTGTACAAGGTGGAAAGCTTAAAGCTAAAAATGAGATACGTATCTCTCATCTCTTTAAAAAAGTTCCTGAAGCTTTTCTTCGGATGATAGTGGCACATGAATTGGCACACCTCAAGGAGAAAGAACACAATAAAGCATTCTATAAACTATGTATGTATATAGAACCTGACTACCATCAACTTGAATTTGATTTAAGGTTGTATTTGACATATAGAGATATTTTTGGAGAGTTGTATCTCTGACAGGATCGAGACCCTGATATTATTTAAATATCAGAGTTTTGTACTATGATATGAAATGATCTAGAAGCTTATCTTTATTTGTTTTTACAAGATCAGAAGTGATATTTTTTGTTAAAACTGCTTTGGTCTCTTGGCCCAGTTTGGCGGTAAGTTCATTATTGTGTTCTTTTGGGAATGCCAAGAAGAGTTTGTTAGGTTGCATCTCTTTTACGATGATTTCTATCTCTTGTGCAATGTCTTTGATCGTACGGTTTTCTCTTTCTGTTTTTATATTATGATCTTCAAATGTTTCATTTTTAAAGTTTCCGCTGCTATCACTTAGAACTTCACCTAGTTTCTTTCTACCGCTGATAAAGTTTTCATCATTGATCAGTTTCAATGAATGAGAAATTTTCATTTCATTCTCAACAATGCCCTCATGTGTCTCAACGTTAAATGCTTTAAGTTCTCCTAAGTCTGCTACTATGACTATTGTGTTTTCTAGTGTCATTTTTCTTCCTTTTTTTGATACATTTAAGTATTTTAGATTAGATAAGTTTGGTTACATAGCTGAAAGTATATGATAGAGCAATTATTCTTTATTGTCAACATGTAGGATTTTTAATCCTTGTAAACCCTCAAAAGATAGTTACAGTATAATACTCAAAAATTATCAGGGCATCATGGTATGAATAAACTCATTCTACTTTTTATCTTTTTTAATGTGTCTCTTTTCGCAAGATATGAGGCATTCCCAACTCAGGAATGTCCTGCATTTAATAATATGAGACATACGCAAAATACACATAGCGTATATTTGGATACACAAAAAAAATATACGATACTTAAACACCATAAAGGACAAACTCTTATACTGGTAAATGATGAGAGTCCTGCCCAAAGATGGGTGGATGACAGCTGTTTTTCTACGCGTTCAAAATCTTCTAACCCACTTAATGTTGCTAAGGTACAGAGTGGTATAGCTAGTGTGGCTGATGAAGTGTCTGAAGCCCCAAGTAGCACTTATTTTACGAAACATACAAAAAATTATGAAAGTAGAGATATTTCAAAACATAACCTTTTGGCACTCTCCTGGCATAATGCTTTTTGTGAAACGCACAGAGTCAAAAAAGAGTGCCAAAGAAGTATGTTCTCTTTTGGTCGACCCAATTATAGAGAAAAGCATTTTGTACTTCACGGACTGTGGCCACAGCCTAAAAATAAAAACTATTGTGGAGTGGATAGTCATACTGTGCTTCTGGACAAACATAAGCAATGGAATAGACTTCCAGATATAGTTTTAAGTGATGAGATAAAAAAACGTTTGCAAAAAGTGATGCCGGGATTTGCTTCAAATCTACATCGACATGAATGGATAAAACACGGTAGCTGTTATGGTACAAATGCTAACCGTTATTATGAAGATGCCATAAATATGGTTGAACAGGTCAATGAGTCCAAAGTAGGTGACTTCTTTAAAAAACAGATAGGTAAATATGTTACGCTTCAACAGGTTCGTACAGTTTTTGATAGAAACTTCGGACTGGGTTCAGGAAAACGGGTAGAGTTGAAATGTGATAAGGGACTTATCACTGAGCTTTGGTTACATTTAGGATCCAGAAGTGATGCCTTAGGCACACTATTAAAACACGGAAAACAAACACGAAGCCATTGCCAAGGTGGACTCATAGACAAGGCTGGATTTTGAGCGATAAAGTAGAGGTATTAGAAGCACTGAAACATTCCAATGTTTTTTTAACAGGCGGTGCAGGGGTCGGAAAGAGTTATATAACCAATGAGGTGATCTCTGACTACAGAAAAAGAGGAAAACAAGTTGTCTCTTTGGGCTCTACAGGTGTGAGCGCAGTGAATATCGGTGGTTTTACTGTACATAGCTTTTTTGTGTTCGGTATCGCCAATAATTTTGAGGAGTTGGCTGCTGGAGACAAACGTGCAAAGAATAGGCTTGCAGACCTGAAGAAAGTACTTAAAGCTACAGACCTTATCATCATTGATGAGATTTCTATGGTGAGTACGGACTTGATGGATATGATAGCCTATAGGCTAAACCACTATGGATATCTGGGAAAGGTACTTTTTGTAGGAGACTTCTTTCAGTTACCACCGGTGCAGAAACAGCAAAACAGAAATGATGTTTTTGGAGAGAAACTCTATGCCTTTGAGAGTATGGCTTGGGAACGTTTTGATCTGATGGTCATTGAACTTACTGAGATGAAACGTACAACGGATGCAGAGTTCACACATATTCTCTCTAAGGTACGTAAAGGTCAATGTGATAAGGAAGTAGTCAACTATATGACAAAACTTTGGAATACTGAAGGTATGGAGAAGGACCCGACCTATCTCTTTGGACGTAATCTGGAAGTAGAACAGACCAACCGAGCAAAGATCAATGAACTTGATACAGAAGAGACCATACTCTTTGCTAACATCGAAATGTTCGGTTCTGTGCATGAAAAGAAACTGGCAGGCTGGAAAAATATGCTGCCTATCTCCGAACACCTTACGCTCAAAGAGGGAGTTCCCATCCTTTTTACTGTGAACAAATGGGGTAAGTTTGTCAATGGAGAGAGGGGCATACTTAGAAAGATAGAAGAAGACCATCTCATCGTAGAGAAAGAGGATGAATTCGTTCGTGTCGAAAGGCATGATTTTGATCTGGTTGATATGCTGGTAAAAGATGATGGTAGCGTTGAGACTATGTCTCTTGCTACACTTTCACAATTTCCTCTGAAGCTGGCCTATGCCGTGACCATACATAAAAGCCAAGGTATGAGTATAGACAATCTTGTATGTAACGTAGACAATATCTTCGCACCAAGCCAATTCTATGTGGCTATATCGCGGGCGATCAACCCCAAAAATCTGAAAATAGATTTTAATAGGGGAGATCTGACACAATATCTGCAAAGGGTCATTAATGTGGATGATAGGGTAGTGGAATATTATAAGAACCTACTTTAATCCGATGACTACAAAGACTACTTAATTAGTATCGTTGTTTTTCTCTGAAGAACTAAAAATGTAAAGTGAGTAGTTTATGCTGTCACAATCAGAATATGCCCCGCGGGTTTAATGTGAAGGTGATTATCTCTTATTGTGACAATGTCACCATCAAGCTCTATATGATTATAGGTATCTTCCAACTCGATCGTCATCTCTTTGACCTCTCCGTAAAAACTACCGAATTTTTTGATGAATGATGCAGGAGTGAAGATGAAGAAACGGTTCGAGCTTAGCAGCATGAAGGGTGTCATGATGAGGTGCAGTGGCAGTAAGAAAAGGAAAGCAAGTAGATATTTTCCCATATTGTTCTTCAGTAGACCAAAACGCAGTGTTTCAGAAAGAAAGATATGCTGTAGATCACCCATATTCCCTGCAGAGAAGAGAAATACTTCATCATTGAGTGTAAAGTAATGGTGTTTTTGTGTTTGAAGTGTTGCATTGTTCGCTAAGGCATCGAGTACAGTTTGGATCTTTGGTACTTGATGCAGTTTTGCAACGACATTAAACGAGCCTACAGGATTGAGTATGAAACGTGCCGAGTATGCCATTTTATGGAGTTGTTTGATGACACGTCTGATCGTACCGTCCCCTCCAGAGATGATGATATAAGGAAATGCTTCTATATCAGGCAATGTATGTAAGGAGGACTCTTCTATAGAGACAATATCAAGTTTGTCATGTTGCAATGTTTTACCAATAGAAAGAATGCGCATTAGTGTCCTTAGTTATATCAGCTATAATTATATCTATGAAACTTGAAAATGAAGATGAGCTTGATAACCTTATACTGTGTAAACACTGTCATACCCTGCATGAAGAAGTGCCTATCAAAGATGGTACAAACGCATGTTGCTTCAAATGCGGAGCGATACTTTACAGAAATGACAGTAAACTACTCGATCATGGACTGGCTTTAAGCATGACAGGGCTTATCTTTTTTATGCTT
>ENA-OVOD01000032-OVOD01000032.1-sediment-metagenome-genome-assembly--contig:-NODE-32-length-15500-cov-2.635544_pt1 | contig 15500 bp, 13 predicted proteins | sample MGYA00250097_ERZ650218 | MGnify/ENA primary metagenome ERZ650218 (study PRJEB26732, sample SAMN07278952) | sediment metagenome | biome: marsh; feature: saltmarsh; material: sediment | place: USA... | reverse complement strand
ATTTGTCCTGTGGTGTTTGCATCAAGTAGAGGTTCAAAAGAGAGTTTTGTTAAGAAATTTCTGAAAGGAACACCTGTTAAATCAGCTTTTAGTGTATTTTTTTCGTATATAAAGTCAATCAACCCACCAAAGCTTTTAGAAAGACCTTTTACAATGATATGTTTGTCATACTCTATTTCACCAAAAGCATAGAATGGACCTATATATTTGTAGCCTAACAACTGTTCCAAATGGCTTAACTCTTTAATATCAAGAGCATAAAAAGCATGGGCAGTGTTCTTCTCTTGATCATAACGTCCCTTCGTAAGCTGAAGTGTTAATTCGGGTGCAATGACATCGATGATAAATGTTTGATCATTATCATCTATATCTATTTTTGCATGTAGATCTACCAGTAAACCAGAGAGATCACTCTGCTTTACATCATAGGATATTTCACCTTTTTTACGCTCTTGGCTTATGATGTCAAAATGCATACGGGTATTGGCTTTGCCTTCAAAAAGAGCAGTTTGACCTAGAAGTGTAAAAAGCTTACTGGAATTCATGTCATTGAAAACAAGGTTGATATCTTTAAATGTATCTTCTTGCTTCAGTCCCACATAACTGATATTGCCATCGAGTGCTTTTCCTTCACCTGTGACCTTCACTTTCCCCAATGGACCGTTGATATGACCTATGATGTTAATCTCATCATCTATGGTACAGACAGCACTCTGAAGACAGTTGCTTGTGAGTACATAGTCCATATCGAGCGTATCGTTTTCCAGAAATCCTTTAAGTTTGAGGTTATATTTATCTTCAACGAGCATATCTGCTTCGAGATAAGGATACTGCTGTATATTTATTGATTCAACATCCACATCCAACCCGGATTTCTTAGTAAGTATATAACTGACGGAGCTATAGATCTGTTGATTTCCCAAAGGCGTGTAGAGAAAGTAAAAAAGTATAAGTGCTATAAAAACGATAATAAAAATAATATATTTTATAAGTGTTGACATAAACAATATGACCTTAGATACTTTTTATTATCATACCATAATCATCTAGTGTAAATTACTTTATAGATATAATATTTTAGAAAAAGAGAGGATAATAAATGCAAGACGTAGTACAATGGCTTAAAGATAATGGCAATTTAAAGATCATAGATGAACCGCTTGATGTAGAGCTTGAGATCCCTCATGTAGCCTATATAGAAGTTAAGACAGATGACTCCCGTCCTATCCTTTTTACAAATCCTGTGAACAAAGCCAAGGGTATAGAGTATGATATGCCTGTGTTGATGAATATCTTTGCCAACAAAGATCTGACTGAAAAGATATTTGGTAAACATCCTGATGTTCTTGCAGAGGGGATCGATGAACTACTTAAGCTCAAACCACCCAAAGGGCTGAAAGCAAAGTTGGCCATGCTTCCTAAACTTTTTTCGCTTAAAAATGTTTTTCCCAAACGTTTAAAGTTTAAAGGAGAGTGTCAAGAGGTCATCATTCCTAAAGATGAGGTAGATCTAGATATCTTACCTATACTTAAGACATGGGAAGAGGACGGTGGTCCTTTTATCACGATGGGACAGGTCTATACAAGGAGTCTTGACGGCGAGATGCAAAACCTCGGAATGTACCGACTGCAGCAGTATGATAAAAACAGACTGGGGATGCACTGGCAGATACACAAAGATGCTTCTCACTTCTTTGACCAGTATCAAAAAGCAGGCAAAAAAATGCCTGTAACGGTGGCCATAGGTGGTGACCCTCTTTATATTTGGTGTGGACAGGCACCTATGCCTCATGGTATGTTCGAAATGTTACTCTATGGCTTTGTACGTAATAAAAATGCACAGCTGGTGAAATCGATCAGCAATGACATTTATATTCCTCGTGATGTAGATGTGGTCATAGAAGGTTTTGTAGATCCTGAAGTGATGGAAATAGAAGGACCTTTTGGTGATCATACAGGTTATTATACCCTGAAAGAACCTTTTCCTGTGATGGAGGTAGAGACTATCACGATGAAAAAACATCCTGTATTTCAGGCTACAGTTGTAGGAAAGCCCCCATTGGAAGATAAATACATGGGTTGGGCGACAGAACGTATCTTCTTGCCAATGCTTAAACCTATGGCGCCAGACCTTATAGACTACAATATGCCTGAAAATGGTGTTTTTCATAACCTCATACTGGCAAAGATGAAAACACTCTATAAAGGTCATGCACAGCAGTTCATGCATGCATTTTGGGGTGTGGGTCAGATGAGTTTTGTCAAACATGCAATTTTTGTAGGAGAAGATGCACCGGAACTTGAAGAGAGTCATGCATTAGCCGCATATGTCCTCAATCGACTCGATCAGAGTAAGATTCTCATTACACAAGGTATCGTGGATCATCTTGACCACTCTTCATCAGAACAGTTTGTCGGTGGTAAACTGGGTGTGGATGCAACAGGGGATGAAGTAGAAAATGGCGTAGAAGCGTTACTTTCAGATAAAGATCTACTTGTGAAGATACAAGAGATAAGCAGTAGGGTAGTAGGACTTAAACAATACATGACAGAGACTAAAACACCTATTTGTGTGATAAGTGTCGATAAGAAGAAATCTCAACTCAAGCTTATTAAAAAACTTAAAGAGCTAAAACAGCATATCAAGATGCTTGTCATTGTTGACCATGATAATAATGACTTGGGTGATGCTTATATGCTCATATGGCGTGTAGTGAATAATATAGACTCAGGCAGAGATGTCATACTTAAACCATTTATAGCGATAGACGCAACCAATAAAAGTGAAGTAGACGGCTATGAAAGAGAATGGCCCGGAGATACTTTCTGTACGAAAGAGGTATTGGATATGCTTCAGAAAAAAGGGCTTATTGATATAGATGAGGCTTTTATTAAAAAATTTGGATTGCTTCCTTTTTAATTTAATTTCCTTTTAAATATATTATGATAATATTTCCTTGTTAATAAAAATTATCTTTAAGGAAACAACATGTTAGTAACTAAAAAAGCTCCAGATTTCACAGCAACAGCTGTACTTGCAGACGGTCAAATTGTAGACGGTTTCAACCTAATGGAAAACCTAGGTGAAAAGGGTGCAGTACTTTTCTTCTATCCACTAGACTTTACATTTGTATGTCCATCAGAAATCATTGCATTCTCACACAGAGCAGCAGAGTTTAGAGAAAGAGGTGTAAACATCATTGGTGTATCAGTAGATAGTCAATTCTCACACTTTGCATGGAGAGAAACACCAGTAGCTGAAGGTGGTATCGGTAGAGTAGATTTCCCACTAGTTGCGGACCTTAACAAACAAATTGCTAGAGATTATGATGTTCTTCTTGATGAAGCTGTAGCTCTTAGAGGTTCATTCCTTATCGATGCTGACGGTACAGTGAGACACGCAGTGATCAATGACCTTCCACTAGGTAGAAACATTGATGAAATGATCAGAATGGTAGACACAATGCTATTTACTAATGAGCATGGTGAAGTTTGTCCTGCTGGTTGGCAAAAAGGTGACGAAGGTATGAAAGCTGACACTGAAGGTGTTGCTGAATATCTTGCAAAACACGAAAACGATCTATAATCGTGTATATGTTCCCATCGTTAATGATGGGAATGTATATATCAGTGTATAACGGTACATTGATATATGCATTGAAAGGAAAATTATGACTGATTATGCAATGCTACTCAAAAATAGTGGACTAAAAGCTACATTTCAACGTATGAATATATTGGAAAAGATAGAAGCTTATGGACATATGTCTATAGATACTATCTATGCAGAGGTCATTAAAACACATCCATCTCTTTCGCTTGCAACAGTATATAAAAATATTGTTTTAATGGTAGAGAAGGGTGTACTTGTCGAAGTGCCTATCACAGGTAAAAAGTCCAAATATGAGCTTTTAAAAGAGGATCATATCCATTTGGTTTGCACGGAGTGTGGAGAGGTAGAAGATAAGCCTCAGCATATTGTTGCAGATGAACTGTTTACTTCTATCACAAAGCAAGAGAATTTTACAATCAGTAAACAACAGATCAATCTTTATGGCGTGTGCAGTCACTGTAGAGAAGCAGTTGCCTAAGGGTTACAGCTTTGAGTTTATCAAACCTGCAACAGCTTATTTAAATAATGCTGATCCTATCCTCACCAAGTTTGACCCACATTTTATAGCCAATTCATAATCACCACTCATACCCATAGAACAGATACTAGCGCCATTTCCCCCCAGTTTCTCATAGATATTGTATGTGGTTTCAAAACTTTGCTGTATCAGTTTTGTATCCTCACTGTGTGCACCTATGGTCATCACACCTTTGAGATTGATCTGAGGGCAGGTTTCTTTGATTGTTTGATAGATATCAACTGCTTTTTCAGGGTTTACACCTGATTTGGTTGCTTCATGAGCTGCATTGATCTGAAGCAGGCAGTTCATTTTGGACTCTTTTGCCAAGAGTTTTTTGTTCAGCTCTGTTGCCAATTCTATACTGTCAAGTGATTGCATCAGTGTAGGACGCAAGTCTATAAGGTTATTGATCTTATTTTTTTGGAGTGAACCGATCATATGCCATTCAAGCGGAAGAGCTTCGAGTGCATCCATACGCTCTTTAAGCTGTTGTACTTGATTTTCACCAAAGGCTCTTTGCCCCAGCTCATAAAGTGTGGCAATGTTTTCAAGTTCAGTGTATTTAGCTACGGTTACCAGTTTTACAATGTGGTGTTCACTTACTGCTATACGTGCTTGTTCTATGTTCCAGATCACTTCATCCAGATTTGCTCTTAAGTGTTCTTTGTCCAATATCATACTTATTATCCTTTTCTAATGAATTGCCTGTTCGGCTACGCTATCACTTCTACGGTTTCAGTTTAAAACCTATGGAGTTGAGACTGTTCGCGTCCGTCTATTTAAGATTTTTATCCCCAAAGTCTATTAATATCATTATACAATCCTAACATCATAAGAGAGATGAGTATAGCCCAACCAATGAATGTGATGTATGTCATAACTTGTTCACTGGCAGTTTTACCCGTAAGCATCTCATAGAGGTTAAACATAATATGTCCACCATCCAGAGCAGGTATAGGAAGCAGGTTCAGTACTCCCAGGTTCACTGAAATGAGTGCTGTAAAAAAGAAAAGAGCCAGTATACCTGCAGAGCTCGCTTCAGCTGTAACATCTACAATGGTAATGATACCTCCGAGTTTATCTGCACCAACGACTCCGGTGATCAGTTTTTCTACACTCTGCACGATAAGTAAAGAGGCTTTCTTTGTCTCATCCCATGCATAACCTAACCCATCTATCAACCCGAAGTAGACCGTCGTTTGTTTTCCCAATGGACTGATCCCGATGATACGTCTGGTGATCTTTTCTCCAAAGATATTTTGGTCCTCTATGACCTTTGGTGTAAGTTGCAGTGTGATCAGCCGTTGGTCACGCTCTACAATAAGCGTGATGTCACCTTTGTCACCGTTAATGTTTTCACCGATATTTTCCCAGTAGAGGATATTATGGCCATTGACTTGAATGATCTTGTCTTCTTTGGTTAAACCTGCATTAAATGCAGGTGTATCTTTTCCTACTTCCCCGACATAAGGCAAGAGCTTTGGAACACCCATGTTCGCAATCGCAAAATAAAGCAGAAAAGCCAGTAAGAAGTTGGCAAAAGGTCCAGCCAATAAAATGATGATACGCTGCCATGGTTTTTTTACATTATATGAATCTTCATCATAAGAGACCGCTGTAGGGTCAGTGTCATCCTGCCCTTTCATTTTGACATACCCGCCAAGCGGTATAGCAGAGAGACTCCATTCTGTTTTTCCTATCATTTTGGAGTAGAGTTTTTTTCCAAAACCTATGCTAAAGACATCTACCTGTACGCCAAAGAAACGTGCTGCGGTAAAATGCCCAAGTTCATGAAAAAAGATCAGTACCGATAAGACCAAAAGTGCAACTACAATGCCCATAAAATTCCTCTATGCTAATATATTGAATTATATCTAAGTGTTGTAAAAAATTGATATAGATTAAAAATATAATGAAAAATTTTGCTAAAATAAATGAGAAGGATAAAAAGATGAATGAAAATAAGAGTGAGTCAGAAGAAATGATTAGAAACGTTGAAGATGAAAGCTCGAAGATAATAGATGAAATGATTGAAGGGCTTGAAAATGAAGCTTCAGAGGGTTTAGAAGAAGTCAATGATGCAGGTTCCAATGTGATAGATAAAAAGATAGAAGAGGTTAAGAATGAAACTTCAGAAATAATAGAAGAACCTTTAGGTGATATGCCTCTGCCAGCGAAAGCAAAAAAACATGTAAGGGCAATGAAACTTATAGAAAAAGCAAAAAAAATTGTCAATGAATCTAATAAACGTGCTGATGCCTGTAAACTTTTGCTTGAAACAGATCTGGAAAAGTATGAAAATGCAAAATCAGAACTTGGAAAGGGTGGGCTTGATACGTGTCTTTCATTCTTGAAAAAATTAAAGTATCAGACGACAGATGATGATCTTCCTGAAGAAGCAACAGTGGTCTTTGAAGTAAAAGAAGAATTAAAACCTATGGTCTTAAAAGATATTTCAAGCGGTAAGTTTTCAGGTTTTATCTATGCGTTGATAGGTGGATTTGCTATGGCAGTCGGAATGGTGTACTTGGCGACAGAAAAGTTGGGTATGACCCTAAATGTCACGAAAGTACCTTCAGAAGATGTTACGCAAAGTATATTGGCATGGTTCAGTACATTATTAGGACTACATGAAGATGTGGCTATTGGTGCAGGAGTCTTGGGTTTTACAGTACTGTTGGTCATGATCCTTATCTATATGATACGTGTAAGTTTGAAAGCAAGGAGCAACCTTCACTTTGCTGTGAAACAGTTTGTTGAAGCAGAAATGTATACAGAACAGAAATCCAACTGTAAAGAAAAAACGGACAAAATAGATGCGCATATAAAAGATGCGATAGAGACACTGAAAACCTATGAAATACTTTTAAAAGAACAGCAGGGTAAGCTTAAACGTATTCACTACATAGAAGGGGAAAAAGAAAAGAGTACTGAGTATCATGACAAATCTTATATAGAGATGCGTGACACGTATGAGCTCATTCGTGCAATAAAAGATTTTATGGCGATTTCTATGTCAGAGGAAGGTGATCTTTCTTCGAAAAGTGTACTTTATTTGCAACATGCAAAAGATCAGATCGATAAGATACTTAAAAGATTTTATTAATTTATATATGAACAACCTTTTAGGTTGTTCAGTACAAATACTCTCACTAAAGCAGGTCAGATATTCATAGTGAGAAATATGGTACATTTATGATGGCTTCTGAAAACTTTTATATATCAGGGTGGATATAAACTTACTCTTTTTTACATGCTATCTTAATAATTCTAATCATAGTTACGTACATTTCTTCAAATAGATAAAAATATTAAAATGATTAAAAATTAATCATACATTTGTATACTGTATGATTGAATACAGGTTATACTAACATCACAAGACATGACAGGAGATTATTAAATCTCAGATGCGTTAAAGAGAGAACTAGGGTTCCGGCAGAATATTCTGTGTCTGGTCCGAGAGTTATCAACCTCTTGAGTAGAGGTTACACGGAGGGATAAAAGCCCGGGAGATTTATAATCTCGTGCCGTGTTTTAAACTTATACTCAAAGGACACTCCAATGAAACACTTTTTCAAATCTACATCTAAATTCTTAGTTGCCACTACACTAGTTATGGGTCTCAGTACTTCATCACTTATGGCAGAGGTCAAAAATAAATTCCAAGTATCATGGACCATTTATGTCGGTTGGATGCCGTGGGATTATGCTCAGCAAAAAGGTATCGTTGACAAATGGGCTAAAAAATACGATATTGAGATCGATCTGGTTCAGGTCAATGACTATATCGAATCGATCAACCAATACAGTGCAGGTAAGTTTGACGGTTGTCTTATGACAAACATGGATGCATTGACAATTCCAGCTGCCGGTGGTATCGACTCAACGGCTGTGATCATGGGAGACTTCTCGAATGGGAATGACGGTCTTATTCTTAAAGATAAAAAGAGCCTAGCTGATATCAAAGGACAGAAGGTAAACCTTGTTGAACTTTCAGTATCACACTATTTCCTTGCACGTGCACTTGAGTCTGTGAATTTGAGTGAAAAAGATATCACTGTGGTGAACACTTCAGATGCTGATATGGTATCAGCATATACTTCTGATGAAGTGACAGCAATGGCAACATGGAACCCGCAACTTAGCGAGATCATAGCAAACAATAAAAGTGCCAACCTTGTTTATGATTCAAGCAAGATCCCTGGCGAAATCATCGATATGCTTGTGATCAATACAGAAACACTCAAAGATAACCCTAAATTGGCAAAAGCATTGACAGGTGCTTGGTTTGAAGTGATGGCGTTGATGAAAAAAGGGGATGAAAAAGCCTTGACATTCATGGCAGAAGCATCAGGAACAGACCTTGCGGGTTACAAAAGCCAGCTTGACTCTACAATGATGTTCTACGATGCAAGTGAAGCAGTGAAATTTGCTGTGAGCCCAAGTCTTCCGGAAACAATGAAAAAAGTGAGTGAGTTCTCTTTTGACCACGGTATTCTTGGAGAAGGTGCGCCAAATGCTGAATTTATCGGTATGGAGTTCCCAGGTGGAAAAACGTTCGGTGATACAAATAACATTAAGTTACGTTTCACAGATACATATATAAAAATGGCTGCGGAAGGTAAACTGTAAGGTATTCCCATGAAACGATTTATGAACATTCGCCCATCCAGGGGAGCAAAGCTCTTCTTGGGGTTACTACCATTTATTATTGTCGCGGTGTTCTATCTCGTGGCATCGGATATGCGTCTTGCGGAAAATCCTAATGATAAGCTTTTGCCATCCATGGCAAGCTTTTCAGAGGCTATTGACCGTATGGCTTTTGAACCAAGTAAACGAACAGGTGAAATACTTTTTATCGGAGATACTGTTTCTTCGCTTGAACGATTAGGACTCGGGGTTCTCATAAGTGCTGTGTTGGCAATGCTTATCGGTATCCCTCTAGGGTTTATTCCCTTCCTTCGTGCAGGGTTATCACCTTTTGTGGCGGCCTTTTCCATGGTTCCGCCAATGGCAATTTTGCCTATTTTATTTATAGTCTTTGGAATGGGAGAGTTGGCAAAGGTCGCACTGATAGTCATCGGTGTGACACCATTGCTTGTCCGTGACATGCAGCAGCGTGTCTCTGAGATACCTGTTGAACAGCTTATTAAGGCACAGACCCTTGGCGGTTCAAGCTGGACGATCGTGATGCGTGTCGTCTTGCCACAGGTCTTTCCAAGACTGCTTGATGCAGTGCGTATCACTTTGGGTACGGCATGGATCTTTCTTATTTCGGCAGAAGCGATCGCTGCTACTGAAGGTTTAGGATACCGTATCTTTTTGGTACGTCGTTATATGTCAATGGATGTGATCCTGCCGTATGTGGCATGGATCACAGTGCTTGCTTTCTTGTTTGATTTTACATTAAAGAAGCTGACCTATAAACTTTTCCCTTGGTATACAGCCGGGAAGGAGGGGTCATGAGTCTCATTTCGATCAAGAATCTTTGGAAAAAGTATGATGACAATGTCGTACTGGAAAGAATTACCCTTGATATCCAAGAGGGAGAGTTTTGTACGCTGGTCGGTCCTTCAGGCTGTGGAAAGAGTACATTCTTGAAAATGCTTCTGGGGCAGGAGACACCGACAAGCGGTACCTTCCTGCTTGATGGTAAGCCTTTCCCTGCTGAACCGGGTATAGAGCGCGGAATTGTTTTTCAGCGCTACTCTGTTTTCCCGCATTTAACTGTGTTGGGAAATGTCATGATGTCCATGGAAATGAAGGAATCAAAAGTCCTTGGAAAGTTCTTTGGAGCGAAACGTAAAGAAGCCAAAAGAACTGCCATGGAGATGTTGACATCGGTCGGTCTTGGCGATGCGGCAGATAAATACCCCAGTGAACTCTCCGGAGGTATGCAGCAGCGTCTCTCCATAGCACAGTCTCTGGTCAATAAACCAAAGATACTTCTGCTGGATGAACCGTTTGGTGCCCTGGATCCGGGGATCCGTGCCGATATGCATAAGCTTATCTTAGATCTTTGGGAAAAGAACAATCTCACGATCGTGATGGTTACCCATGATCTTAAAGAGAGTTTCTACCTTGGTACCCGCCTGCTTGTCTTTGACAAAGTACGTTATGAACCGCAGGCTCCTAACATGTACGGGGCGTTGATCACGTATGACATACCTGTAGGTGATACAAGGGAATCTGTCTTAAAAGAAGTAGAAGAATCTATAAATGAATAAAGGAACAACAATAATGATAACAACACATAAAAATATAAAGCCTGAAAGTATCCTTCTTGATGAGGTACTTCCGGGAGGTGGAAGATGGTCAAAGATCATCAAACGTGGTGACAAACTGCGTATTACCACAAAAGATGGCTTAGGTTCTCTTTCGGCAATGTTTTACAATGCCGATAGCACGGCAGAACGTTTTAACTCTGCAGACACGGTTAAACTTCAGCATAATGCTTATTTTGGTAGAGGAAGAGTGCTCTATTCGGAATTGGGCCGTGTGCTTTTTTCGATCACAGACGATACAACAGGGGGGCTTTTTGATGCCATTGCAGGGATCAGCAACCCTCGTATAATCAAAGAGCGTTTTGGTGAGGGAGACTTCGAACATATCCGTAACCGTTATTATAAAAGTGACCGTGAAAATTTTCTCGTCGAATTGGGTAAATACGGTATGGGTAAACGTGACATGATCCCTGCGATCAACTTCTTTAGAAAAGTCGACGTCAAAGAGGGAAGTAAACTTGAACTTTCATCGCAACGTGCTGAACCTGGAAGTTATATCGAACTTCGTGCAGAGATGAATGTACTTCTGGTACTGTCAAACACACCGCATGTAATGGAAGAGGGTGAATATAACCCAAGTGATGTGCAACTGACATTATTTAAAGCGGCACCGTTAACAGAAGATGATTTCTGTATGAACTTCAGTCCACAATCACAACGTGCTTTTATCAACAATGCACGCTATTTTGCCTAAGGAGATAAGAATGAGCAAGAACATTGAAAATGCAATTTATAATGAAAAGGTCGCAGCAGGTGTACCTTGGAGCTATGTGGTCAAAAAAGGACAGACACTTCGTATTATCGACCTTGAAGGGTGCCAGGCAGTGGATACACTTTTTTACAATGCTAACGATCATGAAGAGCGCTACTCAGCGAATGATACGGTGAGAGAACAGGGAAGCATCTTTGTGACAACGGGTACAAAACTCATCTCCACCGATGATAATGTCATGATGGAGATCACTGAAGATACCTGTGGTAACCATGATACACTGGGCGGTCACTGTAGTGCTGAGAGTAACACAGTTCGCTATTCGCATGATACAAAATATATGCACAGCTGCCGTGATAACTACTTATTCGAGATCGGCGAGTTGGAGATGGACCCAAGAGACCTGACCAATAACATCAACTTTTTTATGAATGTACCTATCGAAGAGGACGGATATTTAATTATCGTAGATGGTATCTCTAAACCGGGTGCTTATGTGGATATGAAGGCAGAGATGGATACCTTGGTACTTGTATCGAACTGTCCGCAGCTTAACAACCCTTGTAATGCATTTAACCCTACACCGGTACAAATGATAATCTGGGACGACTAAGATCATGAAAAATATAAGCAGCCTCTTTCGTTTTGATGATGCACTGATACCAAACCTATTGGCTTGGAGTTATGTGCTTTTTTCATATGTCCTCGGATTTGCTGCTATCATGACAGAAACAGTATGGATGAATGTAGCAGGGGTGATCTTACTTGCTCACAGCATGGTCATCGCTGCATATTTCATTCATGAGTGTGCACATGACTCTCTTTTTAAGAAGAGCGGTCACAATCATATTTTTGGTGAGATCCTTCTGTGGATCACCGGTGCTTCATACAGTGATTATGAGGCGATCAGGCATAAGCATGTGCGTCATCATATGGATCGTGCAGATATCGTCTCTTTTGATTTTAGAGAAAGACTGCTCAAGTATCCCAAAACATTAAAGACCATACAGGTTTTGGAATATTTTTATGTTCCTGCCTTAGAGATCATGATGCATGCTTTGGTGATCGTTTTACCTTTCGTAAAAGCATCACGAAAACATTTGCGTTCACGTATCATTACCGTACTGATATTACGTATTGCATTTTTTACGGTATTGGCAAGTATTTCGCTAAAAGTTTTAGTGCTGTACCCTATAGCATATATGATATTTTTAACGGTCATGCGTTTTATGGATGTGCACCAGCATACCTATGATCTTTATGAGACGTTGGATCAAAAGCGTGGTGATGAAGTAAAGCAGTATGACAGGGCATTTGAAACACGTAATACTTTTTCAAATGTGCTTTCACTCAAATATCCGTGGTTAAATCTTTTGGTGTTGAACTTCTCTTATCATAATGTACATCATGATCAGCAGATGCAGCCATGGTATCGTCTTCCTAAGTTACATAAAAAGCTTTATGGCGAAGATGAAACACAGGTTCTGTTATTTTCCAATCTCTTAAAAAGCTATCATAAATACCGTATGCAACGTGTGATCAACTGTGATGCTACCGATACTGATGTTCATAAGGGTAAAGATTTTATCGGCGTTGACGGTGTCTCATTTTTGACAGCGCATTAAAGGAGAGAGTATGACACAAGTGAAAAAATTTTGGCCCATTCTGACTGGGACCCATCGTTATGAAAAAACGCTTTCGACACGGGGACACGGCAAAGGGGTGATCATTGATGCACCTATACTGGCGTACCTTATCGAGACGGCGAACGGACGTATACTGTATGATGTGGGGTGCGACTACAACAAGATCGTTGATGACGTGAAACGCAAGCACTTCTACGAACATGAAGGGTTCCCATTCGGTCCTCCTCAGATGACTGAAGAACAGCGTCTTCCCAACCGTCTGGCTGAGCTTGGCTTGCAGACAGAAGATGTGGATGTGGTTTTTTGCGGACACCTTCACTTTGACCATGCCGGAGGTGTCTGTGAATTCTGTAACGCCGAAGTCCATGTGCATGAAAAGGAACTTGAAGCGGCCCGAGAGCCAGCGGATGAAGCCTATTTCGCGGAGGATCTGGATTGTCCGATCAACTGGCGTATCTACAAGGGTGAGTATGACCTTGTCCCGGGTGTCCGTGCTATCGAGACACCCGGCCATACGGCAGGACATATGTCAATGATGATCGAACTGCCAAAAGGCAAACCGATCCTGCTCGCAGGTGATGCTGCAGACCTGAGCGAAAACCTTGAAAAGGAGATCGCTCCAGGACTCTGCTGGCAGGATAATGAAGCTATGGCGATCGAGAGTATTCATAAGCTTAAAGAGCTTGCATATCGTACAGGGGCAGAGATCTGGCCTAACCATGATATGAAATATTTTGAATCTAAGAACTGTTTCCCGCAGTTTTTTTCCTAAGGTACGAAAGAACCCATCTTTCCATTTCATAAGACGACTTATGAAATGTATACAGTCGGGACGGCCCGTAAACTTAACTCTAAGGATGAAAAAAATGTTTACTAAAGTATTAATTGCAAATCGTGGTGAGATCGCTTGTCGTGTGATACGTACACTCAATAAAATGGGCATTGCCTCGGTAGCTGTTTATACTGCAGCAGATGCGGACTCTTTGCATGTCAGTATGGCGGATGAATCGTATTATATCGGTCATGGTATTGCCAGTGAAAGTTATCTTGATGCCAAGAAGATTCTTGATATTGCGATAGAGAGTGGTGCTCAAGCCATTCACCCCGGTTATGGTTTTTTAAGTGAGAATGCAGAGTTTGCCAATGCATGTGAAACGGCAGGTATCGCTTTTATCGGACCGCGTATAGAACATATGCAAAAATTTGGTCTTAAACATACAGCGCGTCAACTGGCAGAAGAGAACAGTGTGCCACTCCTTCCGGGATCTTCGATCTTGACTGATCTGGAAGAAGCGAAGGAGGAAGCGAAACGTATCGTCTATCCTGTCATGTTGAAAAGTACTGCCGGGGGTGGCGGTATCGGTATGCAGCTGTGTTATGATGAAACGGAACTTTGTGATGCCTACGAATCAGTGAAGCGTTTAAGTGAAAACAATTTCTCTGATGGTGGTATGTTCCTGGAAAAATATGTTGCTTCCGCACGTCATATCGAAGTACAGGTCTTTGGAGACGGAAAAGGGTTTGTTGCCACATTAGGTGACAGAGATTGTTCGGTACAGCGCCGTAATCAAAAAGTGATCGAAGAGACACCTGCACCAGGGCTTACAGAAGAAACAAGAGAAGCACTTTATGTAGCAGCAAAAAGATTGACAGCCTCTGTTTCTTATCTTTCTGCAGGTACAGTGGAGTTTGTGTATGATACTGCTACAAATGAATTTTATTTTCTTGAAGTAAACACACGTCTACAGGTTGAACATGGGATCACAGAAGAGGTCACAGGCGTTGATCTGGTTGAATGGATGATCCGTCAGGCCTATGGTGAAAACCCTGCACTCTATGCATATCAACATGCCCCTCAGGGGCACTCAGTGCAAGTGCGTGTATATGCGGAAGATCCAGCTAAGAATTTTCAACCAAGTTCAGGTGTTTTAACCAATGTACAATTTGCCGAAGACATACGTTGTGATACTTTTATTGAAACAGGTTTGAATGTCTCTGCTTTTTATGACCCTATGATAGCCAAGATTGTGATAAAAGCGGACAATAGGGAAGAAGCGTTAGAAAAGATCGTAAAAGCGATTGATGAAACATCGATAGACGGGATTGAAACCAACTTGAGATATTTAGGGGCAATCGTCAAATCGGATGTCTTTAAAAAAGGTGAACAGACAACAAAATATCTTAACAGTTTTGCGTATCAACCCAACAGTATCGATGTTTTGCGTCCTGGTACACAAACTACTATACAGGATTATCCGGGTCGTACAGGGTATTGGGATATCGGTGTTCCGCCATCTGGCCCTATAGATAACTTCAGTTTTCGTTATGCCAATCGAATCGTAGGTAACAGTGAGAAAGCTTCAGGTTTGGAGATCGCTATTGCAGGGCCGACACTGCGTTTTAATTGTGAGACTGTGATCGCCTTATGTGGTGCAGTGATCGATGCTTCTTTAGATGGTAAAGCAGTCAAAATGAATGAGGCCATTACGGTTAAAGCAGGTTCAGTACTTAAACTCAAAAAAGTGCATAATGAAGGTTTCAGAACCTATTTAGCGCTTCGCGGAGGATTTGATCTTCCTCAGTATCTGGGCTCGTGTTCAACCTTTACGTTGGGTCAGTTTGGTGGTCATGCAGGTCGTACACTGATCTCCGGAGATGTTTTACATGTAGGTGGACTTACAGAGAGCGAAGTGGCTACACATGCTACCATACCTCATAAAGA
>ENA-OVOD01000031-OVOD01000031.1-sediment-metagenome-genome-assembly--contig:-NODE-31-length-15556-cov-3.290846_pt1 | contig 15556 bp, 16 predicted proteins | sample MGYA00250097_ERZ650218 | MGnify/ENA primary metagenome ERZ650218 (study PRJEB26732, sample SAMN07278952) | sediment metagenome | biome: marsh; feature: saltmarsh; material: sediment | place: USA... | reverse complement strand
ATACAAGCTAGAGAGACACAGCTTCGTGCCTTTGCCGAAGAGAATAACTTACAGGTGATAGGTGATGAAGCCTGCCCTGCCATGTTAAAAGAGGTTAAGATGCCTCATGCTAGAGCTGCGACCAAAGCGTGGTTAGCAGGACTTGAAAAAGAGAATAAAGATATCTTTAAAATGTTCAGGGCTTCATTTAAACATATACATGATGACACTTTCTTTGATCCTACGCGTTGGAAGAGAGATGATATAGAGGAAGAGCTGTGAGATTCTTTTTCTTGTTAAGTATATGGTTTACAGGTTTACTTGCAGATGAAAATATACAGCCTTCAGAATTTACAGTCAAACTTATCAAAAAATGTGAAGCCCTTGAATTAAGTGTAGAACCCAACCGTAAAGCCAAAAAGATCTATACACGTATTTATACAGAGGGGTGTGTTCAAAACCTTGGCTGCTTAAGAGAAGTCACACAAAAAGAACTTGATGAGATGAATGCAACCAAAAGGAACCATATGGCATGGAAATACCCGGTATGGTGTAAAGTAGATGCTGATGGTAAACGAGGCTGGGTACGTAAGCAATTTCTCTCTGATGAACCTTGTAAGCAGCTAGACTGATCTTTTACGAAAAAAGCATGAATACATTTACCGCCATAGCATCAGGACGTCTAGACAAGATACTCGCCAGCCAATTAGACGTAAGTCGTAATCAAATTGAAAAGCTTATCAAAGATGGGCTTGTGAGTGTGAATGATAAGACCATTACAAAGGGTAGCTTTAAAATAAAAGAAGGGGATAGCGTTTCTTACATTTTTAAAGAAGCGGAGAAAAGAGTAGCCCCTCCTATAGATTTTGATGTAGAGATACTGTATGAAGATGAGTATCTTTTAGTGGTGAATAAACCTGCTGGACTCGTGGTCCATCCTGCTCCGTCTGTGAAAGAGCCTACACTGGTAGACTGGCTGATCCATAAAGGTATCTCTCTTTCCACTATCAGTGGGGAAGAGCGTTATGGTATCGTGCACCGTATAGATAAAGAGACTACGGGAGCACTGGTCGTGGCCAAGGACAATAAAGCGCATGAAGCACTGAGTTTACAACTGCAAGACAAGAGTATGGGACGTTACTATCTGGCATTGATCGATTGCCCGCTTAAAGATGATATCGTTGTAGATAAACCCATAGGACGCAACCCTAAGAACAGGCTCAAAATGGACGTTGTTCCTGACGGGAGAAATGCCAAAACAGCCTTCGTAAAACTGCTGACAAGCCCACATAATGTTGAACTCATCGCAGCGAAATTGTTTACAGGAAGAACCCATCAGATACGGGTACATTTAAATACGCTCGGGCGTCACATTTTAGGCGATGATTTATATGGATTTAAGAGCAAAAGAGATAAAATTTCTAGAGTTAATTTGCATGCATATTTACTGTATCTGGTCCACCCTGTAAGCGGTGAAAGAATGGAGTTTGTCGCCCCACTTTTTGATGATATGAAAATGTATATATCTAAAAATTTTGATCAAGGTGAAGTAGATGAAAAAATCGATCCTCATACTCTGGGTACTCTCTTTAATAACTTTTAATGGGTGTGGTGCTGTTAAGGGATTGATGACGTATGGTACGGATCCTACATTAAAACCTATTACACAAGTACATGCTTTACCTAGGATGAATTCTGTAGGTTTTGAATGGAAGAAGATAGAGGACAAACGTATTCATGGTGTCAATATTTACAGAAGTGATGCTTCGCAAGAGACACAGAGTTTTAAACGTATAGGTACTGTGGGTAATCGTTATGCAACACACTTTGTGGATACGCATGTCAATGCAGACAGCATCTACCGTTATACATTCAGTACCTTTGCTTTTGGAAAAGAGTCTAGACGCAGTGAGCCGATTGAGGTAAGAACACATCCTGCATTTTCAGCTGTTTCATTCGTGAAAGCCTATAGAGTAGCCCCCTCTGTAGTAAAACTTCTTTGGAAACCACATGCAGATCCAAGTATCAATACCTATATCGTAGAGCGATCAGTGGATGGCTCTGAATGGAAATTTGTCTCACAGGTACAAGGACAATTAATGGCTGAATACATTGATACATTTGTAAGAAGCGGACATACATACAGCTACAGGATCATTGCACAAAGTTATGACAACATACGTGCTTATCCCAGCGAAGCAACAAAAATTACATTATAAGCAGGAACAATGCCACACTTAAAAGTTACCCCCTTTGATACTTCTATAGTAGAACAACAGATCAAAAAAAGTCCTATGATGACTTTTTGCGCCACTGCACTGAACCGTAATGATATGCTCATTGGTATTGAACATGCAGGAGAAGAATTCTTACTTCAAATTAAACCGGATGAAAAAGCGTACTTACTCAAATATGACAAAGTGACCAGGCCCCTTAAAGTGAACTTGCTTAAAGAGGCATTGGAGAGTGTTTCAAAAGAGTTGAACCTGGATGTACTCTCTTCAAATATTGCACTATCAAATACGAAAAGTCCACTCTCTTCAGAACATTTTAAAAAGATAGAAGATTTTGAAAATATCACCTATCCTAAAGAGAAGATCTCTGTTGAGGTAGGATTTGGAAGTGGACGACATTTACTTTATCAGGCGAAAAAGAACCCAGATACACTTTTTATAGGGTTGGAGATTCATACACCTTCAGCACAACAAGTCCTCAAGCAGATAGAACTTCAAGAGCTTGACAATATTTGGGTTGTGAATTATGATGCAAGACTCTTCTTAGAGATGTTACCTTCCAATGTATGTGAACAGATCTTTGTACATTTCCCTGTACCTTGGGACAAGAAACCTCACAGAAGGGTGATCAGTCCCAGTTTTTTAGATGAGTCTATGAGAGTATTAAGAAAAGGCGGACGTTTAGAGCTTCGTACAGACAGTGACAATTACTTTTGGTATGCGTTGGAAACTTTCTTTTCTGTACCTAAGGTTGAAGTAGAAGTACGTAAAAATGAAGCCTTGGAAGTGACAAGTAAATATGAAGCAAGATGGCTTAGACAGGAAAAAGATATCTATGATGTGTATGTCAAATGTACGCAAGAATCAGCACCTAAAGAATTGACTATAGATTTTAATTTTAATGATGTAAAATATACACAGAATATAGAAGAGCGTTTACCGAAAAAAGCATTGGTTTTTGAAGGGTATTTTATACACTTTGAACGGGTATATAAAATATCTGAAGAGAGACTACTTATAAAATGTGCTTTTGGAAGTTTTGACAGACCAGAACATAAATATATTTTATTGGGAAAAGAGAGTTGTAGATATTTTGTCTCTCCACCAGTGAAGACGACAGTTAACTTTCAGGCACATCAAAAACTAGCTGAGCAGATTATGCTCGTTAAAGGAGAGTAGCGCATGTCTAATGTAATTCACGCTTCACATCTTACCCTTACCTATGGTAATGCAGGTAAAGAGGTCATTAAAGATGCCAACTTCAGCATTAAAAAGGGTGAGTTTGTCTTTATCACCGGTCCAAGTGGATCTGGTAAGTCTACACTGCTTAAGGCATTGTATGGAAAGCTAAGACCGAGTGAAGGTAACCTTGTTGTGGGTGGACTTGATTTATCAAATGTAAGTCAACGTAAACTTCAAGAACTTCGCACCCATATGGGTATCATTTTCCAGGATTATAAACTTGTAAATGAATGGACCGTGAAGAAAAATGTTGTTTTACCGTTAATGATAGCAGGCTACGATAGTGAGATACAGGACACGCAGGCACGAAGACTCCTTAAACATGTAAAACTTCCTGATCATGCAGACAAGTTTCCATTGGAATTGAGTGGTGGAGAACAGCAGCGTGTGGGTGTAGCAAGAGCATTGGCTAAAAATCCAGTGGTGATATTGGCAGATGAACCTACGGGTAACCTTGATGATTATTCATCAAATGTGATTTGGGATTTGATGGAAAATGCATGTCAGCAGCTTGATACAACAGTTTTGGTCGTAACGCACAAAATTCCAACGATCTTTTCCTTACCTTACAGACATTTTATTATAGAGAGCAAGGGTGTGTATGAAGTTCATTAAAAACCATCTTATGTTTATTTTACCGCTTATGGCCATTTTATTGGGTATTGAATTTTATTTGGTATTTGAACGTACAACAAACACGTATGAAAAAGGGCTTAAAGAGGGCTATTTTATGCTTGCTGTGACAAAAAATCCTATGGATCTTTCTGCGTTTCAAGCACTGAATGAACATATCAGCACAGCAGAAAAAATCAAACGTGAGAGTATCGTCTCTGAGGTGGCAAAAGGGGTAAGTCAAAGTAGCAGCAAAGAGATATTGGCTGCATTGCCTTATTTTTATAATCTGGGTTTAGATTCTTATCTTCATACTTCAGGGTTGGAACAGATCAAAAAAGATCTTGAAGCGGATGCCAATATTAAAAAAGTTGAGACATTTGGCAGCAGTTATCAATCTAATTATAGACTCTTCTCCTTTATTAAGTTTATATTGAAAATCTTTATTGTTTTTATGGCTGTTGTGAGTCTGTTCCTCATTATCAAACAGATGGAGATCTGGAAATATGCACATAAAGAACGTATGCAGGTCATGGAGATATTTGGTGCACCTTTGATGCTTCGATCAGGTATACTTTTCAAAGTGGCTTTCATTGATGCGATATTTTCGACCCTATTGGTCTCCGGGATCTTCTTTTATATAAAGTTTTACTGGGCTGTGCAAAGCGGTATAGACATCATGGTGGAAAACCAGGAAGCACTTTTTAAGTATAGCGATATCGGTATTTTATTAGGTTCTTCTATCTTGATCGTGATTATTGCTGTTTACACGGTTGTATTTAGCAGTAAGGGAGTACAGGAGTGAGATCCTTTATTCTGATCTGCTTTGTGGCGATAGGGTTGCTTCATAGTGCATCAACCACTACGAAGATCGAAAAGTCTAAAGAAAACCTCTCTGCTACATCGGCTGCTAAAAAAAGGACAAGTAGGCAGCTCAACAAAATTGCTAAAGATATACAAGACGCAGAGAAGGATATTGTCTATCTTGAAGAGAAAATAGGTGAACTTGAAATAGATCAAAAAAAATCAGAAGAAAAGTATACAGTGTTAAAAACTGAGTTAATTAAATCTGAAAAAGAGTTAGCAATGACAAGTCAGGCGTTAGAAGAAAAACATAAAGCCTTCATCTCTTTACTTTCGGAACAATTTTCTATCGTTTTTGCTATGGAAAAATCACATGAACCCACTCAAGAATCTATACTTTTACATGAAGTTTACATTGCATATAAAAACCATAATGCCAAAATGTTAGCTGCTCTCAAGACAGATATAGAAAAGCTTAAAAAGCAGAAAGAGGACAAAGTTTATTTACGTAATAAAACAAAAAATGAGATCGCGCGTATTGTGAAGAAAAGAGAGGAGTATGCGCAAAAAAAGGCAGCCAAAGAAAAGTTACGAAAAAAGCTTGCTGCTGATGAAGAAAAATATAATGCAAAACTTGCAAAGATAGTGGATAAACAGAACTCTCTCCGGTCTACACTGGCAAAGTTGAATATCTTACATACACAAGAAGTCAATGCAGCACGTAAGAGAGCGGAAGCTGAGAAAGAAGCGATGCGTCTTGAAAAAGAGAGACAAAGAGAGATACGTGAGGCAAAAGCCTTAGCGCGTGCAAATGAAAGAAAAGCTCAAGAAGCCCTAAGACAAGCAAAAACAGAACAAGAGAGAAAAAAAGCGCGTTTAGCTGCATCTGAAGCAAAAAAAGCTGAACAAAAAGTCTATAAAGAGAGTGAAAAAGTACGACAGGTAAACTCTTCTTACCAAAAGTCTAAAACCTATGCATACAGAGGTGGAAAAACAATATCCCCATTACCCGGAGCAAGGCTGATCAAAAAGTTTGGTACCTATGTGGATCCTATTTACAAGATCAAGATCTTTAATGAGTCTATCACGCTCAAATCACCTGTAGCAAACTCAAAAGTCAAAAATATATTGAACGGGAAAGTGGTATTTGCCGGAAAAAGCAGTATGTTGGGTAATGTTGTGGTTGTTTCTCATAGCAGTAAGATACATACAGTTTATGCAGGACTTTCTAAAATTGCACCTACTATACATGTTGGAGCAAAGATACAAAAAGGATATGTGGTAGGAAAAGTCAATGAAAAACTCATTTTCCAAGCAACTAAAGACTCTAAGCATATTAACCCATTGAAGCTGATAACAATATAGGCATTTAAGAGTTTAAACGCCTCCTAAACCACAATTAGATATAATCGCGAAATTATATAAAGGTGCATCTGTGACTAAACGAGTATTGGTGAAATTTTCTGGTGAAGCATTAGCGGGTGAAGAAGGGTATGGTATTGATACTCAGATTCTTAATTTTATTGCAGGTGAGATTAAAGACCTTGTAGACAATGGTGTTGAAGTCGGTATTGTTGTAGGTGGTGGTAATATCATTCGTGGTGTGACAGCTGCTGCAGATGGTATCATTAAGAGAACATCTGGCGATTATATGGGGATGCTGGCTACAGTGATCAATGGTGTAGCTATTCAAGAAGCATTGGAGCATGCAGGCCTTGAAGCAAGACTTCAGTCTGCCATTGATATGCAAGAAATAGGTGAAGCGTTCATTGTACGTCGTGCAAGAAGACATTTGGAAAAAGGACGTGTGGTTGTATTTGCCGGTGGTACAGGTAACCCATATTTTACAACAGATACCGCTGCAACCTTGAGAGCATCAGAAATAGAATCTGATCTTCTGATTAAAGCAACCAAAGTTGATGGTGTTTATGACAAAGATCCAAATAAGTTTGACGATGCTGTAAAACTTGATACTTTATCGTATGATCAAGCATTGGCAGATAATATTAAAGTCATGGATGATACTTCGATTGCTTTGGCTAAAGAGAATGGATTACCTATTGTTGTGTGTAACATGTTTGAAAAAGGTAATCTTCTTGCAATTGTCAAAGGTGATATGAGCCTTTGTTCAGTTGTAAAATAGAGAATGAAATAATAAAGGAAATAATATGAGAACAGAACAATTAACAGCAAAAGCACTTGAAAAGGTTGATTTTGATAAATATCTTCTTGCAAATGCAGTGGGGAAAAGAGCAGAAGCTATCGCTAATGGTGCTGAAGTACTCTTAGATATCGATACATCAGGAATGAAATATTCAGATATTGCACTTCAAGAAATAGCTGAAGGTAAAATCACTGTAAGCCTAGAAGGTTAAGCTCCTTTGGATGCTTTTCTAGATAAAGCTAAAAATATAGACACTATAGAAGCGGCAAGAGCCCTTCTTTGGGAAGAAATCCCATCTCCTCTACCTGCTACAACCAAAGCACTGGAACATTCACTCGAAGCACATAAAGGACAAACACGTAAAAGTGGAGAACCTTATATCGTCCATCCTATTTTGGTAGCAGCGATTACTGCCAAGATATCTAATGATGAAATGATGGTACAGGCTGCCCTTTTACACGATGTAGTCGAAGATACGCATTATACTATTGAAGAGCTGGAACGTGAATTTGGGTATGATGTTGCACATATGGTTGAGGGACTTACTAAAATCGTCGAGATACGTGATGAAGAATTGGTACCCTCAGGTTCGGATGAAAGATTAATCAACTCTGCACTTAGTTTTAGAAAAATGCTTATAGCTTCTATCAAAGATGTGCGTGTACTTGTCATTAAGCTTTGTGACAGATTGCATAATATGCTCACACTGGATGCACTGAGTTTAGAAAAACAAAAACGTATTTCAGAAGAGACACTGGTTGTTTATGCTCCTATCGCTCATCGATTGGGTATCTCCAGACTTAAAAATCATTTGGAAGATTTGAGTTTCCGTTATATCTATCCTGACGATTATAAAAGCATAGATACATATATGAAATCTAATGCACAAAATTTGAAGTTTAAACTCAATGCCTTTATTCAAAATGTAAAAGATATGATGTTAAAAGACGGGTTTGATGAAGATGATTTTGAAATTATTGGAAGGGTAAAACATTATTATTCCATCTATTTAAAGATGCACCGTAAGGGAGTGAGTATCGAGGAGATACTGGACCTTCTGGCGATCCGTATCATTGTAAAAAAACCGATAGACTGTTACCGGGTTCTAGGGCTTGTGCATTTGAGGTTTACGCCTCTTATATCCAGGTTTAAAGATTATATAGCCGTACCTAAAGAAAATGGCTATAAAACCATCCATACCACTTTGTTTGCTGAAGAGGGGATTGTTGAAGCTCAGATACGAACTATAGAGATGCATAGACTAGCAGAGTATGGTGTTGCTGCACACTGGAAATATAAAAATGGAAATAGCAGTGTAAATTTGGCATGGTTAGAGAGTTTACATTATCAAAATGAATCCATAGAAGAGTTCTATGAGTTGGCAAAACAAGATCTTTTCTCTGAAGATATTACTGTGTTTTCACCTAAAGGAGACTATTATACTTTACCTAAAGGTTCTGTAGCACTTGATTTTGCCTATGCAGTTCACTCACAAGTTGGTGCAAACGCTGCAGAAGCTTTGGTGAATAAGCAAAAAGTACCGCTTTTGACCATTTTAAAAAATGGGGATATTGTGAATATTATCAAAGACAATGAAGCCCATTTGTACTGTTCATGGCTTGATACAGTGAAAACATCCAAAGCTAAAGAGGGTATAAGAAGCTCTTGTAGAGCCAGAATAAAAGAGTCAGATACCTTAAGTGCATACAATATTTTGGGAACATTGTTTTCTCAAGAGAGCAGTGCCATGAAAGACCTTTTAGAAAGTATGGGTCACAATGATTCCATCTATAAATTACCGGTTCATCTTGAGTATTACAAAGAGACCATACATAAAGTGGCAGATTACATGGGTACCAAAGTAGTGCGCTTTTGGGAATTGCTTAAAAAAGGGTATAAAAAACCATATATTAAAGAGTTAGATCATTTTAGATTCTTTACGAACAAGCCTATAGATGGTGTAGAGTTTGATTATTGCTGTCATCCTAAAGTTGGTGACCAGATCGTTGCATTTTATAAGGGTAGTAAAGCTATTATACACCACAAATTATGCAAGAAAGCCTACGATAAGATGTTAGAAGGTCAAGAGATGGTCTATGTAAGTTGGAGTGGTTCCAAACTCTCCCGATATAGACTCACCATAAGTCTTCAAAACAAAAAAGGTATTTTAGCAGATCTGCTCGTTCAACTTTCTGACCTTAATCTCAATATTTTGAGTATAGAGTTAGGTATTAGGAATTCAGAACAAGCAGAGTTTTGTCAGATAGAAGTTGAAAGTAATGAGTCTAAAAAGCAGATTCTTGCAGAAAAAATTTCACGTCAGTTTAAATTGATAGAGATCATTAGTTTAGATGACGCATATAATAAATAAACAGAGGGTAAGTAAAAATGGTACAAAAAGCATTAGAAGAGATAAGCAGAGGTACTGCAGAAATCATAGATATGGAACGTATTGAGAAATTGGTTTCAAAATATTATGATGATGGCAGTACGTATACAGTAAAAGCCGGATTTGATCCAACAGGTGCAGATCTGCACTTGGGGCACACTGTACTTCTTCAAAAGCTTAGAGCATTTCAAAACCACGGTGGAAGGGTACAACTTCTTATCGGTGACTTTACTGCAACGATAGGTGATCCTACCGGTAAGAGTGAAACAAGAAAAGTACTTGATAACGATACTATTATGGCGAATGCAAAAACGTATCAAGAGCAGGTTTTTAACATTCTTGATGAGAGTAAGACAGAAGTCGTATTCAACTCTACCTGGCTGAATGAATTGGGTGCTGCCGGGATGGTTGCCTTAACTACCACTTTTAGTGTAGCACGTATGCTTGAGCGTGATGATTTTTCAAAACGTTTTAAAGGTGAACAAAGTATTTCTATTTCAGAATTTTTATATCCGCTACTTCAAGGGTATGATTCTGTAGAGCTTAAAAGTGATATTGAGATTGGCGGGACAGACCAGAAATTCAACCTTTTGATGGGAAGACACCTTCAACGTGTATACAATGTAGGAAAAGAACAAGCAGTTTTGATGATGCCAATTTTGGAAGGACTCGATGGTGTACAAAAGATGAGCAAGTCATTGAACAACTACATTGGTATTACGGAAGAACCTAAAGATATTTATGCTAAAACACTTTCAGTTTCAGATGAATTGATGTGGCGTTATTATGAGCTTTTGAGTGAGAGATCACTTGATGCTATTGCTACCATGAAAGAGGATGTCCAAAAGGGCACACTTCACCCTAAAATAGTGAAGGAAAATCTGGCACTTGAACTGGTTACAAGGTTTTATAATGAAGAGTTGGCTACACTAGCTAAAGGAGAGTTTGATAATGTTTTTAAATCAAACCAACTCCCAACAGATATGAATGAAGTAGAAGTAGAAGAGGGTATCTGGATATGCAAGGCATTAGTCGATGCAGGTATTGAACCTTCTACTTCTCAAGCAAGAAGAGATATTAAGCAAAATGCAGTGAGCATTGATCAGAAAAAAATCTCTGATGAAAAGTTAAATCTTACAGCAGGAGAGTATATCTTGCAAGTAGGAAAAAGAAAATTTGCAAAAGTGAAGGTGAAGTAGTGGCATTTAAATCTTTGAAAATTGGAAAATATACCATTGAAAAACCTATTGTGCAAGGTGGTATGGGTGTTGGTATATCTTGGGATCAATTAGCCGGTACTGTTTCAAAAGAGGGTGGCCTTGGTGTCATCTCTGCTGTAGGAACAGGTGTCTATAAAAACAGAAAATTCCTTCATGATAAAGAGATGGTGGGTAAAGAGCACAGACCACTTGAAGCGATCAATTTTTACTCTTATCCAGCACTTAAAAAAATATTTGAAAATGCAAGAAAAATTTGTGGGGACAAACCTTTAGCTGCAAATGTACTCTATGCACAAAGTGAATACAACCGTGTGGTAGAAGATGCATGTAAGGCTGGAGCAAATATTATCATCACAGGTGCAGGTTTACCACTCACGATGCCTGAAGCAACAAAGAACTATCCTGATGTAGCCTTGGTCCCCATTGTTTCTACTGCCAAAGCATTACGTATTTTATGTCGTCGCTGGAAAAAAGCGCATAATAGGCTTCCTGATGCTGTCATTGTTGAGGGACCACTTAGCGGTGGGCACCAGGGCTTTAAGTATGAAGAGTGCTTTATGCCTGAAAATCAGTTAGAAGCCATACTACCTCCTGTAGTCGAGGAAGCTAAAAACTGGGGTTCTATGCCAATCATCGCTGCTGGTGGTGTATGGGATCATGATGACATTGTCAAAATGATGGAACTGGGTGCAGATGGAGTACAAATGGGTACACGGTTCATAGGTACAGTGGAATGTGATGCAAGTCAAGTGATGAAAGATATCATTATTGATGCAAAAGAAGAGGATATCAAACTCTTTAAATCACCAGTAGGGTATCCTGCCCGTGGTGTAAAAACACAGCTTCATGAAGATATAGAAAAAGGAACAGCACCAAAAGTAGCATGTATCTCAAACTGTGTCGCACCATGTCATCGTGGTGAAGAAGCGAAAATTGTAGGATATTGTATTGCAGATAGACTAACAGATGCCTATGATGGCATCAAAGAGAGTGGACTCTTTTTTACGGGTGCGAATGGATATCGTCTTACAGAGATCATCACAGTGAAAGAACTTATGGATAAATTGATGAATGGAGAAGATAAGTAAAACTATGCCTAAGATGAGTAGGGTTTTTCTTTTAGTAGTGTTGCTGAATACACTACTGTTCCCCAGCGTGCTTACGTTACAAAAGGCTATTGTACAAAAAGGTGAACTGCGTCTCTTTTTTTCTAAACCCTTTAATAAAAAGAGTGTCAAACATTTTACGCTTAGCAACCCCCATAGAGAAATTTACGATTTTAAAAACACACGTATTGCACATAGTCGTGTACCTTTGGGACTTGGACCACATGTCCGCCTGGCTCAAAATAAGGCCAATACCGTACGTGTTGTGATTACAGGTTATGGGTCTTCAAAACCTATAGCCTATCAACCATTTTTTTCAAATAACAGTTATCATATTTCATTGCCTAAAAATAGCAGTGCATTACCGGCTAAACGTTATAAAAAGTCTAAGAAAGTGACAAAAAAGTCTAAATTGATCAGATCAAATAGAGATAAACTTATTGTGATAGATGCAGGACATGGTGGGCATGATACGGGTGCCATAGGGGGAGGAAAAAGAGAAAAAGATCTTGTGCTTCAAATATCAAAAAGACTCGAGAGACAACTTAAAAAAGAGGGTTACTCTGTATATATGACACGCAAGAAGGATCGTTTTTTAAAACTTCCACAGCGTACAAAAATTGCAGATAAGAAAAATGCAGCAGTGTTCATTTCTATCCATGCAAACTCTGTGCCTAAAAGAAAACGCAATAAGATACAGGGAGTTGAAACATTTTTCTTACAAAAAACAAGAGATGCAAAATCTCAACGTATTGCAGAACGTGAGAATAAAGCCGTACTGAAAGGTATGAACAAACTAAGTCGTAATGTGGTCATTGATTCAGTGCTTTCGGGACCCAAAATTGTTGAATCAAATAAGCTTGCCATTGATGTGCAACGAAGGATCATGACCAATCTGCATACAAGATATAGTGGGGTGAAAGATGGTGGTGTGAGACATGCGCCCTTCTGGGTACTCGTAGGAGCCAGTAGACCTTCCATACTTGTTGAAGTAGGGTATATTTCACATCCGACAGAGCGAAAAAGACTTTTTACTCCACGTTATCAAGAACTGATTGCCAAAGGTATCGCTGAGGGAGTAGATATCTATTTACATAATAGAAAAAAAGAAATTGACTTGTGATGAATGATATACTTTTGAAAATAGGATAATAAATGACAAAACTTATAGTTGGATTGAGTACATTATTTTTATTGTTGGGTTGTGGTGGTCCCAATGTTGACAGATCAGACACTCTTGTTGTCATCGATGCAGGACACGGTGGGCATGACTGTGGGGCATTATGTGATAGCAAGAAAGAAAAAGATTTAGTCCTCCAAATTACAAAAAAACTTAAAAAAGAATTTAAAAGTGAAGGTTACAGAGTTTATCTTACAAGAAACAGAGATAGGTTCTTGACACTGGGACAACGTACAAGAATTGCAGATAAGAAAGATGCAGCAGTATTCATTTCTATTCATGCTAATGCCATTAGTGATGAAAGCCGTTTCGATGTGGTTGAAGGTGTTGAGACTTATTTCTTGCAAAAAACAAGAGATGAAAAATCTCAGCGTATTGCAGCTAGGGAAAATGCATCCGTCTTAAAAGGAACGGATAAACTCAGTCAAGAGGTTATCATTGATGCGGTATTGAATGGACCTAAGATCATACAGTCGCATAAGCTTGCCATAGATGTCCAAAATCATATTATGAAGCATTTAAAGGGTGACTATAATGACGTTAAGAATGGAGGAGTCCGGCCGGCACCTTTTTATGTCCTTGTGGGTGCAAGTAGGCCTTCTATACTTGTAGAAGTAGGGTATATTACGAATCCTAAAGAGCGTAAAAGACTTTTTACATCAGACTATCAAGAAGAAATTGCCGAGGGCATTGTTGAAGGCGTAAATAGGTATTTGGATAATAGAAAAAAAGAGATTGGATTTTAGATTGATAACATAGATTAAATTCCCGGGAAAATCCCGAGAATGAAAAAATACATTATTTGTAGTTTTTAATTGCTTTTTCCAAGATAGTGGTTGCAGCTGCTTTGTCTTGAAAACCAGCCACTTTTACCCATTTATTAGGCTCAAGCATTTTGTATGTTTCAAAGAAATTTTTGATACGGTTCAATGTATGCTCTGGAACATCACCTAAGTCTTGAATGTTTTTATAGGTTGGGTCTATTTTTTCTGTAGGAACAGCGATAAGTTTTTCATCTCCACCACTTTCATCTTCTGTCATAAGTACACCTACAAGTCTACATTTAATATATGAACCTGCTTGAAGCGGGTAGTCACACAGTACAAGGATATCAGCGGGATCACCATCATCTGACAATGTATTAGCCACAAAACCATAGTTTGCAGGGTAGTGCATAGCAGAGTAAAGTACTCTATCTACTTCAACAGCACCTGAATCTTTGTCTATTTCGTATTTGATAGCTGAGTTAAGTGGTACTTCTATAATTGCTTTTACAGCATCTGGGTTTTCACCATGTCCGATTTTAGTAATATCCATTTGAACATCTCCATAGGTTAAATTTTGGAGATTCTATCATAAATATCATAAATAGTTTATCAAATCATGGTATTATCTTATATATAATAAAATTTAATATACCGGGTCCTATGTCAAAAACAGGTTTTTCGGTTCTTGTTATGATTTCAAAGCAGTATGGGAGTGATGTTGGGAAGATATACTTATACTGTCACTATAGATGGAGAGCATTATCAATTTTTTAAAAAATAAAACCATTGCAAGTATACATGTAGTTGGTATGCTTATGATGCTTATAGTTATCGTAGTGTTTTCATCTATTGTTGCCTATAAAGAGTATCAAAATTTTGAAATTGAAGCGCAAAGTATGCACTCTGAATTTATTCAACAACAAAAAGATACGATTGTTTTTGATACCACACGTGTACTCAATTTTATCAATGATGCCTATGCCTCCAGAGATAGAGAACAAGATGAAAAAACAGTCAAAAAACAAATACTTCATGCAATAGAAGAACTTTACGGGCGTCAAGACGGTACAGGATATATTTTTGTCTATGATTTTAACGGTGTTGTACTTTCTGATCCTATCCAAAGACAAAATATAGGCAAAAACCTTTATAACACTAAAGATACCAATGGGGTGATGGTCATTAAAGATCTTATAGATATTTCACGGACCAAAGAGGGCGGATTTGTTGAGTATCAATGGTTAAAACCTACTACAGGCTTATTAAGTCCTAAAATCTCTTATGCAAAATCATTTGAACCTTGGGGTTGGATGGTTGGAACGGGAGTCTATCTTGATGAGGTCGAAAAACATATTCAGACACAAAGAGATCAACTCAAAAATAGACTCAATCACTATTCACTTCAAATGGTATTCCTGCTCGTTATTTTATTTATAGTAGGGATGATAGGAATTGTCATTACAAATCATATACTTAAAAAAGAGATATCACTGTTCACCCGTTATTTCGAAAAAGCTGCATCAACATATGAAAAGATAGATGAGGAAAATATACGACTTTCCGAGTTTAAAAAAATGGTGCATTATATTAATACAATGATCAGTGCCATTCAACAAAGAAAACAGAAACTCAAAGAGTTGAATCTTACACTCGAATCAAAGGTTGAACAAAAAACAAAAGACTTGAGTGAACAAAACATTTTACTGGAGCAAGAGAAAAATTTCAATGCTTCACTAGTCAGGGCGCAAGATAGTTTCATCAAACATTCCATTCATGAGATCAATACACCTTTGGCAGTCATCATGACCCATATTGATCTTTTTAAAATGAAATAAATTGAAAACAGATATCTTACTAAA
>ENA-OVOD01000030-OVOD01000030.1-sediment-metagenome-genome-assembly--contig:-NODE-30-length-15676-cov-3.452914_pt1 | contig 15676 bp, 15 predicted proteins | sample MGYA00250097_ERZ650218 | MGnify/ENA primary metagenome ERZ650218 (study PRJEB26732, sample SAMN07278952) | sediment metagenome | biome: marsh; feature: saltmarsh; material: sediment | place: USA... | reverse complement strand
ACCAAAGGCATTTATGTCAATAATGCCTTTTTTAATGGTTTTAACCACATCTCCACCTGCTATAAAGGCACCACCGGCCTCAAAAATGGCTGCAATAATAATAGCACCACCCATAGTAAGTGCTTTTGAACCAACAGAAGGACCTACATTGTTTGCAACATCATTTGCACCAATATTCATAGCCATATAGGCACCAAATAGTGCTGCGATGGCTAAAAACATATTATTTGGTATAGTCCCTGAACTTAAAAAACTATAGGTTAAAACCGCTACGAGAAAAAAGAGTGCGAACCCAAGTTTTATAAAATCAATTCTACTACTCTTAATTGCCTCTTTTTCCATTTTTTTGGCCATCTGTATCATATCCATATATTTCCTTCCTTTATATAAGTGTATCCTTATAGTATACTCCTACTAATCTTAGTAGTGATAATAGAATAATAAAATATTCTCCTAAGTTATTTTACAATTAAGAATATATAAAATAAAATTTATGTTATACTATAGAATAACCTGAGGGTTTAAATATATTAAAATTAAAAAGGGATAATTGTGGAATTTGTTTATATAGGTATTGGCATAGTCATTGGTGTAGCAGTTGGAATTTTTCTAGATGTAGATATGTTTTCAAAAAAATATGCAGATGAAGAAGAAAAATTTGATTCTAAAGAAGAGCATAACGAGGGAAAATAAATAAGGTGCAGTCTTTCTCGCCCCAAGAATTCTTTTTGGGCTGAGAAAAACTTATGAAATAGCTTTCACCACTCTTTCACAAAAGACTTCAAACTCAGGTAAACTCAAATCACTTTCACGCTGTTTGGTTCCCCACATAGGTTCAGGGAAAAAACTGTCTTCTTCAAAACGTGCCATAATGTGCCAGTGTACATGAGGCATATAGTTACCAAAACTGGCAATGTTTATTTTTTTAGGTTTGTAGTAGGAGAGCATCTCTTTTTCTATGGTGTCTAAAAGGTCATATATTTCAAATTTTATCAAACCCGGTACTTCACTCATCTCTTTGTAAGGGTGTTGCGTAAATATCTTAAGCCAAGGAATTTCACTCTGTTCTACTTCAATCCTAATATTATCATTTTCATAAATTACTGACATTAACGTATCCTTTTTAGTGCGTATCTTCCAAGCCTGTAAATTTTTGAGGCTTGCTTGGATTCTTTTATAGGTTCTATGATGATATCTGCCATCTCCCTGGCAAAAAATTCATCATACGCTTCATTACTGAGGTTAGCAGAAGTAGTATAAGCCCATTTGAGTCGATCTAAGAGCAATAGATGGTGTTTATCTTGTATCACACGATAAGAATGTCCATTGGGCATAATAAAAGTTGTTTTTTTTGCTCTACGAACTCTGTTTTTATGCTTTTTAGGTACACGAGCAAATGTTTTGAGTGTTTGGAGTGAGTTTACGGCTTTAATGTAATGCTTGTGAGGAGGACGCTGTTTAATCTTTGTGAGTTTGTCTGCATTTTGCGAGACAAAACCGATGGTGGTATCGGTTTGTGTCAAAAAAACTTTATTTTCCATTTTAACTTAGATAATCTTGCAATGCTTTTGGCTCAAGTTCACCACTTGTTGACTTAAGTTCTTTAATCGCAGACGCAGTTGCTTTGGCAGCGGCTATAGTAGTAAAATAGGCTACATGATTAGCAAGAACGGATTGTCTGATGGTTTTAGCATCATCTTTACTTGCTTTATTGTCTGAAGTATTGATAGCCAATGCAATCTCTTCATTTTTTATCATATCATCAATATTCGGACGACCTTGAGAGATCTTAAGTACTTTTGTTGAAGGAACGCCTGCCGCTTCTAGTGCTGTATGTGTTCCCGATGTAGCAACAATGTCAAATCCAAGATCTGTAAACATTTTACCCACTTCGCCGGCATATTGTTTATCATTTTCAGTGAGTGAGATAAAGAGTTTTCCTTCAAGTGGAATATTATTCTTGCTCGCAAACTGGCTCTTTGCAAAACTCATACCGAAGTTGTCAGAAATACCCATAACTTCACCTGTAGATTTCATTTCAGGTCCTAAAATAAGGTCGGATCCTGGTAGTTTGTTGAAAGGGAAAACGGCTTCTTTAACAGCTACATGGCCTTTAAGATTTGGTTCCATGATCTTTTTATCAAAGTTGACTACCTTAAATGTATCGTAGAATTTTAATGCTTCTCTAAGATCACCCTGGATCATCACCCTGGTTGCTACTTTGGCAAGAGGTACACCGGTTGCTTTGCTTACAAAAGGTACTGTTCTAGAAGCTCTAGGGTTTACTTCGATAAGATAGATCTTGCCTTTGTGGATAGCATACTGAATATTCATAAGACCAACAACACCAAGACCAAGTGCGATCTTTGCAGTTTGTTCTTTTACTTCTTCTTGAAGTTCCTCTGAGATAGAAATCGGAGGAAGTGAACATGCAGAGTCTCCAGAGTGAATGCCGGCTTCTTCAATATGCTGCATAACTGAACCGATATAGACATCTTTCCCATCACAAATAGCATCTACATCAAGTTCGATAGCATTGTCAAGGAATTTATCTATAAGGACTGGAGCATCATGAGATACTTTTACAGCTTCATCCATATATTCTCTGAGTTCCGTATCACTATATACAGTACGCATCCCACGACCACCAAGTACAAAACTTGGACGCACAAGTACAGGATAACCTATACGGTTTGCAATAGTCATCGCTTCATCTTTAGCAAATGCTGTACCGTTATCTGGTTGTTTAAGTCCCAGTTCATCTATGAATGTTGAGAATTGTTCTCTGTCTTCAGCAAGATCAATAACTTTTGCAGTCGTTCCGGAGATTTTCGCACCAATTGCTGTAAGGTTTTTGGCAAGTTTAAGAGGTGTTTGTCCACCAAAATGTACGATAACACCATCTGGCTTTTCAAGCTCAATCACATTTCTTACATGTTCAAAGTCAATAGGCTCAAAGTAAAGGATATCAGAAGTATCATAATCTGTAGAAACTGTTTCAGGGTTACAGTTATACATGATTGATTTGACACCCATGTCTTGAAGGGCAAAGGCTGCATGTACACAACAGTAGTCAAATTCTATACCTTGACCAATACGGTTAGGCCCACCACCAATAACAAGTACCTTTTTATCTTTACTCTCAGGTACTTCTTGTGGTGGAAGTTTTGTAATATTCGTTGTAGAATAGAGGTAAGGTGTGAGTGCCTTAAATTCTGCGGCACAAGTATCTACCTCATTATATTCAAGTACTACACCAGTTTTTTCTCTGGCATTGTAGATATCATTTTCTGTAAGATTAAGACCCTCTTTCTTATTTATGACTTCTGCGATCATTGCGTCAGAAAAACCTTCACTTTTCACTTCTCTAAGACGTGTAGCATCAGAGAGTAGGGCAATGTCCATCTCTTTTTCACGCAGAGCTAGTTCTTCAAGTTGGTAAAGGTACCATCTGTCAATTTTACAGAGATCAAAGATAGCATCTACAGTCATACCGCGTCTGAGTCCTTCAAAAACATAAAGCATACGGTTTTCATTTGGACGTCTGATCTCTCTAACAAGCTCTTCACCATCACATTTGATCGGGTTAAACCCGATAAGCCCGGTTTCAAGTGAACAGAGTGCTTTTTGAAAAGACTCTTTAAACGTACGACCCATACTCATGACTTCACCTACAGACTTCATTGCAGTTGTGAGTGTAGAGTCTGCAAGCGGGAATTTTTCAAAAGTAAATCTTGGAAGTTTGGTTACTACATAATCGATAACCGGCTCAAAACTAGCAGGTGTGCCTGTAATATCATTAGTAATTTCATCAAGTGTAAATCCAACAGCTAAAAGTGTTGCTACTTTAGCGATAGGATAACCTGTAGCTTTTGATGCAAGTGCAGAAGAACGACTGACTCTCGGGTTCATTTCAATAACGATCATACGTCCTGTATCTGGATCGATAGAGAATTGTACATTGGAACCACCCGTATCTACTCCTACTTCGCGTAAGATCTTGAAAGAGGCATCTCTCATGTTTTGGAACTCTTTGTCTGTAAGTGTCAGAGCAGGGGCAATAGTGACAGAGTCTCCTGTATGTACACCCATAGGATCAAAGTTTTCTATAGAACATACGATAATACAGTTATCTTTATTGTCTCTGATAACCTCCATTTCATATTCTTTCCATCCAAGCATAGATTCCATGATCTCAATCTCATTGATAGGACTTGCATCAATACCTTCTTCAGCCAGTTTTTTAAACTCTTCCATATTGTATGCTACACCTGAGCCGCCACCTGCAAGCGTAAATGAAGCTCTACTGATTACGGGGAAACCAATCTCTTTTGCTACTTTTATTGCTTCATCAACACTATAGGCATTGGCACTTTTAGGCAAATCCATACCAATTTTGATCATAGCATCATTAAAGAGTTGTCTATCTTCACCTTTTTTTATGGCATCCGGGTGAGCTCCAAGGAATTTAACATCTTTAAGCATACCTGCTTCATACATGTCCATAGCAACATTAAGTGCAGTTTGCCCACCCATTGTGGGTAAGATAGCATCAACTTTTTCTTTTTTGATAATTCTATCAATGACTTCAGGGGTAATAGGCTCAACGTAGGTACGGTCTGCAAACTCAGGGTCTGTCATGATCGTAGCAGGGTTAGAGTTGATCAGGACTACTCTATATCCTAATTCTTTAAGTGTTTTTGCTGCTTGAGTTCCAGAATAGTCAAATTCACAAGCTTGACCGATAACGATAGGTCCAGAACCAATAAGTAAAATAGTTTTGATGTCATTGCGTTTTGGCATGGAGAAATACCCTTAATTTTTAGTTGGTAATTATACATGATTTAGATAGAAAAAGCCCTTAAAAAGGGCAAAATACGCTTTTAAAAAAGGTCTAAAGTAGTTGAGCCAGATTTAGGCTTCTGCTTATTGACTTTTCTAGTAGGTTCTTCAATTTCTGAAAGTTCTGCTGTCTCAATAATATCTTCTTGTGTCTGATCGATACGTCTTGGAATACTGGATACAACCGGGGTGCTTATATTGGCATCTTTTAACGGTTTAAACGAACGGTTCTGATCAACATTTATATCTGGAGTACTATACCTTGTTGCTAAGTTGGTACGATTCGAGTCAAAATTTTCTGCAAGGGTTGCTCTGGCATCATTGATCAGAAAAAATGTTTTAGGATGGAAAACATCACTGTATGTTTTGATATGTGCAACAGTATAAGAACTCTGCACTTCTACTTTTGTTACAAGACCTACAGGTATATCTGCAAAAAATATACCATCTAATCCTGATGTAAGGACAGCATCACCTACCTTAATTTTATGCCATTTAGGTATAAACTTGACGATCATATCATTTTCTTTTAGACCCAAAGCAATACCCGGTGCTTTTATTTTACCAATGAAAACAGAAAAACGGCACTTTGTATCTGATGTGAGATAGCCATAGAGTTGATTGTTATCTACTCTTGCCGTACCTGCAACTACATTGCCCTGTATAAGACCATAGAGTTTATTTTCTTCCAGTCCCTTAGGTTTGGTCAGTATGATTTGAGAAAAACTGTTGAGTTTTACGTAGGATATAGTATCCGTAATAGAGATGTTATTTACAGGTACATGGCTTAATGTAGGGAGTACTTCATAAATATCTTTTACTTGTTCTATATAGTGGATCTGCTCGAGAAGGCGTTTACGTAAAATACGGTTCTCTTTATTCAGTTTTTCGATAGACTCTTTTTGAAAAATATAGCTTTGGCTTTTATCTTCTAAATTCTGTGTAAAATTTTTATATTTTTGTTTGATAGGATTAATGATATTGAGGAATGTATCTGAGATACGTTCATCATTTCGTGACAGTAGTACTGTTAGTATGAGTAACAGTATGGCTATGATGACAAGTCTAGTCTTCATATGCCATTTGTTGAAGGATATCTATTTCATCTAATGCAATACCTGTACCTTTTGCAACAGCAAGAAGAGGGTCTTCAGCTATATATACAGGAAGTTTTACAATATCTGAAAGATATTTGTCTAAACCTCTGATGAGTGCACCACCTCCAGTAAGTACAATACCATTTTCTACGATATCCCCCGCAAGTTCTGGTGGTGTTTGCTCAAGCACATCTTTCAGTGCTTCTGCGATCTCTTCAAGAGAATCTTTCATTGCAGCTCTAATATGTTCAGAAGTGATCTCTATCGAAGCAAGGCTTCCTTCAACTTGATCTCTACCACGTACGGTAGTCGTCATCTCTTCTTTCAATGGGATAGCTGTTCCGATCTTGATCTTAAGTTCTTCAGCCACACGCTCACCAATGAGAAGGTTGAAGTTCTTTTTAATATAGTCAATAATCGCTTGATCAAGATTATCCCCAGCCACACGAATGGACTTAGAGATCACAAGACCACCAAGTGAAGTTACACCAATTTCTGTTGTACCACCACCGATATCTACTACAAGGTTACCATTTGGATCTTTTACCGGTATACCTGCACCAATCGCAGCTGCCATAGGTTCTTCTATCAGGTAAACATATCTTGCACCTGCATTTTCTGCAGAGTCCTTTACCGCACGTCTTTCAACCTGAGTCAGACCATAAGGTACACAGATAATAATACGTGGAGAGAAGAAACCTTTTCTTTTATGTGCTTTTTCAATGAAGTAACGGATCATCATTTCAGTGACTTCAAAATCAGCGATAACACCATCTTTCATAGGGCGAATAGCTTTTATATTTCCTGGTGTTTTACCTACCATGTCTTTTGCTTCTTGACCCACAGCAAGAATACGCTCTCTACCATGCTTGTCATATTGGATAGCGACAACTGAAGGTTCGTTGATACTGATACCTTGTCCCTTTACAAGCACAAGTGTGTTTGCTGTTCCCAAGTCGATCGCTAAATCGTTTGAGAACATTCCTAATAATCTTTTAAACATTCATATATCCTTTTTAATGCTGCTCTTATGCTGTTTTTTTATCTTTTATGTACAAAGGTTTTGCACCTGATTCAACGACTTCATCCGTAATCACTACCTCATATCCCTTGAGTTCAGGTAACTCATACATGATATCTAGAAGTATCTCCTCAAGTATAGAACGTAATCCTCTTGCTCCTGTTTTTCTCTCTAATGCTTTTTGTGCAATACGTGCAAGTGCATCTTCTTCAAAGGTAAGTTTTACATCATCTATTTCAAAGAGTTTTTGATATTGTTTGACAAGAGAATTTTTAGGTTCAACCAAGATACGAACCATGTCTTCTTTAGAGATCTCACCAAGTGTAGCAAGTACATGTAGACGACCTATAAGTTCAGGAATGATCCCATAAGTGACAAGATCATCTGCCTCTACCATAGGAAGAAGATTTTCTTCTTCCTTCTTTGAACGTTTTTCCTGACCAAAACCAAGTATATTTGCTCCAAGTCTTCTTTTAAGAATGTCATTGAGCCCATCAAATGCACCCCCGCAGATAAAGAGTATATTGGATGTGTCTATCTGTATAAAGTCTTGGTTAGGGTGTTTACGTCCACCTTTTGGCGGAATATTCACGACTGAACCTTCGATGAGTTTAAGGAGGGCTTGTTGTACGCCTTCTCCTGAAACATCACGTGTGATAGAACGGTTTTCACCCATTCTAGCGATCTTGTCTACCTCATCAATGAATACGATCCCTTGTTCGGCACGTTTTGGGTCACCATCTGCAGCCATGAGAAGTTTCGTAAGAATATTTTCAACATCTTCACCTACATAACCTGCTTCTGTAAGGTTCGTTGCATCTGCTATTGCAATAGGGACATTTAAAAATCTGGCGATTGTTTGTGCCAAAAGTGTTTTTCCTGAACCGGTCGGTCCTATGAGAAGTACATTTGATTTAGCGATCTGTGTATCATCTTCCACGTTGTCTTTGAAAATACGCTTATAGTGATTATACACAGCAACTGAGAGTGTTTTTTTCGCTTTCTCTTGACCAATGACATAATCATCAAGTAGTGTGTTTAACTCTTTGGGTGTGTAGAGAGCCTGAGTTCCCAAGTCTACTTGTGATTCGTCCTGTTCTTCTTCACCAAAGAGAATTTTATAGGCTGAAACTACACAGTTTGAACAAATATAGGCACTTTCACCAGCGATGAGTGGATTTTCTTCACTCTCTTGGGCTTCACAAAAGCTACATGTTTTTCTTGTCATTATTTATCCTCATTCGTTTTTGTTCGTGTAAACGGAATACCTCTTTTAGAGGTCTTAATAAATTCACAAAGTTGTTTAACTCTTTCAGAGTTAGTACTTTCCAAAAGTCTTTGTGCAACTTCTTGCAGTGGTTTACCCTCTTCAAAAAGTTCTCTATAGGCTGTTTTTAGGGCATTTATATCTTCTCGTTCCATAGCTCTACGCAAGCCGGTAAGGTTGAGTCCTCTCAAATTTGCACGATTACCTTCAGCCAGACAGAAAGGAGGAATATCCTGCGATAAAGCACTTGCTCCTCCTATCATTGCATAATCACCGATATGTACGAACTGATGCACAGGTGTAAGTCCACCTATCACAACATGATTACCTAATTCAACGTGACCCGCAAGTGTTGCCCCATTTGCAAGGATACAGTTATCTCCAATGATCACATCATGTCCCAGGTGTACATAACCCATAAGCAGGTTACCGTTACCTATCTTAGTTACAGAGCCTCCACCTTTGGTTCCCGGGTTAAGCAGGGTAAACTCTCTGATGGTATTGTTGTCACCTATGATAAGTTCTACATGTTCACCGGCAAATTTTAAATCTTGAGGTATCGTACCCACAGCAGAATGTGAAAAAATACGGTTATTTTTACCTATGGTAGTATGGCCTTCAATAACAGCGTGTGCAGCCACTGTGGTATTATCACCTATCTTTACATTCGGACCGATGTATGCAAAAGGACCTACAGATACGTTCTCACCTAATACGGCTCCATCTTCTACGACTGCTGAAGTGTGTATTAAAGACATCAAAAGACCTATTTATCTACGATCATAGCTTTAAGCTCAGCTTGTGCAACCACTTTGTCATCTACATATGCTTTTGCATCAAGTTGCCATACTGCACCTTTATTCTTGATCACATTGATTTTGTAGATCAGTTGATCACCTGGTGTGACAGGTGCACGAAATTTTGCATTGTCGATACTCATAAAGTATACCACTTTATTTTCTATCTCTTCCTGGCTAGCCAGATCCATACTTTTAAACGCCAATACACCACCAGCCTGTGCCATACCTTCTATGATCATCACACCAGGATAGATAGGATGACCAGGAAAATGCCCTTGAAATACAGGTTCAGAGATAGAAACATTTTTAAGACCTTCTATATATTCACCCGGAGTAAGTTCAGTAATTCTGTCTACTAGTAAGAATGGATATCTGTGTGGCAATATATTTTGAATGTCTACGACGTTATAAAGCATGTATAAACCTTTATTTTAAAATTGGATTATTTTATCGAAAAGTTGGTAAAAAGCGGTTTATAACTCTATTAATACTTCTTTAACGTCACTGTAGGTTTTGCTCTGACAAAGGATTTCTATCTTGTTGCTTGGTATCTCTTCAACGACCATAATAATAGAGAGATCATAAGGTGTGACACCCAGTCTGGCACGCAGTTCCAATTCTTTACTGAATGTTGGAGGAGAGTAAATGAGTTCTGTAATGGTTTGGTAGTCAGTATCTGCGAGACTATTGTAGTGTCTCAGCGTGATGAAACGTACCTCATCGCGGTTCATATGATATACTTCACCAATATTGTACTCTATCTTTCCTCTTGTGTACTCGCCTTTGAGTGTAGAGTAGGGCAGAAAATGTGCAGGAACCACTTCTTTACGTACACGAAGCAAGCCCATCATTAAACGCCAGTTTAGAAATCGTTGTTTGATGATCTTGTGAGGGAGTTTTTCTTCTTCCATTTTCCAACGTTTTTCATACATCGCAATACGCTCTTCTATGGATTCTGGTTGTATCTGTTTTGAGAGTGGTACAAAAAGTTCATCTGCCAGTTTGTCTTGCTGATCACGTTGAATAGTAAGACCAAACATACATCCACAGTAGTCTTGACGGTAAAGTGCATCTTCTTTGGCCAAAATATTTTGTTCTTGTGTACCAGAAGCTTTTCTGTAGTCAGGAGCGACAAAAGCTATGCCTTCCCGCTGGGCCAATGCATCACCAGCAGCTTGTAGCTGTTTGAGTGATTTTTTAGGACTGGTGAGCAGTGTAGAGGTAAAGCTTGTTTCGCCTATTTCACTGGCTTTTTTTGCAGAGACCTCAAAGCGTCTGTCAAAACAGACAGAACAGCGTGATCCTTTTTCAGGTTCATGTTCCAAGCCTCGCACAGCATCAAGCCAGTTCTCTACATCATACTCGCCCTCTATGAGATCAATGTCAAGCATGTTACAGCTGCGTTTTACATCTAAGAGTCGTAAGTAGTATTCAGAGTAGGGATGAATGTTGGGATCATAAAAGAATCCTGTGAGTTTTTCTTCCGGATACTCTGTTTGGAGTTTTTGCAAAAAGTAGTGACTGTCGACTGAACAGCAGATATGTACTAGCATGATGACTCCATAATGATTTTTGCAACATTCTCAGAACTACCGTGAGAAAGATAGGTCTTTAATTCTTTAGCTTTTTGTCCAAAGATTTTACGGTCGGTATTGTAGTACTCTTTTAACAAGTTGTCAACTGTAACTTCTTCTTGCAGTATCTCATTATGCAAGGTCGTATTATTGTAATGGGTCAGTATGATATTAGCCAACCCCACCTGTGTGATACCCAGAAGTTTTGTACCTATGAAAAAATCGACTTTCTTTGCGATGTAGGCTAGTGTAAAAGGCGTACCTATGAGTGCTGCTTCGAGTGTCGCAGTTCCTGAGCATATGAAGGCAAACTCTGCACGTCTAAGGGCTTCATGTGTGTCACGTACAATTTCAAACTCACGGTTGCCTTTGTAGAGTTTAGCTATCTTGTTTCTTGAAAAAGAAGGAGGAATGACAAGCAGAGGGCGAATCTCCGGAAATTTTCTACGCAGTTCCAGAAAAATAGGCATAAGACGGCTGATCTCACTTTTTCGAGAACCTGGCATAAATGCAATGCATCCTTTGGTCTCTTCTTCAGTTCTGTGAACATCTATTTCATCCAGTAGCGGATGTCCAACATACTGTGCTTTATCCGAACTGTAATAGTCTATCTCAAAAGGGAGTATACCAAGAAGTTTATCACAATAGAGTTCCAACTTCTTTACACGTTTGGGACGGCTGGCCCATACTTGAGGGAGGATATAGTAAATGATCTCTTTATCCGGGTACTTCTCTTTGAGTTTTTTAGCCAAAGGCAGGTTAAACCCTGAAGAGTCCATCAAAAGTACTTTATCTGCCTCTTTGGCGAGTTCGACCATTTCATCTGCCACTTTAAAGAACCAGCGTAGCTTTTTGATGGCATCTACGACACCCATGATGGCCATTTCACTGATGTCATAAAGTGCTGTGCCTTCTTTGATACTTTTATCAAAGATACCTAGGAGCTCAACATTATGTGTATGCTTGAGGACCTCTTTTAAATGCAAATTTGATGAGGGTTCGAGGGCTGAGACGAGAAGTTTCATTTTATGCTTCCTTGTATAGTGCTCACGATTTGCCTTTTTTCAATACTTTGATCTGTGACGGCTTTGCATCTATGACATCCATATTCTTTCTGTTTTCAATCTCACTTAGTCTTTCATTCTCCAACCGTTTTCCTCTCCAATAATATCCACCCATCACACCACCAGTTGCTGTAATAGCCAAGAGACCTGCTGTCAGCATTTGCGCGAAGATAAACAATGCGCCAACACCCAAAGCAGCTGCAAATGCAGCACCCACTTTAAAGTTAGCCTTTGCATGGGCCTTTTGGGTTTCTTTGGCAATGTTCTTATGGGCTTCTTTTATGACACGTTCCTTTGCACGCTGTGCATTGGCACGAAGCTTATCTCGTTCATTTGCAAAATCATCTTTCACTTTACCGATGGCATCTTTACTATGATGACCAGCAATAGAGCTAAACCAAAAAGCAAGTATAAGGGCAATGATCAGTAAGGGAATGGCTAAACGTAAAACCCCTGTCATAGTGAAGTCTACAGGAGATAAGAGAATCAACACATAAGTGGTGGACTGAGCCAGTATGATACCAAAGAGAAATTTGAATATATTCATACTGTGAGCCAACCCGCTATTAAATATGCACCGGATGCCAGCACTCCACCTAAGAGTGCATAAGGCAGTTGTGTTCTGACATGTTCTACATGGTCACATCCTGCCGCCATAGATGAAATGATGGTCGTGTCAGAGATAGGAGAGGCGTGGTCACCAAATATACCTCCGGAGATGACAGCGGCTATGACCAAAGGAATGTGCAGGTCCATCGTTGCTCCCAAAGCTAAAGCAATAGGCATCATGATTGAAAATGTACCCCAGCTGGTCCCCGTAGAAAATGCTGTGATACTTGCCACTAAAAAGATAAGAAGCGGTATAAGTACAGGTGAGATATTCCCGGTAAGTAAATGTGCTAAATATTTGGCAGTGCCAAGATCACCTATCACATTACCTATAAGCAAAGCAAAGACCATGATCAAACCTACAGGTATCATGTCTCCTATACCTTCATATAATCCTATGAAATAGTTCTTATGCGTCAGTGTTTTTGTCGGGACATAATAGAGGTAGATAAACAGTAAAGTGACTATCACTGCGTAGTAGACAGAAGTGGAACCCGAACCTTTAAAAATATCACCTTCTCCTGTGAGATAAAGTCCAACAGGCACCATAAAGACCATCACTAAAATAGGTAAAAGCATCTTATAGGGTGTAGGTTCAATCTTGGCATCATCATGCTGTACAGTATAGGGTACCGGCAGAGCATCCTTGATCGGACCCATATTGATATTTAAAAATATAACAGCTAAAACAATGACCAAAGTGAAGAGCGAATAAAAGTTGTAAGGGATAGAAGAGATCAGTAAAGAAACACCATCTCCTGATATCACTTGAGAGTCAATGGCCGTCACAATGAGACCTAACAACAGGGCGCCCCATGCATTGAGTGGTATGAGAGAACAGATAGGAGCAGAAGTAGAGTCACAGATGTAAGCAAGTTTTTCTCTGCTGACACCATTCTTGTCACACAGGGGTTTAGACACAGTTCCGGCAACCAATGCAGTGATAGATGACTCTATAAAGATAACGACACCGAGTATATAAGCAAGCAACATCGCGCCTGTAGGTGAGTCTTTTTTCTTGGATTTTTGGCTTAGGGACACAACGAAACTATCTACTGCTCCACTCAGGGTAAGTAACCTTATAATAGAACCGACCATCACAATAAAGAGAAGTGTTTTTGTGATCCAACTTTCTGAGAAAAGTGCAATTACGCCATCAAAAAGAGCAATGAATGCATCTATGGGGTTATAAGCATTCAAGACCAAGAAACCTGCAAAGATACCGCCCATGAGTGAAACGATCACATCTTTGGTTATAATAGCTAAAATGATTGTCAGCAACGGGATTGCTATTGATACTATTCCATATTCCATAGAAGGATTATACCACATGAAGATTGTACTTGTACTATGTATGACACTTATCACACTACAGGCTCAAACAAAACAACTTTTGGTCGTAACAACAAAAAATTGGTCTACACCTACAGGGACCCTGCAACGTTATGCACTGCATGACACAGGTTGGAACAAAGTGGGTAAGAAAATAGATATTAAACTGGGTAGAAATGGTTTAGGGTGGGGAATAGGGCTGCATGATATACCCAAAGATGCACAGATCATTAAAAAAGAAGGTGATGGCAAAGCACCTGCAGGTATTTTCAAACTCAAACAGGCCTTTGGATATGCACCTTTTGATACAGCATATCCGTATGTGGTCTATTCCGAGACTGACCATTGTGTGGATGATGTCAATTCTAAGTATTACAATAAAATAGTAGATAGTACCAAAGTAAATGTTGATTATAAAAGTAAAGAACACATGAAGTTTCCCAAAGACTACTACAAGTATGGTATTGTTGTGAATCACAACCATATAGATGAAGAGGGTTCTATAAAAGGTGCTGGATCATGCATCTTTATTCATATGAAGCATGTGCCTACAGCCGGGTGTACAGTGATGAATGAACATCAGATACAAACACTGTTACGCTGGTTAGATCCAGAAGCTGAACCTCTATTAATTCAAGGAACCGAGGATATGGTCAAAAAGCTTTGGAAAAAGTTCAAATAAGTTTTTAATAAATACTGTACCTTACGTAAAACACGATCTTCGTTTTTTTGTTGGGTAAAGGGTAGTCTTTATAGGCGATACGTATCACGTCTAAAGTATTTTGATCTAAAGCTTGGTGACCTATGTGCCTTTTTAATTTAAGATCTGAGATATCACCGTTTGGATGCAGATAAAAAGAGACGATATTGGTTCCCTGCTGTCTTGTGCGTACCGCAACATCAGGATATCCGTTTCGGGTAAGTGTACGTTGTGTGATGCTGTGGATGGTTCCCAGATTGTTTTTAATAAACTTTTTTTCTGTTTCACTGTAAGTATTAAATTCTTCACCATAAAGTTGATTGATCATTCTTGCGCCATAACTCCCTGAGGATGATGGTCGGCTCCGCTGAGAAGGATACATCGATGTACCAGAACCCATGAGTGCGTTGGCTAGAGGGTCACTTGAACGTTTAGGTTGTTGATATTGTTTCGTTTTTTGCACTACGGACTTTTTCTGTACCTTTTTAACAACTTTCTTCTTCTCTTCTTTTTTAACGATCTTTTTAACAGGTTTTGGCACTGTTTTAGTGACATTATTTTCTTCTGAACTCTGCTCTGCAAATACCTTATTACTCTTATCTAAATCTTTTCTCTTTATGGGTTGTACTGCTGTTTCAATCGGTTTTTGGATGATAGGCTTAGGGATCGGTGGAGACACTATGGGGTTAGGTACAGATACAGACTTTGGTTTAGGTGCAGGGGGAGTAACCATCTGTTGTAGATTAAGGCTTATCTTCTTTTCTTCTCCCTTAGAGGGTAAGAAGGTGATCTCTTTCCAGTTTTTAGTAAAGAGCAGCAAGATCAGTAAATGTAACAATAAAGAGAGTAATAATCCTTTCAGCGTTCTGATGATACTCTCCTTGTATATAGCCCTAAGTGCCGTTAGTGTATAATCTTTGCAATTATACATTATGAGGATTAATAACATGGCATATGACAAAAGTATAGCAGCATTTGAAGAAGCATATAAAGTGATACCTGGGGGTGTTGACTCACCGGTACGTGCATTTTCAGGAGTAGAAGGTACACCACCATTCATAGAAAGAGGTGAGGGAGCCTATCTTTTTGATATTGACGGTAACAGATATATCGATTATGTACAAAGTTGGGGACCGCTGATCTTTGGTCATGCAGATGCAGAGATCGAAACATCTGTCATTGAAGCAGTCAAAAGAGGATTGAGTTTTGGTGCACCTACGACTATAGAGACTGAGCTTGCCAGTGAGATCGTGACGCTTTTTGAGTGCATTGACAAAGTACGTTTCGTCAGTTCCGGAACGGAAGCAGTGATGTCTGCTATCCGTTTGGCTCGTGGTGTTACAGGCAGAGAAAATATGGTGAAATTTAAG